>TARA_B100000963_G_scaffold329529_1_pt1 | contig 11794 bp, 15 predicted proteins | sample TARA_B100000963 | Tara Oceans TARA_B100000963 (sample SAMEA2622097) | marine metagenome | biome: marine biome (ENVO:00000447); feature: surface water layer (ENVO:00002042); material: "saline water (ENVO:00002010), including plankton (ENVO:xxxxxxxx)" | depth 5 m | reverse complement strand
TCAGCACCTTTAGTAAAAATTCCACCGCCTAATCTTGCAAAAATAGAGATTAAAGACGCTCCAAACCCTAAAGCTACTAATGCATTGACTATCTCTCTAACTTCAACTTCTAACGATATTAAAACAATATAATATATTGTAATTGCTAAAAGAGCTAAACCAGCTACCAAGAGACCTGTAATAGCACCAGATTTAAATGCAATGGTAAGACCAGCTTGCAAACTATGCCTTGAAGCATCCGCTGTTCTAACATTAGCTTTTACAGAAATTAGCATTCCAACATAGCCAGCGACACCTGATAAAAACGCACCAATGAAATAGCCCAAACCGACCAAGTAATTAAAAAAATAGGTAACAATTGCTAGTACAATTATTCCAACAACTGCGATAGTTTTATACTGCCTATTCAAATAAGCTTTAGCTCCAATTTGTATCGCTTCTGCAATCTCTTGCATTCGAGAGTTGCCAGAACTTGATGCAATAATTTGTCCTGATAAAAGATAGCTATAAGCTACAGCTAATATACCAGTGAAAGAGATTAGATATAATAATTCTAAATAGTTATTCATAAATATTTAAGTATCTCGGATAAATGCCAAATAAATTAAAAAAAGGCAAGCTAAACTTATAAATAATTCGCTATTTTCTTACTAATTTGGATATTTTATCTAAAATAGCATTTAAATATTTGATTTGCCCTCTCTCTAAAAAAAATTCTGAAGCACTTACATATTCGCTTATTATTACTTTTTTGGGTGTGTTGTGTTTAAATAATAACTCAAAAACTCCGGCAAACAGTATAATTTTTAAAATTTTATCTGTCTTTTCTAACACAATATCTCCTCCTAGGTGTTTAATAATTGTTTCCTCAATTAATTCTTTCCTTTCTAAGGTTCCTGTTACAACATCCTTAATAAATTTTTTATACTGGTTTTTGGAAAATACTAATTCATCTTCTGGATTCATCATGTATCCATAAATCTTCTGAATTATTTTAATTCTAGGTGAAGAATTCTTAGATTTTTTTTGGCTCATTTTCAAATAATGAAATAACTGCCTCAGCAGCTTCTTTACCTTTGTTTGGTTTTAAGTTTTGCATTGATAAAGAACTTCTTTTTTTGGCTTGGCTCATATTCAATGCTGTAATAATACCGTTTCCAATGGGTTTTTTGTTGGAAACTGAAATATTCATAATTTGATCAAATGTAGTATTGCAGATTAAATCAAAATGTGGCGTTTCACCTTTAATTACACATCCCAAAGCTATAAAAGCATCAAACTTTTTAATATTTTTTTGTAAAATAAACGGTACTTCGAAAACCCCAGGTGCATCTATTAAAAAAATCTTAATTTTTTTTTTTCTAAGTACTTTTTTTGCAGAGATAATTAAATTTTTTGATATTTCTTTATAATAATTAGCGTTTACAATTAATACTTTTTTCATTTTATTATTTCTTGTTTTTTTATCTTTAAACCAAATCCTTCTAAACCTATTATTTTTTTTTTAGTACGAGTTACTAATATCATATTTTTAATTCTTAAATCTTTAATAATTTGAGCTCCTATTCCGTAATATCTTAAAGTAATATTTTCATTTTCGAACTTATCTTTCATATTTTCATTATTTATGATTATTAGTGCAAAGTTTGTATGTTTCGACAAATATTTTAAAGATTGTTTAACTTTAGAATTTTGAAACACTGATTTTGAATTTTTCAACATAGTCGATATAACTCTAACGCGCAATAATTTGTTGCTGCTAATTTTCCCTTTTATAATTACGTAATTATTATTTTTGCTTATTTTGCTTTTATAAATAGAAAAATCTAACAAATCATTTTTATTAATCTTAATATCTTTGGAAGAAGCTTTGTAAACAAATTTTTCATTTCTAAGTCTGTATGCTATTATATCCTCAATAGAAGCAATTTTAATTTTGTGTTTTATTGCAAATTTGTGCAAATCATCCAATCGTGCCATTCTTCCATCTTCATTCATTACTTCGCATATAACTGCACTTGGGTTTAATTTTGATAGTTTTGATATGTCTACTGATGCTTCTGTGTGACCTGCCCTTTCAAGAACACCCCCTGCTCTTGAAACTAAAGGAAATACATGCCCAGGTGAAACTATATCATTTTTGCTTGATCGTTTATTAATTGCTACTTTAATAGTTTTAGCTCTATCATAAGCAGAGATACCAGTTGTGATACCTTTCTTAGCTTCAATTGAAATAGTAAAAGCTGTTTGCATTCTTGATTTATTAGTCCTAGACATCAAAGGTAATTTTAGTTTGTTAATTTGTTCTTTTGTTAAAGCCAAACAAATTAAACCACGACCATGTTTTGCCATAAAATTAATTATTTTAGAGTTACATTTTGAGCCAGGTATAATTAAATCTCCCTCGTTTTCTCTATCTTTGTCATCAACCAAGATAAACATTTTTCCTTTCTTGGCATCCTTAATAATATCTAAAATTGATGAAAATTTTTTTTTTGTCATTAGTTTGAAATTTTTGAGATGTATTTGCTAAAAATATCTAATTCAATATTAACAATATCTCCTTTTTTTATATTTTTGAGATTGGTTAATTTTAGAGTATGAGGGATGATATTAACTTCAAAATAATTTTTTTGAGATTTTGAAATTGTAAGAGATACACCGTTAACAGAAATAGAAGCTTTTTCTACGAGTAGTTTTGCTAAATTAAAATCTTTAATCTTAAATTTTACAACCCATGTCTGATCAATAATCTTTACCGAATATACTAATGCAGTTGTGTCTACGTGACCTTGAGTAAAGTTTCCAGATATTTTTTGTCCAAATATAATAGATTTTTCTAAATTTATAAAATCATTGATTTTTAAAGATTTAAAATTGCTTCTATATAAAGTTTCCTTTGAAATATAAAAATAAATAATATTTTTTTTAACATTTACTAATGTCAAACAAACACCATTACAACATATTGAAGACCCAACTTCATTTTTCTTAAACTTCATTTTTGTTTTTATCCCTATAAAAATACTTTTTGAAAGCTTTGAAATTTCAGAAACTTTACCAATATCGTATATAATACCGTCAAACATTATTTACCTTTATTTTAAAAAGTTTTTCACCAAACAAATTAACAGATATTCTATTAGATAACTTAATTTTTTTTAAAAAAATATTTGAAGTATTGTTTAACCCATTTTTATCAAGTTTCACATTTGATTTGAATAAAAAAAGATTTGAAACAATTTTTTTTTCAATCATATCTCTCAAGAAAATTAAACCTGCTTCAATCAAAATTCTATTATAGCCTATTTTCTTAAATTTGCTGTAAAGTTTATTTAATTTACTTCGATTATTTAATGGCTCGCTGTATATTATTTTAATACCTTTGTTTCTAAAAAATAAAGTTTTCTTATCATTTTTCTTAAGAGTAACGATGAAAATTTTTCTCTTTCCTCTTTTTTTTATTAAATTTAAGTTTTTTTTTAATTTTAATTTAAGATCAATTATTGCTAAATCCGGCTTATTATTATCTAGTCCAGACAGTCTACAATTAAGAAGAGAATTATCTTTATTAATTGATTTTGAAGTCGATATAATTAAATCATATTCTGATCTTATTAAGTGAGCTCTTTTTCTAGAAAAGTTGTTAGTTATCCATTTTCCTCTTTTATTTATAGAGTAATAATCTTTTGATATGGCTAGTTTTGCATCAATTAAAGGCATTAGTTTTTTTTTATTAATTAGATAACTTTGATAAAAATCTTTAAATTTATTGATTGCTTTTTTTTTAACTTTAATTTTATACTTAATTAAAACTTTATTGGCTTTGTTTGCAGTTCTTGTATCAACATCATTAAATGCGTAATAAACTCTTTTAATCTTTTTTTTTATTATAATATTTGTACAAGGTGGTGTTACTCCAAAGTGTGTGCACGGTTCTAAAGTGGTATATAGTGTGGAGTCTTTAAAATTTATATGTTTGTTTAAAGCATTAAATTCAGCGTGTGGTCTGCCTTTAAAAGAAGTTTTTCCTATTGAAATCACTGAATTGTTTTTAACAACAACGCACCCTACTGATGGATTTGAGTTTGTTTTGCCTAAATTTAATTTTGCAATGTTAAAGGCTAATTTTAAAAAATTATTATGATTTATTGTCATCTAAATTGCCGACAAATTGTTCAAAATCCTTTGCTTCTTTAAAATTTTTATAGACTGAAGCAAATCGAACATAGGCAACTTTATCTAAATAAGATAATCCTTCCATAATAAACTTTCCTATCGAAGGAGTTGGAACTTCGCTTTCTCCAAGACCTTCGACTTTCATAACAATCTTTGATATAAATTTTTCAATTGTATCTGAGTCTATACCTCTTTTTCGTGTTGCTATTCTCACAGATTTTGAAATTTTATCTCTATCAAAAGGTTCTCTTTTGCCATTACTTTTAATTACTGTCAGTTCTTGAAATTGAATCCTTTCAAATGTAGTAAATCGCATTCCACCATGACATGTGCATAGTCTTCTTCTTCTTACAGCAGTACCCTCTTCACACGGTCGAGAATCTACAACTGAAGTATCTTTTTCTTTACAAAATGGACAAAGCATAGTTTTTTGTTGTAATTAATCACTATATATAGGGAAAGCTGAGCAAAGATCAATAACCTCTTTTTGAACTTCTTTTTCAATTTTGGAATTGTTCTCGCCATTTTCACTAAGCCCTTTAATTACCTTTGTGATTAAGTCAGCAACCAAACTAAACTCAGTTGAACCAAAGCCTCTTGTTGTACAAGCTGGGGTACCTAATCTAATGCCAGAAGTTATCATTGGGCTTTGAGTATCGAAAGGAATTCCGTTTTTATTACAAGTTAAATTTGCTCTACCAAGAGAAGCTTGGGCATCTTTACCGGTAACGTTAAAAGATCTTAAATCTAGCAACATTAAATGAGTGTCGGTCCCGCCAGAAAAGATTTTAAAACCATTTTTTGTTAATTTTTCAGATAAAACTTTTGCATTATTAATTACATTTTTTACATAACTTTTAAATTCATCATCTAAAGCTTCTTTAAAACAAACTGCTTTAGCAGCGATAACATGCATTAAGGGACCACCTTGTAGTCCAGGAAAGATTGCGCTATTAAATTTTTTAATTAGCTCCTCGTTATTAGTTAAAATTATTCCGCCTCGTGGTCCTCTAAGAACTTTGTGAGTAGTTGAAGTAACAGCATCAGCATACTTTGTTGGATTGGGATAAACACCACCAGCTACAAGACCAGAAAAATGTGCCATATCTACAAGCAAGTAAGCTCCAACTTTGTCACAAATTTCTCTAAATCTTTTAAAATCGATTATTCTTGAATATGCACTTCCACCAGCAATTATAATTTTTGGTTTGTGTTCAATTGCAAGTTTTTCTACATTTTCATAATCAATTAATCCTGTTTCTTTTTTTACATCATAGTGTATTGCGTTGAACCATTTTCCTGATTGAGCTGGTTTCGCACCATGTGTTAAATGTCCTCCTGAATTTAAACTCATTCCCAATATAGTATCACCTGGTTTTATAAGAGCCAAGTAAACCGCACCATTGGCTTGAGCTCCTGAGTGAGGCTGAACATTTGCAAATTTACAATCAAATAATTTTTTTGCTCTTTCAATTGCTAGATTTTCAGACAAATCAACATGCTCACAGCCACCATAATATCTTTTACCAGGATAACCTTCTGCATATTTATTTGTTAAAATAGACCCCTGCGCTTCAAGAACTGCTTTTGAAACAATATTTTCGGAAGCAATTAATTCAATGTGGTTTTGTTGTCTTTCAAATTCACTTTTCACCGATTTATAAAGTTCTAAATCAGCGTTTTCTAAATTTTGTTTAAAAAAATTATTTAAATATTTGTTTATTTTAATTACCGTTGACATAATTATATTTTTTTAATTCTTTTCAAATGTCTTCCACCTTCAAATTTTGTTTCTAAAAACGTTTTTACAAGTTTCAAAATTTCCTTTTTTTTTGTTAATCTTGAGCCTAAGGCTATAATATTAGCATCATTATGCATACGTGACAATCTTGTTGATGTTTGATTATAGCAAACTGCTGCCCTAATTCCTTTGGTTTTATTAGCGCTAATCGCCATACCAGTGCCGGAACCACAAACTAATATGCCCACTTCACTTCTTTTTCCCTTAATCCTATTGGCTACTTTTTTAGCATAATCAGGGTAATCGACAGATTTATCGTCATTTGGCCCTAAATCAATTATTGAAATTTTCTTATTTATTAAAAAATCTTTTATAATTTCTTTCACTTTATGACCAGCGTGATCGGATGCAATACAAGTTTTTTTGAATAAAGATTTCAATCTAATTAAACGGATTTTCTAAAACACACGCTACCAGATGGATACGGGCTTGTTCTCCACCATTAAAAAAATTGTGATACTTTGTATTATTTGTAATTGTTACTTTCCCGTCAGCTGGTAGATGCTTAGCGACATTTTCGATTACCATTGAACAACCCAAGTTTGTAATTATTGGTATATGCAGTCTAGGCTCAGGATCCTTATGCCAGCTTAAAGTTGATCTTGGCTCTTTTAGAAGCAGTCTCACTCTCCCAAGTTTAAATTTTTTCTTCAATGTGTTGTAAACTTCGTTAAAGTATGTGTTTTTAAATTCTGGTACGATTTCTGTGTATTTAGACTCGTCTATAGGTTTATCTCTCGAAACTTCTTTGCCTGTCTCATCAGCTATAGTCCAATACACACCTCTCAAGTTGTTACCTTGAGTTGAACCTTCATCATTAGGTATTTTATTTAAGGGTATTGCTCCAAAGTGTGATATTCCAATTGAATTAAAGTTCCTTTTTTTTAAAACGGTCTCTAAATCTGATCTAAGCTTTTTAATATCGAACTGTAAATTTGGAACTTGATAGAAATCACTGAAATTTAGGTGTGCCATAAATATATATTATAATTACTTTTTGAGTGTTTATAATATATCATTTGTCGCATCAATTAAAATCTAATAAATTATAAAAATGAAGATTGTAGGTAGTTATCCAAATATAAGATTGAGAAGAGTTCGCAAAAGTTCGTGGATGAGAAGATTAGTTTCTGAGAACGATTTAAGTGTAAATGATCTAATATTACCAATTTTTGTTAGAGAAGGGTCAAACAAAATTGAAAAAATAAAATCAATGCCGGGTGTTTATAGATATACGGTAAATAAATTAGGTACAGTCATGAATAGAGTAAGGAAATATAAAATTCCGATGATTGCCCTTTTCCCTTATACTCCTCTAAGCAAAAAGAATCACATTGGTTCTGAAGCTTTAAATGATAATAATCTAGTTTGTAAATCAATCCGCTATATTAAAAAAAATTATCCTGAAATCGGAGTAATGACGGATGTAGCTTTAGATCCCTACACTTCACATGGCCACGATGGATTAATAAAAAATAATAAAGTTGATAATGATGAAACAATTAAAATACTTATAAAACAGTCACTACTGCAAGCTAAAATGGGAAGTGATGTAATAGCTCCTTCAGATATGATGGATGGAAGAATTGGAAAAATTAGAAGAAATTTAGATCAACATGGATTTAGCGAAGTTTCAATTTTATCTTACGCTGTTAAATATGCATCTAGTTTTTATGGACCATTTAGAGATGCGGTAGGCTCAAATAAAAATTTAAAGTCTGATAAAAAGGATTATCAAATGGATTTTAGAAACAAAAGTGAGGCATTTAGAGAAGTAGGATTAGACATTAAAGAAGGTGCGGATATGGTTATGGTAAAACCAGGGTTACCGTATCTAGATATAATTAGAAATATTAAAGATAGTTTTAAAGTTCCAGTGTTTGCATATCAAGTTTCTGGTGAATATAGTTTATTAAAATATGGAATAACTAAAAAATTCGTTTCTGAAGAGTCTATATTAGAAAGCCTTACTGCTTTTAAAAGAGCTGGTGCTTCAGCTGTAATAACTTATTTCGCACTAGATATTGCAAAAAAAATAAAAGATTTTAGTTAAAGTAATTTTCTAATATAATTCTCGAACTAGGTAATCTTAAATTATTCGGAATAAAAAATTTATTTAAAAGAATGTTTCTGGTAAATAAAAGAGATTTTCTTATAAGTGGACTAGTTAATTTTTCTGGGATTTCTTGATTAATTAAATATTTTGGCACCTCATAATCATATCCATCTATCTTTATTACTTTAAGCATATTACTTCCATTTTCGTCACTCTTGTATATTGATAAATTAGTATCGTATCCCAACTCTTTAATTAAATTAAGTTCAAATAAAATATACAAAATTATCCAATTATCTAAATTAAATGAATTAATTAACTTTTCATATAATTCGTAAATTTTCTTATTTGGTTGAGCTTCAGGTAATAAAATATTCAAAATAGAACATAAAGAAACCAACGCAGAAGTCCGCTGTTTATCATTAAAGTATAATGGTGCAATGGGTTTTATAAGTTCAGTTTTGAAATAACCAATTTTATTATCACTTTTTGAATTGTAAAAAATAAATAGCTTATTAGAAATTTGTAAATAATTTCTAATTTTTCTAGAGTTGCCTCCATAAACTATACCGTTTACCTTACCCTTGTTAGGTGTAAAAACATTGATTATGTTAGCATTCTCTCTAAACTTTCTTTTTGATAAAAGAAAACACTGATCTTCCCAATTCATAAAATATTTAATAACTGAAGTAATTTTTCTGCAGCATTCTGTTGAGCAAATTTTTTTGATCTGCCACTACCTATTATTTTTTTCGAATTAGGTATTTGAACATCTGTTTTAAAAATAGGACTATGTTGAGGGCCAGATTTTTTATAAAAAGTATATTTAGGTAAAACTTTATAAGTTTTCAGACTATACTCTTGTAATCTTGTCTTAGGATCTATTAAAGTAATTGAGGAGTTTTTTAAAAATTTGTCCCAAAATTTGAGAACAAACTGTTCCGCACTTTTCAGGCCATTATCTAAATAAATTGCACCTATTAAAGCTTCAAGACAGTCGCTCATTATTTTTTTTTCAGATCTTTGCAAAGTTAACTGGGAAGATCCTAAATACATAAATTTATTTATACCGATGTTCTTAGCAATTGATGAGCAACTCTGCTTATTAACTAAATTAGCAAATTTTTTATCAATGATGCCCTCTTTTTCGTTTGGATAAATATCTAATAATTTTTTTGAGATAATTAAGCCAAGAACTCTATCTCCTAAAAACTCCAGCTTTTCATTATTGTTTTCACTGTTATAACTTTTATGGGTCAAAGCAAGTTTAAGTAAATTCTGATCTTTGAATTTAAAATTAATTAAATGTTCAAATTCTTTTAAATTTTTTTTCATTTTATAGTTTTAAAAAGCCTATCTAGTCTAAATGAATTATGAATATTCCAAAACTTAAATAAACTACCCTTAACAGTATCATTAGAAAAGAATATAACTTTAGCTTTTCCAACTAAATTTTTGTAACTTACATATCCCACACTGTTCAAGTATCTGCTATCTTTTGAACAATCTCTGTTATCGCCCAGAAGAAAAAAATGGTTTTCAGGGACAATAAACTTTTTTGTATTCATTAAGGTGCCAGTTTGCTTGTAAGCCGCAACATATTGGGCGCCGTTAGGTAGTGTTTCAAGGTAGGTATTTACTTTCAATAAAAATTTACCACACCTCAATGTCGTTTGTTCGATCTTTTTTTTAATTAATTGTTTTCCATTTATCAAAATTGATCCATTAACGAATTGTATTTCATCACCCGGCAAACCGATCAATCTTTTAATATAATCTGTGCGGTTGTCAGCTGGAGTTTTAAAAACTACAAGATCACCTTGGTTTGGTTGCTTATAAAAATATCTTTTATTAGAAATATTAGGACTAAAAGGAAATGAGTGTTTGCTATAGCCATAAGAAGTTTTTGCTACAAAAATTCTATCTCCTATAAGCAATGTAGGCTCCATAGAGGATGAGGGTATATAAAAAGGTTGAATAAAGAGCGACCTAATGAACAAAGCTATTAGTAGTGCAAAAAATATAGTTTTTGTATTCTCTATTATCGATTTAAATAATTTTTTTTTAATCATTTTGAAATTATAACGGTTGCAATAGCAAAAGGTTTATCGTCTGATAGTGATAAAAAAATACTATATTTTTTCGTTTTAAGAATCTGTGTTGCTTTTTTTTTTGTATCTCCGTGTAATTTTATACTAGGTTTTCCTGATTTTATATTGTAGATAACGATTTCTTTAAAATTAATTCCTTTTCTTATTCCTGTGCCAATAGCTTTTGCAAAAGCTTCTTTTGCAGCAAATCTTTTTGAAAAACATTCCGCATTATTTTTTTTGTTTAAACATTTTTTAATCTCGACTGGAGCAAATACTCTTGAAATAAATCCTTTTTTTTTAATAGAGATTTTAATTCTTTTAGTATTTGAAATGTCAGTGCCTATTCCATAAATCTTCATTATCTAATGATTTTCTTAAATCTTTTGATGCATTTTGGCAAACCATTAAATATAGACTCCCCTATTAAAAAATGACCAATATTAAACTCTTGAATGCCGTTAACTTTAGATAAAATAACCGCTGATTTGTATGTTAATCCATGACCAGCGTGAACTTCTAAATCTAGTTTAGTCGCCAAATCAACAGCTCTACGAATTTTAATTAGTTCTGCTTTATAATTCTTTTTTTTATTAATTAAATTACAAATTTTGCCTGTATGAATTTCTATACAATCAACGTTGAAATCTTTAGCTTTTTTAATGTCTGCTTGCTTTGGTTCTATAAATAAGCTTACTCTTGATTTGTTTATCTTTAAAACGTTTATCAATTTTTTAAGAAATTTTGTATTGTGATTAAGGTTTAAACCTCCCTCCGTAGTAATTTCTTTTCTTTTTTCAGGCACAATACAGATAAAGGGTGGTTTGCGTTTTATTGCAATTTTTAACATTTCTTTAGTTGCGGCAATTTCTAAATTAAGCGGAATTCTTAATTTTGATTTTATCAATTTCAGATCAGTTTCATTTATATGCCTTCTGTCTTCTCTTAAATGTATTGTAACTGAGTCAGCACCACTTTGTTCTGCTAATATAGCTGCTCTCAACGGACTTGGATAAACTTCACCTCTAGCATTCCTTACAGTCGCTACATGATCGATATTTACGCCTAACCTAATTTTAACCATTAAAGATTTCTACTACCAGGTTTAATTGCTTGAATTTTAGAAAGAGTCTCTGGTAAATCTTTTTCAGAATAAGTAGGAATGCTTAATTCTATTTGTGAAATAATTTTGTCCTTTATTAAAGATTTATTATTAGATCTATCTATGATGCAAGCATATCCAACGATCTTTGCTCCAGTTTTTTTGGCTAACTCTGAACATTCCAAGCTTGATTTACCTGTAGTTATAACGTCTTCAACTATTAAAACTTTATTGTGTTTATTAATTGTGAAGTCTCTTCTTAGTTGAAATTTACCGTTCACCCTTTCCGAAAATATTGTTTCTTTCTTTAAAATTCGTCCTATCTCGTAACCTATTACAATTCCGCCAATTGCAGGTGATAATATTAAATCAAAACCATCTAAATTGTTTTTAATTTTTTCAGCTAATGAATTACAAATTTGAAAGGCTTTTGATGGTTTGCTTAATAATTGTGCGCATTGTACATATGAAGGACTGTGCAAACCAGAAGATAGTATAAAATGCCCCTCTAAAAGCGCTTTAGTTTCTTTTAAAATTTTCAATGATTCTTCGTATGAAAGCATTTT
>TARA_B100000963_G_scaffold171179_2_pt1 | contig 11808 bp, 9 predicted proteins | sample TARA_B100000963 | Tara Oceans TARA_B100000963 (sample SAMEA2622097) | marine metagenome | biome: marine biome (ENVO:00000447); feature: surface water layer (ENVO:00002042); material: "saline water (ENVO:00002010), including plankton (ENVO:xxxxxxxx)" | depth 5 m | reverse complement strand
TCCGCCACCAAGAGTTCACCGTCATCCGTAGACTCGCCAACCACTGCGTAAGGACAACGCTCGCGCTCGCACAGCGCCGCGAATTGTTCAAGTTGAGTCTGTTCGATCCCGAGCACGTAGCGTTCTTGGGCCTCGTTACACCAAATTTCTAGCGGCGACATACCCAGGTCGGCATTGAGTACATCGCGCAAACGAATACGGCCTCCCGACTCGGCGTCGTCGATGAGTTCCGGCAACGCATTGGACAAACCACCGGCACCCACGTCGTGAATTAACAAGATCGGGTTTGCCTCGCCCATCGCGCAACAGCCATCGATGACTTCCTGACAGCGCCGCTCCATTTCCGGGTTGCCCCGCTGCACCGAAGCAAAGTCTAAGTCCGAGGAACTGGCGCCCGACGCCATACTCGACGCCGCACCCCCGCCCAAACCGATCAACATCGCCGGACCACCCAGCACCACCAGTGCGGTACCCTGTGGAAATGGCCGCGCGTGAACATGCTCGGCGCGAACAGAACCAACGCCACCGGCAATCATCACGGGCTTGTGATAGCCACGCACAACGCCACGCTGTTCTGCTTGCGGATTTTGTTCTGGCATTTCGAAGCTGCGAAAATAGCCACAAATCGCTGGCCGACCATACTCATTATTAAAGCTTGCCGCGCCTATCGGACCTTCGAGCATAATCTCTAACGCCGAGGCCATATGTTCGGGTTTGCCGGTCGTCAGTTCCCACGGCTGAGGCGCTTCCGGGATGTTCAGGTGCGAGGTGGTGAAACCACTGAGTCCGGCTTTCGGCTTAGAGCCTCGACCGACTGCACCCTCGTCGCGAATTTCGCCGCCAGACCCAGTAGCTGCACCCGAGTAGGGTGCGATCGCGGTTGGATGATTGTGCGTTTCGACCTTCATCAATATGTGCGCCGGTGCGGACTCGAACATATAGTCTGCGCAATCCTGCACCGATAACCGCGCAACCGAATGCCCTTCGATCACTGCTGCGTTGTCGCTATACGCACTGAGAATGCCCTGACCATTGATCTGCTGATAGGTATTGCGAATCATCGCAAACAGCGACTTCGGCTGCGGCACTCCGTCGACACGCCAGTCCGCATTAAAAATTTTGTGGCGACAGTGTTCCGAATTTGCTTGTGCGAACATCATCAGCTCTACATCGGTTGGATCGCGCTCAAGCCGATTATACGCCGCGTGCAGATATTCGATTTCGTCCTCGGACAGCGCCAACCCCAGTGTTTCATTGGCCCGCCGAAGCGTTTCTACGCCCTCGGAAAACAATGCCACGTGACCGATGGGAGCGGGATCGGACTGCAAAAAGATACGCTCGAAATCTTCTTCGCGCCAAGATTCCTCAGTCATTCGATCGAATAGATGAGCCGTTTCATCTGCAGTCAGGACGGAGTCGAGGGGCGTAAACCAGCGCACGCCGCGCTCTACTCGGACAACGTCGGCCAAGCCCGACAACCTAAAGATATCTGTGGCTTTGCTCGACCACGGTGAAATGGTGCCGCGCCGTGGCAGTACGGTATGGCTGCGTTGGCCCGAACGTTCGGGCATCTGCTGCTGCGGCCCGTAGCTCAGCAGTTGCTCAGCGCGCTGCAGCGATTCCCCGGCTAACGGCACGCGTACCTGCAGTACATGCACAAATTCGGCGTAGACGATACTCGGCACCCGTCTTTGGAGACGATGCAAGGCAAACGGACTCAGTGCTGGCGGCCCGGCGAGCACTTGAACGGCGAGCGACTCCGAACCGGTGTTATTGATCATCTACGTCCTTGAATAAATTCACTGGGTTCAACGCCCTGCAGGTCCAAACATCTGCTTCTCGCTGCACTCAAACTACCTTGTCATTTGGCGCTAGTTTTTCGCGCTGTTGTTGCCGACGCCGATTCGCAAAGAAGGCGCTCATCACCTCACTGCAGGGCTCGGCGAGCACGCCGCCCGACACATGCGGAAAATGGTTAAAATGCGCTCGCTGACTAATGGGGCGACTGATCAGAGCACCCGCCTTGGGTTCCGGCGCGCCATAACAAATGCGCGCTACGCGCGCATGAATGATCGCGCCAAGACACATCATGCACGGCTCTACAGTGACATAAAGTGTCGCCTCGGGCAGCCGATAATTATTTACGTTGCGCGCGGCATCGCGCACCGCCAAAACCTCTGCATGAGCTGTTGGATCGTCTCGCGTTATACTCTGGTTCCAACCTTTACCAATAATCTCGTGACCCCGAACCACCAACGCCCCCACCGGTACTTCACCCATCTCAGCGGCGTGCCGGGCGAGTTCTAACGCCTGCTGCATCCAAAAGTCATGGTCATGGTTCGAAGGCGAGTCAGACACGAAATTCGCACCCTTGGTTAACTGGGAGATCGGTCATCGTCAACCTTGATCTTAAATGGTGCGAGCAAATTGAGCACTTCCGGACTACTAAAACGGGCATCGATTAAAGAATTCTGCGTCGGGTCGATGCTGAAATTATACGCTTGTTGAAACTGACATTGATCTAACTTTGTGCGGTGGAATCGCGCACCGGCAAAATCCGTTTGGTCGAAATCTGCGCCGGTTAGATCGGTTCCTACAAAGTCCGCTTCGCACGCGCTGCACTCGTGCATGATCAACTGGGTTAAATCCAGCTCCGAAAAAACCCCGTAACTCAGATCACAACGCACAAAGCTCAATGGAGGATCCAAAGCAAAACCGCGCCAGTCCATAAGCGTCCAATTCACACCCGCAAGTTTGCAGCCGCGGAATTGGCTCAGCTGCATGCGGCTGCGGCGGAATTCCGCTACGTTAAAATTGCACTCTTGAAAATCGCAATCACGAAATCGACACGTTGTAAAAACCGCCGAGGAAAAGTCGCAACTTTGAAATTTGCAGCCATCAAATTCGCTGGCGCGGATCTCGGCACCTGCGCACTGAAGATCAACGAAAAGCACTTCTTGAAAGCTGGCAGACGACTCTAGTGCGGCATGCTTCACGACTGCTGTTACTTATTAAGCCCATGGTAGAACGCCTCGCGCTGGAGCTTTGACATCGCGGCGCTGGCTCGAACAAATTCATCACGCAACGCTGGCGTTGGGAAAACCCAGATACAGACGCTGTCGCTACTGTGGTAAATCGCCTTGAGCTCATCGTCTATAAGACACAGCTCGCTGAAGATATCAGCGGGTATACAGAACATTTGTCACCTCAGCAAATCCAGCGAACCGACACCGCAGGGTCGTGACTTTTGCCCGTCTAATCTCAAGATCATCGTCTTCGTTTGACACGCATAGTTACTACCTGACCGCCTTGCGACCCGGCCCTACTGCACTAGTGCCGTCGAAGCCAGAGCAACGCCCACTCACCGCCAATAACGCTTAAACTTGCTCCACCGGTTTGTTTGCGCGTCGGTCCAGCCAGCGGTCAAAGCGCATCAATAAGGGCGGCAAAAACAGCAGATCCAAAAACAGCGCGACGACGATGATTGGGGTGATCAATAACGCAACATTCTGAAAAATTTCGGTGTTGGAAAACACCAACATAAAGGTCCCGAGCGCCAAGCTCGCGGTGGTGATGGTGATAGCGGAGCCGGCCTTATCCATCGAATAGCGAATCGCCTCCTGTACGCCGTTGCCGTCACGTTTCGCCGCGATGTATTTGCTCAACACATGCACCGAGTCGTCAACCACAAGACCAATGCTGATCGAAAACAGCATCAGGTTATACGGGCCCAATTCGCCGATAAACAGCCCCCAAAAACCAAAAACGATGGTTGCTGGGAATAAGTTCGGTAACAAACTCAGCACACCATAGCGAACGCTCCTAAGCCCAACCAACATGGTTAAGGTGATCAATAGGAAACTCATAGCGAACCCCTGCATGAGCTCGAGACTGAGCACGCTGTTAATCCGTGCGCGCAAGATCGTATTGTCCGCACGGGTAATCTTAAACTCTGGAGACACATTCGACGCGGCCCACGCGTCAATCCGACCAGCAAATTCTAAAATATCGTTATTCGAGAGATTCGATGTTCCTACTATCAATCTCACACCCGAGTAGTCGTTATTAAACATAGGCTGCAAACTTGGCTCGATTTCCTGCACCAACTGATAACCCACTAGATAGTCGATTATTGTCAGCTGATCTGTTGGCAGCCTGTCCCAGGCTTCGTCGTCGTCATGGTCGGCCTTGTTGCGCGCCCTCAGATAATCGGTGTAGGTGGCAACGAAGTTTGTTTCTGGCTGGATCTCCAGCCACTCAGTGAAGAAATTTACGTCTTCCAAAAACTCCGGCTTGGTGATGCCGTAATACTCGTTGCTACGAATGACGTACACCAACGACTTATCGTTACCAATCCGGTCGCGGAGTGCCTCTAGCACGTAATGCGCGTCGGACCCCTCATCGATGAATGAGTTAGGGTTGAAATCCAGCTTATTCATGGGCAGCAAAGCCAACGTAGTAATTATCAACACCCAGCTGCCCCAGTAGAGAGGTTGGTGGTGTTTCTCTACCAACTGGGTCATCCAACGGATAAAACCGCCAACCCCAAGCGGCTTCGGCACCTTGTGCATTGGCAACAGCAAGATCAGCGTGGGCAATAGGGTAAACGTCAGCACAAAGGCCCAAATAACGCCCATCGCGATAATGTTGCCAAATCCGAAAATCGCGGGCGACGACGAAAAATTGAGACTTAAAAATCCCATAGTGGTGGTGATTGTCGCCAGCGTGACCGGCCGCAGATTAATCTGCAAACTCCGAGTCATCGCAGCGACTCTGTCCAATCCCTTATGCAACTCTTGGGCATATATGGACACCACGTGTATACCGTCCGCCAGCGCGATAATGAACACCACCAGCGGCCCAAGCCGCGAAATCTGGTTGAGTGGAATCCCCAGCCAGGCGTGGGTGCCAAGCGTCATGGCTAGGGTAGTCGCCGTTAAGACGAAGAGGCAGATGGAGGCGGTCAACGACTTTAAACAGAACCAGAGCAAACCCACGCCGATGATCATTACCAATGGGAACAACACGCGATTGTCGCGCTCTGCGGCCATTTTGCTGTCACGCATATATAGAGGTGAGCCTACGACGTAGACGTTTACTGAGGGATAGTTTTCTCGCAGCGAGTCGCGCAAGCGGATCGCCGAATCGGCAAGCGCGATGTTTGCCGCCTGGGTATCTTTCGGTAACGAATATTTGACTGTCGCAAGTGCCATGGAACCATCTTTGGCAAGAATGCGCTTTGTTAAGTCCTCGTCTGCCAAGGCAACGTCTCTGGCGGTGCGTAAAACCTCGGGCGTGACACCTTGCAGTTCAGGGATTAAGTAGCGCCGCCCAAGGGCCGCGCTGTCCGCGTCGTTTAGCGGATAATTCAACAGTGAAGCAACAGCGACGGCGGCATCGACCTCTAGGTATCGCTGATTAAGCGCCTCCATCGCTCGCAGCGCCTCGACATTGAATACATCCGGCTGACCCTCGAACGCAAAAAGAATGGAGGGAGACGACGGGAACTCGGCCCTATTCAGGTCGATTTCTGCTTTGTAAGGATCGTTCTGGGCGAGAATGGCGTCCGACGAGTTGTCCTGTTCTGTTTTCGCAATACCCAGCGCAACCACCGCGCCAATAAGCACGGTAAAGAGGCCAAGCAGCAAGCGCTTTTGAACTAGAAAAGTGCCGAGATCGATTGTCATACTTCGAGAAAATTAATTTTTGTGATGATTGGCGGCTTTTTTGCTATAAACGCACAAAATTTTATCGGATCTCATATGCACACCGTAAGACTATATTGCGCGTTGTTTCTGAGCCTTGCAGTTGCAACGAATGCGGCGGCCACGCTGCGAGCGCCAGATTTCGCATTGTTAGACCATACCGGGAAGTTTCATCAGGCTTCCTACTATAGTGATCATGATGCCATAGTTATCCTAGTGGAGAGTAGCGAAACGCTTGCCACAGAACGCGCCCAATTGGCTTTGTCCAACGTCGCTCCATTAGACCTGCCAGAGCGGGTCAAAGTGGTACTGCTTAGTCCGATGGCATCCGAGGACAGACAAAACGTGCACGCAGCACTGGGTGCAGCCGGACACAAACTGCCTGTGCTGATCGACGAAACTCAGCTCGTGACCCAGTCTCTCGGATTAACACGGTATGGCGAGGTGATTGTTGTAAATCCTGAAACGATGGCCGTGCTTTATCAGGGCGATTCGACTCCGATAAAAGCGCCCTCCGACTTCGAGGAAGCCGTCCCCACTTTTCAAGCGCTCGGTCCCGCAATTAAATTCAGAGATGCGCAGCCTGTTTCTTACACTGCGGACGTGGCACCGATCCTCGAGCGCAATTGCGTATCGTGCCATAACGACGGCGGCATAGGTCCGTGGTCAATGTCCTCCCATGCAATGGTGCGCGGCTGGTCGCCCATGATGCGAGAAGTCGTAATGACTCAGCGTATGCCGCCCGGCCGCATCGATACTCATGTTGGAAAGCCAATCAGCAACGCCAGCGGCCTAACGATTGCCGAACAGCAACTGCTCATTGACTGGATCGACCAAGGCGCTAAAAAAGATGCAGGGGTAGACCCGCTGACACAGATCACATTCGATACCGCTGAGTTCACTCTCGGCGATCCCGATATCATCTTGGACGTAACGCCGCAGGAAATTCCTGCGACCGGCGTAATCGACTATCGCTACGTTCCTGTAGCTTTGAATTTACCCCAGGACAAATGGTTGCGCGCGATCGAGTTTGTACCGGGAGATCATGAAGTTCTGCATCACATCATCACCTACCTCTCTAGTCCTGCGAATAAAAGCGAGAGTGCCGAAGACGGCGGCGCTGGGCGCGGCGAAAATCTCGGCGGCTTCGCACCGGGGAGACAGCCAGATGAGTTCGCCGACAACAGCGGAAGATTAATTCCGAAAGGCTCAAATCTACTGTTACAAATGCACTATACGACGTCTGGTCGCGAGACCGTGGACGCCACTCGGGTTGGGTTGTACTTCCACGATCAACCGCCAGAACATGTCATGTCTGGTGGTGTGGCCGGCCAGCGGCGTTTCATTATTCCACCGGGGGCAAAAGAGCATAAGCTCACCGGCGTCCAGAACATTGAGCGCGACGCGTACCTCTACGAACTAAATCCGCATATGCACTTTCGCGGCAGGTACATGACCTATACCGCTCAGTACCCGGATGGCACCGAGGAATTATTGTTGTCGGTGCCTAAATACGACTTCAACTGGCAATTTAACTATCGACTGGAAGAACCACTCTTTTTACCAGCGGGCAGTAAGGTCATCGCGCGCGGGGCCATGGACAACTCGGCACAAAACAAGGGTAATCCCGACCCAACCCGGCCGGTATTCTTCGGGCTGCAGACCATGCATGAGATGTTCTTTGGGTTTATGACGTTACGCTACATCGGCGATAAGCCGAGCAATATCATTGCTGGCCGCGCGGGCGCAGACAGAGCCGATTCGGCGGGTCGATAACGGGGCTTTTCTCCAGGCAAGCGGGGTGCACTGATGAATCTGGCGCAGCGGCAGCAGCTTCTCGACGACGGATATTTAGTACTGAAAAATGTGCTGAGCCAGTCTCAGGTCGACGCCGCTAAGACCGTTATCGAAGGCGCTTTGCCCAAAAATGAACGGCGCATATTGGTGCCGGCAGAGGTCGCCACCCATGAACACGTCATCGGATTGTTCCAGAACAGTAACGTCCCGGGGATCCTCTCGGATCTTATGGGGCCGTTCCCACCCATAGTCAGTTGCCAGGTGGCCGTTACCCCCGGACGAGATGAGCTTGGCGGTATACCCGGGACCCACGTCGACGGCGGCTGGAGCGGCGCCATTCCGACTCGAGCCGATGAAATCGACCCATTGACCCACCGCCCTAAAGACGCCGCCCGCTACTACGGCCGCAACGACGAAGTGCGCGGCGGCAACGATGGCTTACTGTGGATGGACCCTGCAAGACGCCTATCTAACGGCAGCTACAGCGCTCTTGTGGGCATCTGTCTGAGCGACCAAACTCAGCCTGGCAATGGCCAGTTCGGCGTGCTCAAAGGCTTGCACGAAGAGGTGGAAAAAGTATTCCAACGGCAACGCGCCTCGGGCGGTGTGATCGGCGCCGAGGGCGTCGATTGGCCGCGGATAAAAATTGACGAGCGCGAACGACCGTTCTGTAATGGCCTGCCCGACAGCATTCGGGCGCTCGGGTTTGAGCGCGGCAAAACCAACGCACCGATTGCAGATTGGCCCTGGCGGGAACTCACCCCGGTGCTGATGGAGCCCGGTGATGCGGTCATCGCATTACATAGTTTACCGCATACGCCGACGCCAAATTTTGGCCCCAATCCACGCATGAATGTGTATTTTCGCATTCGGCGGCTCAGGCCAGAAAATCCCCACGAGGGCAGCCGGCGGATCGCCCACGGCGTTAGCGACCATCCCGATCGCGGCTACTTCGGCCAGTTCCTAGACTACCCTGAAGACTACGACCCTTGGCAAACCAGTATCGATAAGCTGTGCGATCATTGGAGCGAGTGGGACGGCATGCAGGATACCTTGGCGAACCGTCAGTCCACTGCAGTCTGATACACAAAAGCCCTGGTTTTCACCTGATCGCTGAAGTTCTTGGCAAGATTTTTTTGGGTCACCTAGGACACCACCAGCCCCGCGTCGAATCTACCCAGCAGATTCAATCATACGCACTACCCCAACCCTAACTGCCCGAGCTGCCGATTGGTCACTTTCGGCTAATGTCCGTAAGCACCCAGAACTGGAATCCAAACCCATAACCGGGGCTTGAATATTCAATCTCGGCCTACAGGTGCTTCGTCGTCATCAATTCCGCAGTGTCTCAATCTAGCAAGCGCACACCAATGCTGCTGCAAAAACTCTCCTAGGCTCTGACGAGATAGGCGTTCTACCCACGCACCAGGAATACCCCTTTTGCAGCCTGATACTAATCGCCAGCGCGGCTGCCTGCATGTGTACGGAGCATCCAAATATTCTTAATTTCTGCAACATAAACTCTTAGTATCTGTGCAGCGACCTCGTCGGAACTGTGTCAGGACAAAACTTTTTTGACTCGCAGTCCAGAAAGGGCTTACAAACAGCCAACGAACGGAGACTGATATGCCTAAAAATATTCCAAAATCTATGCAGGACGTCACAGACCAATGGTTGATTGACAACATAAGCGCTCACCCTGACTTTGCTAACGATCGCATTACGAGCGTGAATCGTGAGCCCGTTGGCGAGGGCATTGGTCAAGTGGGTGAATTCAATAGGGTTATGGTCGAGACCGAATCGGCACAGAAAATCAGCCTGTTTTTAAAACTGCGCGCACCCGTTGAAGGAATGCACGCTGTCGCGTTGCGTTACAAAATGTATGAAAAAGAGGTGCGCTTTTACACTGAGCTGGCACAGCAAATGAGTGTTCGTACGCCGAAGGTGTTCTACGCGGATTACGACCCAGCAACCGAAAACATCGCACTGCTTCTGGAGTTCATGGACGGCTGGCACTCACCTGATCAGATCACTGGCGCATCACACACCCAAACCGTCGCGGCGATAAAACAGTTGGCAAACATCAATGCGCCATACTGGAACCGGACCCAGGAGCTGCCCTGGCTACCGACGACGCAAACCGATTACTTACAACAAACTATCGGCGATATGCAGGCCTGCAGAGATATTTTTTTCCAACGCTTCGAAAACGACGTACCCATAACCAAAGCAGACTTCCATCAAATCATTGAAGCTTGGCCCGCAATACTCGACGGCTTAAGTGAGGGCAATTTAACCCTGACTCACTACGACTATCGGGTGGAAAATCTCTTCTTTTCTGGCGACGAGAGCGAGGTCGCGGTCATTGACTGGCAGCTGATCGCGGCAATAAGAGCCGGTTGGGATCTTGCCTATCTGATCGGCACCAACATTCCCACCGACCAGCGTCGCGATAACGAGCAACACTATATCGACCTATATTTGCAGCAAATGCAGGAGCAAGGTGTTCACTACAGTGAGGCTGACCTGCGCCAGGACATGAAGTGGGCGTTGCTGGGCTTATGCAGTATTGCAGTCATTGGCGGCGCTAACTTTGACGCCAGTAACGCGCGCAGCTTCGAACTTTTCAGAACTATTTCGGTTCGTTTGTTCGAGACCATTGCGGACCACTCGGCTCTGAGCGTGATCAATTGAGCGAACACCGGCTGCACTCAAAGCGCAACGTCTTGCACCGGATTTATCCATGCTGGCAATAATTGGCGGCTCGGGCCTGTATCAGCTAGAAGGCCTGGCGGTCGAGGCGCAGCATGAGGTCACGACGCCATTCGGCACCCCATCGTCCATCATCACAGAAGGCGTCTACCGCAATCAGCGCATCTTGTTTCTGGCGCGACACGGTGCAGGGCATCGATTTTTGCCCCATGAGGTCAACTATCGAGCCAACATCTTCGCCCTGAAAACGCTGGGTGCGCGCCAAGTTTTAGCGCTCTCAGCCGCGGGCAGCTTACGCGAGGAGATACGTCCGGGAGAGTTGGCCCTCACCGCTCAATATTTTGATCATACCCGCGGCAAGCGCGATTACAGCTTTTTTGGAGATGGTGTGTCTGCACATGTGTCCAGCGCTTACCCCACATGCCCGGCTCTAAGCGCAGACGTCAGCGATGCCGCCGCACGAATAAAGCAGCCGCTGCACACCGCCAAGACATACGCCTGCGTTGAAGGGCCGAGACTAGGTACCCGCGCCGAGAGTTTTTTCCTACGCGACAGCGCGCGATGCGACCTGGTCGGTATGACAAATGTACCCGAGGTCTTTTTAGCTCGAGAAGCTCAAATGGCTTATTGCACCCTGTGTTTGGTCACCGATTACGACTGCTGGATGGACGACCCGCAGGAACACGTCAGCGTCGACAAGTTTTTCGCCACCTACCAAGACACTCTGACCAAGGCACAAGCGGTGCTCACCGAGTTACTCAAGGCGCCTTTTCGACCCACACCCGATGCAGTCCGCCACGCGCTCGCAAGCGCCGTGCTGACAGCTGATGACACGCTAAGCGACACCCAAAAGGCATGGCTTGGTGTTCTACGCGCATAGCCCAAGCAAACCTGATTGCGCAAGACGTTTGTAGCCTTACTGAACTAAAGATCCCGAACAGACGCGGGCATGCTGCGCAAATCGTGTCATGCTCAGTTGTCAGCACGGCTAACGCTCGCGAATAGGCACTTCAGTTTTTTTAGTGACAGTGCGCAAAGCAAAAGATGAATGCACTCGAGCAACACCCGGTAATCGGGTCAGAAACCGACTGTGCACACGCTCGTAATCTCGCGCGTCGGCGACAATCACTCGCAACAGATAATCGGCTTCGCCGCTCATTAAATAGCACTCCATCACCTCCGGCAGCGCAGCGACCTCAGCCTCAAACGCGGCTAAATCTGCCTGCTGCTGACTGCGCAGCGTAATTCGCACAAAGACATTATCTGGATAGCCCGCCATAGCCTGATCCACAAGGCCCACGTAGTCGCGCAAATACCCGCGCTGCTCTAGCGCTTTTACCCTGCGCAAGCATGCGGACTCCGATAAATTGACTTGTGCAGCAAGGCGGGCATTGCTGAGTCGCCCATCCAATTGCAGTAAATGCAGTATTGCTCGGTCTATTCGATCCATTCTCCGCACCACCTCCATTGGATCCGATAAAGAATATTATTTTAATGTTTAATTTAAAAACGCGTTTTTCCTGCGTATTAATTTAATTATCCGCACATTTTGCAGTTTTTAATCAACACTCGCACAAGATAATTGTCGAAACTA
>TARA_B100000963_G_scaffold33725_1_pt1 | contig 11819 bp, 9 predicted proteins | sample TARA_B100000963 | Tara Oceans TARA_B100000963 (sample SAMEA2622097) | marine metagenome | biome: marine biome (ENVO:00000447); feature: surface water layer (ENVO:00002042); material: "saline water (ENVO:00002010), including plankton (ENVO:xxxxxxxx)" | depth 5 m | reverse complement strand
AAGGCCTACCTCACCATAAAAGGCCCAACCAAAGGTTTAACAAGGAGTGAGTACGAGTATGAAATACCTTTCGAGGAAGCGGAACAAATGATTTTTGATTTTAAACTGAAGGTGCTCAAAAAAAGACGATACCTCATTAATCATTCAACTAAAACATGGGAGGTCGATGTCTTCGAAGATGAGTTAAAAGGGCTCGTTATTGCAGAAATAGAACTTGAATCTGAGCTAGAAAATTTTGAAAAACCAGACTGGATAGGTGAGGAGGTATCTTACGATCCAAGTTATTTTAACGCTAATTTGATAAGTCGTCTTTCGTAGACTCAATGCCGCTGTCTTCATTATCGATCACCAGGTTGCCAAAACGAAATGTAAAGTATTCACCTACATTTTCGATATTTATTTGATCAAGTTTTAGATTGTGTGATGGGTTTAACTGTCTTTTTTCAGTAGCAATAATTTTTTTGAAGTGCTTTTTCAGAACCGTCTCATTGTCCCAAAAATCTTCTTCAATTAAGTATATCGTAGGTTCAGCGTTTTTAAAAGTGAAAATTTCTTCATTCATTTCTTTTGCCGCCGCCTCATAAAAAAATGGTTTCGGGGTAACACTAATAAATCCTCTGTTTAATATTTTAATCATTTTCATCTATTTTGAGCGTCATCTCTTTTTCATCAAAACCATACCATCGTATAGGCTCATCAATTCGTGTCTCGAAAATTTTGCGGTATTTTGTTTGAAACTTTTCTTTTTTGAGGTATTCACTCCAATCCTTGCTATCAAGATTTTGTGCTGATGAAATCCAATCGATTGAATTATCCGTAACAAAAACAAGGTGGTAGGTATCAATCCGAAATAAGCTATCATTTAGCTCAATGCTTTCACAGTAATCACCAAAACAATCAAGCATATTATACCATGCTAATTTCAGATCTGATGAATCTTGAAAATTCCATGATTTGAATTGTATCGTATTGGAGTCAATGAAAATATTAACTTTTTCTGCATTTATATGCTTTGTTCTGTCAATAACTTCATTCTGAACGAGAACCTTAACAGAGTCTATTTTAAGGCCACCAATCTGTTCAAATTGCTCAATGTTGAAATTAATTTTAATGGTGTCCTGCGTTGCTTTTTCGTTTGTTTTAATTTCTCGGTTTTTGGATGGTGAGGCACCGATTTTATTATATGAAAGGACATCTTTAGATTCATCTGTTGCGCATGAAAATAAAATACACAAGAGGGCAGATGTAAAGAAAATTTCTTTCATAGGCTTTAAATATTTAAAGATAACTATATTCGCTTGAAGATTTCTTCACTGAAAAAAAATTAAATTTGTCAAAAAGAGTTATGAAAAAGTTATTCGGTCTATTAGCGCTTGTTTTTGTTCTATTTTCTTGTGCGGTGAAAGTCCCATTTACCAATGAGGTAAGGCAAGAATTTGGTTTAGATTCTGAGGAGAAGATGAGAAAGGTTCAGTTTTTTACTTCCTCGACGATCATTTTGAAACAGGTCTCTCAATCTTCGAGCGAGACAACAACAGATGATTCAGGTGTTTTGGTATCTAGCTCCACGGATAAAAGTGAAACCATAATAATTCCTGCAAATTCGAAATGTATTTTTGAGAGCTTTGGTTCAAATAAAGAAATAAACATAAGGTTTGAGCTTGGTGAAAATAAATATCTTTCTTTCAAATCCAAGTCCAATAGAGCGAGAGACCGATACTATTTTGTTGCGAACTGGAACGCAAGCGGCGGTCCAGAGCTAATGTATGGCAATAAGAAGTGTAAAGTTGATATGATGCGTGGAGCTGCAAGGTCCTCTTACATTCTAGTGTCTAGAAAGCGTCTTCAAAAAAATAAACGAAAAGAAAGAGTAGTTGGAGGAATGAAGGTATAAATCCTTACGTTTTCTCTGTAATCAATACCTAAAAGAAAACATGAAAAGAGCCATCTCTTTTGATTCTCAGGGTTTTTCCAATCCTGAGCTCCTATCCATATATAAAAGTCTTTTGAAGCCTCGAATGATTGAAGAAAAGATGCTTGTTTTGCTACGCCAAGGTAAAATCACCAAGTGGTTTTCGGGTTGGGGGCAAGAGGCTATTTCGGTGGGATCAACCCTTGCCATGAAAGATGAGGAGTACATTCTCCCAATGCATAGAAATCTCGGCGTCTTTACGACAAGAGACATACCTTTAAATCGTCTTTTTTCTCAATTTCAAGGAAAGCAAAATGGTTTTACGAAAGGAAGGGATAGGTCTTTTCATTTCGGAACACAAGCACATCGAATTGTAGGAATGATTTCTCACTTAGGGCCGCAACTTGGCATCGCTGATGGGATTGCGTTGGCAAACCTTTTAAAGCAAGAGGAGCTTGCAACTTTGGTGTTTACCGGCGACGGCGGAGCCTCAGAAGGAGATTTTCATGAATCTTTGAATGTAGCTGCCGTTTGGAATCTACCTGTTATTTTTTGTGTAGAGAACAATAGCTGGGGTTTATCAACACCTTCTGAAGAACAGTTCAAATGTAAGCAGTTTATTGACAAGGGTATTGGATACGGTATGGAGGCGGTTCAAATGGATGGCAACAATATTTTGGAGGTAATCCGAACGGTTAGAAAGATTACGAGTGAGATTAGGAAAAGTCCCAAACCCGTTCTTCTTGAGGCGATGACCTTTCGAATGAGGGGGCATGAAGAATCTTCAGGAACCAAATATTACCCTGAAGGATTGCAAGATGAATGGGCTATCAAAGATCCGCTTTCGAACTATGAAACGTTTCTTAAAGAGGAAGGAGTGCTCACTGACGAAATAGAGTCCGAATATCGAAAAGAGCTAAAGGATGAAATTCAGTCTTCGTTTGATATGGCTCAAAATGAGCCTCTCATTAGTTCGGATGAGGATAAAGAAGAAGCGGATGTATTTGCACCATACACCCAAAATGTGATTGAAGGGAAGGGGCAGCAAACTGAAATACGATTTATTGATGCCATTCAGCAGGCTTTGAATCAATCCATGGAAAGGTATCCGGATTTGATACTGATGGGACAGGACATTGCCGAATATGGTGGTGCATTCAAAGTCACAGAAGGTTTGGTAGACTCATACGGCAAAGGTCGTGTGAGAAACACACCGCTTTGCGAATCGGCAATCATTGGCGCCGGACTTGGATTATCTATCAAAGGTATGAAGGCTATGGTGGAGATGCAGTTCGCAGATTTTGTAACCTGCGGTTTCAATCAAATTATAAATAATCTAGCGAAAATTCATTGGAGGTGGGGCCAAAACGCCGATGTGGTCGTTCGTATGCCTACTGGTGCGGGTACAGCGGCAGGACCCTTTCATTCTCAAAGTAATGAGGCGTGGTTTTTTCATACACCGGGTCTTAAAATCCTTTATCCATCAAATCCTACAGATGCTAAAGGTTTATTGAATGCTGCTATTGAAGATCCAAACCCTGTATTGTTTTTTGAGCACAAGTACCTTTACCGTAGCATAAAAGAGGAGGTTCCCGAAGCTTATTACACTACAGAAATTGGAAAAGCGAACCTTGTTAGTTCGGGCGATGATCTGACCATTGTCACCTATGGATTAGGTGTACATTGGGCCCTCGAAGAAATGAAAAATAGACCTGACATCCAAGCGGAAATCATTGATCTAAGGTCTTTGGTACCTTTGGATACCGAGACCATTTATACTAGTGTAAAGAAAACGGGAAGGGCCATTGTGCTTCACGAGGACTGTATTTCAGGAGGTATTGGTGGGGAATTAACGGCATTAATAACAGAGCATTGTTTTGAATTTCTTGATGCTCCCGTCCTTCGCGTTGGTTCACTAAATTCACCTGTTCCCTTCGCAGCAACAATAGAGGCTATTTTTCTACCTCAGGAACGTTTTACAAAAGCTGTCGATCAGCTTTTGAATTACTAAAGGATGCTCAAACAGCCAAGAAATATTTACTTGACACTTATTGCTCAGCTTACAGTCATATGGGTTTTTATGACGCTATTTCGTGTGGTATTCCTTTTATGGAATCCTTCATTTTTTTCTGACTTTAGTTTTTTGGACTACGCTGTAGGTGCCTGGTTTGATTTGATTACGATCTCGTTCTTTTATCTGCCCTTTATTTTTTTTAGTGTTGTTCCTTTCAATAAACGATTAGAACGACACAGACAAAAGATTAAGGTTCTTTTTTATGTCCCGATTACTTTACTCGTCTTTTTTTTAAATGCTTGGGACATCGCCTTTTTTTCCTTTACAAGAAAACGTGTGAGTTTTCAATATTTTAAATTTTTATTTTCTGAAAACGAAGCGGGAATTTTGGCAGTTGAATTTATCGCCGAATTCTGGTGGCTGATATTGTTCTTTATTTTTTCTTTGGTTTTGATTTTTTATTTGTTCTTGAGTTTCAAAACATATAAATCCAACCTCAATAAGTTTTCCTCATGGTCACTTTGTGTGGTGATTATGTTTTTGTCAGTAATTGTTGGTAGGGGAGGCTTTCAGCTCAAGCCAGTTGATATCATTGAAGTCAGTAAGTATACATCCTTAAAAAATGCACCAGCGGCATTAAATTCGGCATTCACGATGCTCAAGACGATAGATTACAAAGATTTGGATAAGAAGGATTTTTTTAGCAAAAAGGAAGCTGATGCCATTTTTAATCCATTTCAAAGTTCCGTTCCTACCAATATTTTACAAGATGAAACGAATGTAGTGCTGATCATTTTTGAAAGCTTTGGTTCAATGTATGTAGGACCCAACAATGCCGAGAGTTACACGCCATTTTTGGATTCTATTCTAGAAAAAAGTATGTATTTCGAGCATGGTTTTTCGAACAGTCAGTCCTCTATGGATGCAGTTCCAGCCATTTTGGCTTCAATTCCTTCCTGGATGAAGGAAACCTTTATTTTATCCACCTATAGTATGAATCAGTACAATAGTCTTCCGGGAATCCTGAAAGAAAATGGGTATTCATCTTCTTTCTTTCATGGTCCTACGAATGGCTCAATGCGTTTTGACTCATTTACCTTGGCTTCTGGTTTTGATCGCTACTATGGTCGAAAAGAATACAACAATGAAGATCATTTCGATGGCACCTGGGGAATTCCAGACCATTATTTTCTACCTTGGAGCATTGATGTGATGAATGAGATGCGAAAGCCATTTTTTTCAACAATTTTTACCTATTCCTCTCATCATCCCTACACAATTCCTGAAGGCTTCGAGGATATTACGAAATCAGGGCCTGATCCAATCTGTAAATCAATCAGCTATGCCGATTTTGGCTTTAGAGATTTTTGGATGAAAGCAAGGGAGCAAGATTGGTTCGGCAATACACTTTTTGTTTTTTGTGCTGACCATGTTGGACCTACATCTAGAAAGGACAGAGCTGATTTAAATTGGTCTTTTAAGATACCCATAGCATTTTACCACGAGTCTGGTCTTTTACCAAAAGTAAACACGAATCAAACGATGCAACAAATTGATTTGATGCCTACGATACTGGATTTACTAAACATTGAGACGGACTATTTTTCAGTTGGTTCATCCTTTTTAAGTGGACTAGATATGCCAAACATGTCCTATTATCAGGACAATATTGTTTCGATGGCACCGGGACGTGATCCCATTGTTTGGAATGAGGTTCAAGATGATTTGACATCAGAGAGTGTGGTCAAAACAAAGATTAAAGCAGTATACCAGCAATACATTAATGCACTCGTAAATAATGCAATGTTGCCTTGAGGAAGATATTATTTGTAATGGAAATATTGAATCGTTTGTCTAAATTTACACCTTAGAATCATTATTATGAGCGGAAAGCATACAACACGAAAGCAGGATTATTCAAAATGGTATAATGAATTGGTTCAAAGGGCAGATTTGGCTGAACATTCAGATGTGCGGGGTTGTATGATCATAAAGCCATATGGTTTTGCCATATGGGAGCGAATGAAAGACGTACTCGATCAAAAATTTAAAGAGACTGGGCATTCGAATGCTTATTTTCCTCTATTTATACCAAAGTCTTATTTGAGTAAAGAAGCAAGCCACGTAGAAGGTTTTGCAAAGGAATGTGCTGTAGTAACACACTATCGCCTAAAAAATGCCGATGATGGAAGTGGTGTGGTTGTTGATCCAAAGGCCAAGCTTGAGGAGGAGTTGATTGTGAGGCCAACTTCTGAAACAATCATATGGAACTCTTATCGAAATTGGATTCAATCCTACAGGGACCTTCCAATTTTAATCAATCAATGGGCGAATGTTGTCCGTTGGGAAATGCGCACAAGATTATTTTTGAGGACAGCAGAATTTTTATGGCAAGAGGGACATACGGCACACGCAACAAATCAAGAAGCTCGTGAAGAAACCTCAAGGATGCTTGAGGTATACGCTGATTTTGCCGAGCAATACATGGCAATGCCTGTGGTCAAGGGAAGGAAAACAGAATCAGAGAGGTTTGCTGGGGCTGAGGATACCTTATGTATTGAGGCGCTGATGCAGGATGGTAAAGCACTTCAAGCAGGTACTTCACATTTTTTAGGTCAGAATTTCGCAAAAGCGTTTGATGTTAAATTTGCCGACAAAGATGGAAAACTAGAACACGTTTGGGCAACCTCCTGGGGTGTTTCAACAAGACTGATGGGGGCTTTGATTATGAGCCATTCAGATGATGAGGGACTTGTTTTACCCCCGCTTTTAGCGCCAATACAGGTTGTGGGTATTCCAATCTATAGAAGTACTGAAGAACTTGAAAAGATTTCTGAGAAATTTGATCTTCTTCGCATGGCTTTTAAGAAAAAAGGCATCTCATTTAAATATGATGACGACGACAATCGAAGACCGGGGTGGAAGTTCTCCGAATACGAAACAAAAGGTGTTCCGATTCGATTGGCAATGGGGCCGAGAGACCTTGAGAATGGAAACATAGAGGTAGCCAGACGAGATACAAAAACGAAAGAAATCGTCTCTTTTGATGGTGTGGAGAAACTTATTGAAGGATTATTGAAAGAGATTCAGTCAAATCTCTTTAATAAAGCTGATAGGTTTCGAAAGGAGAAGACAAGTGAAGCCTCGGATTTTGAAAGCTTCAAGCAGCTTGTAAATAAAGGCGGCTTCGTATCAGCACATTGGGACGGAACAGAAGCAACCGAAAACAAAATAAAAGAAGAAACTCAGGCAACAATTCGTTGTATACCCTTAGACCAGAAAGAAGAGACTGGTGTTTGTGTTTACAGTGGTGCTCCTTCAAAAGGAAAAGTCTTGTTTGCAAAGGCATACTAGTGGCACAGGACTTTCATTTCAAACACTTTACAATCTCTCAAAATAGGACAGCCCTTAAGGTTGGGACTGATAGCATGCTGCTGGGTGCGCTTGTGAATGCAAAGTCTCCAAAATTTGCCTTGGATTTAGGTGCAGGTTCAGGAGTTCTCTCGCTCATGCTTTGTCAAAAATTCCCATCATTACAAGTCGATGCTATCGAAATTGATGCCGGCGCCTACCTGGATTGTTTGATGAACTTCGAAGAATCGCGCTGGTCAGATCAGCTAAACGTAATGCAAGGAGATTATTTCAATCATCGATTTTCTAAATCTTATGACCTTATCGTATCAAATCCCCCTTTTTATCTTGAAAAAACTGCAGATATGAAAAGGATTAATGCGCTTGCGAAGCATACTTCAAAAGAAGGATTCTACACGATTATTTTTCGCATCAAATCATTATTGGCTAAAAATGGCAGCTGCTGGATGATTTTACCATACACACAATTAGATTTATTAACTGGCTATGTAAATCAAGTTTCCTTATTCATTAATAGGATAGTATTTATTGATGCCAAAAAATCTAAACCAAATTCACGAGTTATAATTGAAATCTCAAATTCTTTTGCGCAAATGAAGACATCGAGATTGATTATTCGAAATGAGGATAATAGCTACAGTGATTCGTACATTAATTTGACCAAAGAGTTTCATTCGAAAGAATTAAAAAAGTAACTTTATTAAAGCTATTATTGTTGCGCTTTTGAGAAAACCAACAACCGACAATATTTCAGAGGCAAAATCGTTTTATGATTGTGAGAGGTGCTTTAGTTTTTATGATGATTCTATTTTTTAGCCTAGGGTTTCTATCTAGGCCGATTATGGCTCAGGGTATGGAGATTGATGATTCCTTTACATTTGAAATTGGCTTGCCTAATTCCTTCGTCAATAAACCTTTTAAAGATTTCATGCAAGGTTTGGTTTCGGTATCACCGTCTTACCAGTATACGCTTGAGAGAGGTTTTGCTTTTGGTGCTGGAGCGCATTATTCTTATTTCGCAGTGAATGAGTTCAATGTGCCCTCTGCAATTTACGGTGGTATGCATTGTCTTGGCGGATTTTTGAAGCTGGGTTACGAGAAATTTTGGCGTGAACGCTTCGGTACTGATATCGGGGTCAAGCTGGGTTACATGCATACAATGATTAAAACGGACGCTTTGTTTGAGAATGGAATTAGAATGAATGTTCTTCAGTCGACTTATCTAGAGCCGAATATTGGTTTGGTTTTGGCCTCTGACGACTCGAATTCTTACAGGTTAACAATTTCCTATCCTTTTTATGGATTCGGTTTTAGACCATCTGATATTGGTGTGGATGGTAATGCAGGTTACGAGACAGAGGAATTTAATAGAACATCTTCGTTTTTAATTGTTGGTTTCGGATATACCCATTACTTCAACGGAAAGACCAGCGAATAATTAATTAAGTCTGCAACACACCAACGTTGTATGCCTCTGTTGCCTTTTTGTGATTCGCTGAATCTATACCAATAGAAATAACCTTTCTGGTTTCAATAGGATCTATAATGGCATCTATCCACAATCTACTTGCTGCGTAGTAAGGTGATATTTGTGCGTCGTAACGGTTCTTAATTTTATCAAAAAGTGCTTTTTCCTTCTCAGCGGTGATCTTTTCACCTTTCGCTTTCAAGGAAGATACTTCGATTTGAAGTAGGGTCTTAGCAGCGGCAGCGCCACTCATAACCGCAATTTCAGCAGTTGGCCAACCCACAATCAGTCTTGGATCATATGCTTTCCCACACATGGCATAATTTCCCGCACCATAAGAGTTTCCTATTACTATAGAGAATTTTGGAACGATAGAATTTGCCATGGCATTTACCATTTTTGCACCATCTTTAATGATTCCTTGATGTTCGCTCTTCGATCCAACCATAAAACCGGTAACATCATGAATGAAAACTAAGGGGATATTTTTTTGATTACAATTCATAATGAAACGCGCTGCTTTATCGGCGGCATCAGAATAGATGACTCCTCCAAACTGCATTTCACCTTTTCCGTTTTTCACGAGTTCTCTGTTATTCATGACAATTCCAACGCTCCAACCATCAATACGGGCATAACCAGTCAGTATGGTTTTACCAAAACCAGCTTTGTATTCTGTAAATTTAGATTCATCAATCAGACACTTTAATAGATCTCTACTTTTATATGGTTTTGAGCGTTCTGCAGGTAAAATACCGTATACTTTTTTAATTGCACTTTTGGGTTCAATGGATTCAGTACGGTTGAACCCTGCGCTTTCCGGAGTACCAATTTTATCCATGAGCGATCGAATGGTTTTGAGGCATTCTTTATCGTTTTCTACTTTGTAATCACATACGCCTGAAATTTCGGTATGTGTTGTGGCGCCTCCTAGTGTCTCGTTATCAATATTTTCTCCAATTGCCGCCTTCACAAGATAAGAGCCTGCTAAAAATATAGTGCCTGTTTTGTTCACAATGAGAGATTCATCCGACATTATGGGAAGATAAGCCCCACCTGCCACACAACTTCCCATGACAGCAGCAATCTGGACGATGCCTTGGGAACTCATTTTTGCATTATTTCTAAAGATTCTGCCAAAGTGTTCCTTGTCTGCAAAAATCTCTTCTTGCATAGGTAAAAATACACCTGCACTATCTACCAGATAGATAATCGGTAGATGGTTTTCCATGGCTATTTCTTGCGCTCTTAAGTTTTTCTTCCCTGTTATTGGAAACCATGCGCCAGCCTTAACAGTCGCATCATTGGCAACAACAACGCATCTTCTGCCACTTACAACGCCAATAACAACAACAACTCCTCCAGATGGGCACCCACCATATTCCTCATACATTCCATGGCCTGCAAATGCTCCAATTTCCTGCATTTCCGAGCCTTTATCTAAAAGTAGCTTTATGCGTTCTCTAGCCGTAAGCTTACCCGCCGTGTGAAGCTTATCGATTCTTTTTTTTCCGCCACCAAGGTGAATCTTTTCAAGTTCTTTTTCAAGTGCACGAATTTTAAGACGCATTTTGTCTTCGTTAAAGTTAAATTCGATTTCTTTTGCAGAAACTGCCATACCTTTTATTTGTATTCAAATATACGAAACTACCTCTTTAGCTATCAAATCAAGTTCGTCTTTAATTGTATTTTTGTAAAAAGAGCACTATGAAAAAACTAGCATTGCATTGGAAAATTCTTATTGGTATGTTTTTAGGGGTGCTCTGGGCATTGTTTTCTGGAACTGTAGGATTAAATAAGTTCACCATTGATTTCATTGATCCCTTTGGCGTGATTTTTATCAATTGCCTAAAGTTTATTGCTATTCCCTTGGTTTTGTTTTCAATAGTAGGAGGTGTAGCAGGTTTGGGAGATGTACGCCAGTTGGGTCGTATAGGTGCCAAGACTTTAGGTTTATATTTGATCACAACCGTAGCTTCAGTCACTTTAGGCCTTTCTCTGGTAAATGTTTTGCAACCAGGTCAAAATTCATTGGAAGATTCGAATCGATTGCGCTATGAGATTTGGGCGAAATCAGAAGGGATAGCCGTCAAGGATGGGCGTAATCTTCTTTCGACCGCAGATCCAATGAAGATTAAGAAAATTCAAGTTTCATTGGATGAGGAGAAAAGCTCCTCTGACTATCAAAACATGATGACTAAAAAGGAAAATGCAAATAATCGAAAGACTGGGCCGCTTCAACCTTTGGTAGATATGGTCCCTGAAAACCTTGTTGCTGCTTTCTCAAGCAGCAAGCTGATGTTACAGGTAATTTTCTTTGCACTATTTTTTGGAATTGCTTTGTCATTAATGCAAACCGATGGTTCAAAGCAAGTGCATCGTTTTTTTAATGCGATGGGTGATGTATTTATAAAAATGGTAAATATGATTATGGCGCTTTCACCATTTTTTGTGTTTTGTTTAATGGCTGGCGTTTTGGCCAAAATAGCAAATACACCTGCTGAGCTGTTTACATTGTTTCAAACACTTGGATTGTACTCGCTTGTAGTCGTTTTAGGCCTGGCCTTGTTACTTTTTGTTTTTTATCCTCTACTTCAGCGAATATTTGGGGTTCATTTTGGGTACCGTGAGTTTTACCAAAAAATGAGTCCTGCTCAGTTCCTTGCATTTTCAACAAGCTCAAGTGCCGCGACACTTCCAGTTACCATTAAATGTGTTCAAGAAGGTTTAAAAGTACCCAAGAGGGTGAGTGATTTTGTTTTGCCTATTGGCGCTACGGTAAATATGGATGGTACCTCGTTATATCAGGCGGTTGCCGTTATTTTTCTTGCTCAATTTCATGGCGTAGATTTGTCCATATCTCAACAATTGGGTATTGTAGCTACAACGACATTGGCTTCTATTGGCTCTGCTGCTGTCCCTAGTGCTGGTTTAATTATGCTCATGTTTGTACTGAATTCTGTGGGCCTAAATCCGATGTGGATCGTGATCATTTATCCAATTGACAGAATCTTAGATATGTGTCGGACTGTTATTAATGTCTCAAGTGACGC
>TARA_B100000963_G_scaffold231741_1_pt1 | contig 11819 bp, 13 predicted proteins | sample TARA_B100000963 | Tara Oceans TARA_B100000963 (sample SAMEA2622097) | marine metagenome | biome: marine biome (ENVO:00000447); feature: surface water layer (ENVO:00002042); material: "saline water (ENVO:00002010), including plankton (ENVO:xxxxxxxx)" | depth 5 m | reverse complement strand
ATAATCAACATTACAATAATTTTTAATTGAATCTTCGAATTTGGGAACAACTGGGCCTTGCGTTAAGAAATCTGATTTTAATACTTTAACAACAGCATCGATATCATCCTCTGATATAAATTGCCGACCATATGGAATCATTATCAAATTTTCCCAAGGGAATCTCTATTTTTATTAATCCAAGCCTCAAGATCTTCGGATTTCATCCATTCTTTATTTGATCCACTGTCATAAATAAAGTTTTCTTTGACTTTGGTTCCATCTTTTATTCTGTTAGGGTCTTCAGACCAGCCATTGATTGCAGGAAGAATTTTATAGTGATTATTATATTCGTAGGTAAAATCTGCATCTTCTTCACCAATCATCTGTTCATGTAACTTTTCACCAGGTCTTATTCCAACTATCTCATGATTTGCATCAGGAGCAACAACAGAGGCTAGATCCACAACTTTCATTGAAGGAATTTTTCTTACATAAATCTCACCGCCAATCATATCATCAAAAGCATGCCATACAAGCTCCACACCCTGTTCAAGAGTTATCATAAATCTTGTCATTCTTTCGTCAGTAATGGGCACAGTTCCAGAAGATTTAATTTGATTAAAAAAAGGAATAACTGAGCCTCTAGAGCCCATTACATTACCGTATCTCACTACAGAAAATGAAGTATCTTGCGAACCGGTATAATTATTACCTGCAATGAAAAGCTTGTCTGAGGCTAATTTAGTAGCGCCATATAGATTTATTGGACTACTTGCCTTATCAGTGGACAAGGCAACAACTCTTTTAACTTTCTGATCAATTGATGCATCAATAACATTCATTGCACCATTGATATTTGTTTTTACACATTCGAATGGGTTGTATTCAGCAGTAGGAACAATTTTTGTTGCAGCAGCATGTACAACGAAATCTATACCAGTTAGAGCTCTATGTAGTCTATTTTTATCTCTCACATCCCCAATGAAGAATCTCACTCTACCATCATCTTCAAACTTTTTTGCCATATCCCATTGCTTCATTTCATCTCTGGAATATATAACAAGCCTTTTTGGATTAAATTTTTTAAGAGTCATTGGCACAAAAGTATTTCCAAATGAACCAGTTCCGCCAGTAATAAGAATAGAAGAATTTTTTAACATTTTTAAACCTTTTATGAAGATATTTATATATTATTTATAAATGCTATTTAAAATCTTATTACGTACAATCAAATGCGGTAAATCTTCAGCATTACGTATCATTATATAACTAGCGTTACCGGTCATCATAGTACTGTATTCAGCATCACTCATAAACAAAATCTCATCAACTTTTTTTGGATTCATTATATACGTGTCCTTCATAATAACAAATCCCCTCGGCCAGCAACCCAATTGAAGCAATTTCTTAAACATTACAAAAAATATTTTTTTACTGGCCTAATTACTGCCATCTTCATAATTTTTAAAGATAAAAATATGAGATCAACCTCATTTATTTTCTTGAAGAAACCTTGATATTAATTCATGAGGCATTTCATTTAATTTATAGTTCATGATTTCTTTTCTAATATTTGAAATATCTTCTTTAAAATTGTCATCACTCATATTTAGAATATTTTCTACCTTTTTTTTAAATTCATAGTAATCTTCACCTTCATAGTAACAAATTCCTGCACTTGGAATACCTATAGATGCATTTCCTGAGCCATTACTAAATAAAGCCTTTCTTCCAATTCCAAGTGTCTCAGCTCCACAGGTTGAATAAAGAGAAATAACTAACCTTGATTTATCAATCGCTCTATATGTAGAAAATTCTTCTCTTTTGCTATATTGATATTGAACTGTATCGCCAAATAAACGATAAAAGTGCTCAAACTCTTCTGTTGAATTTTCGTACTTAAGAGCAATGATTACAGAATAGTCATTTTCACTTATTAATTTCTTTAAATTATTTTCGAGGACTTTATTTCCATACCTATCGGCTCTCCAAACTTTCATTTCATTCTCGTTTAGGTCTGATCTACTTTCAGAAACCCAGCAAGAAACATAACAAATATCATATTTAATTGATGTTTTTTTACTAATTTCTTTCCAATAAATACCACCAACTAAAGAACCAAATGGATAATAATTATCAACCTTATAACCCTCTTTCTTGAATGATTTCACGTCTGAGGATCCAAAACAAAAGAAATGAGACATCTTATGGGGCAAGAAATCAGATTGCTTGGTATAGTATTTAAAATGACTTTGTGGTCTTAAGCCATTTTGAATTGATATAAATATCGAGTCCTTTTTATAATTTGCATTTAATCTATGAAATACTGGAGCATCATCTATGAAAGTAATTACAAACTTAGGATTAACTTCTTCAATGTATGCTTGTAAGTGCATTTCATAAATTTGTTTTATTAAGTCGACAATAAAATAATTAAGTTTTAATGAAAAATTTAATCTTTTATAAGAAAACAATTTATATGTTTTCCACATAATCGATAGGTTGAAACAAATTAATGATGTAATGTCTAAAGTTTGATAAGAAAAGTTTCCAAAAACATATTTTTTTAATAACTTTTCACCATTTGGGTATATAAGCACTATGTCCGAATAAACCGGTTTTTTAAAAATTATTTTGAATTTCATTCAATCAATTTTAAAAAATGTCATCATTACCAGACTGATCTTCCACCATCCACAACAATATTTTGTCCATTCATATATTTAGACGCATCTGAGCACAAATACTGAACAGTAGATTTATATTCACTTTTATCTGCCATTCTTCCCATAGGTATTAATTTCTCAATTTTTTTTATGAATTGTGAATCTTGATTGTTATAAATTCCTCCCGGTGATAGAGAATTGCACCTTACACCTTGATTGATCCAGTATGTAGATAGATATCTTGTTAATCCTATAAGGCCAGATTTAATAACTGAGTATGTGACTGGCTTTACTGATTGTATATCATCATCTATCCCATCTTTCATATACAACCTTTGATCCGGAGCTATGACTGAAAGGTCTGATGCTATATTTAGTATTACTCCACCTTTATTTTTTGACATGTGGAAGCCAAAAATTTTTGAACATAAAAAAGCACCAGTTAATCCAACATTGAGTTGCATATTCCAATCCTCAAGTAAAAAATTTTCTAACCTTGAGGTATTTTCAATTTTTGATTTGCCAACTTTTGGATCTATAGCTGCATTATTTATTAATATATCAATGGTTTCTGATTTTTTTTCATATATATCTCTGACTGAAATTATATCTTTTTCTTTGCATACATCTATCACATGCAAATCTATAATGCCTTTTGGAAAGTCTTTTAGAAGTTTTGTTTTTGTATTTTCCAAATCTTCCATGCATAAATCAGTTAAGATAATTTTTGCTCCTATTTCAAGAAGTGCTGCAGCATGCTCTGAACCCATGAGCCCAGCTCCTCCGGTTATAAGAGCATATTTATTTTCAAGATTATATGGTTTAAGGTTCATTTATATTTTTTTAATTACAAGATTGTCCGCCATCAATGGTATAAATAGACCCTGTTATAAATTTTGACAACGGTGAAGAAAGATATAAAACTAAGTTTGAAATATCTTCAACATCTCCAAAAATATTAAGAGGAACTTTTTGCTGAATCATTTTTTTAACATTATGTTCATCCTTATGAAGTTTTTTTTCCCAAGAAGATCCCTCGAACAAAATATTTCCTGCCGCAATAGCATTAATTCTTACATTGTCTTTTGCCAAAGTTTTTGAAATTGTTCTTACATAATGATTCAAGGCGGCCTTGGCTGTACCATAAGTAACAGGCGCTTGGTCGATAACGTTTGTGCCGCATATTGAAGAAATGCAAACAATTGAACCTGATGACTTTTTCAAGTATGTCCATGCAGCTTCTACAGTATTAGTGGTTGAAAAAAAGTTTTTATCAAAAACTCTTCCCCATTCTTTTCTAGATTCTTGACCTGGAGGTACAGATGAGCCACCTCCAACATTACAAACAAGAATATCTAGACCTCCCATAAGATCAATAGCTTTTTCAATTAATTCCTTAGCCTGAATTGAATCAGAAACATCTGCCTTAACTGTGTGACATCCAAATTTCTCTGAGACATAATCTAGAGAATTATCATTTCTGCTATTTGCAACAACTAAAGAACCTTCTTTAACAAAAGAACTTAATATTCCTAATCCTATTCCTTTTGATGAACCAGTAATAAGTACTTTTTTATCTTTTATGTTTAATTCCATTTTTTTTTAGTACATTAAAAATATAATTTTTGTATTGTAGCAAAGCTTGATCATGATTATCATCTTTGGCTCTAGCAGCTTGAAGAATTAAATTTGAAGAATAATTTTTATTTGATAATAAATTAAAGATTTTACTAAAGTCTGTGTCTCCTTCTCCGAGTGGTACAGTAGATCCTCCAAGAGGTCGATCTTTAAGGTGAACATTTAAAATACGATTCCCATATGCAAAAAATTCCTCAGCAGGATCATATCCAAGCGAAGCACTATTACCAGTATCATAATTAATTCCAAAATACTGTTCACTAAATTTTCCTATAAATTTTTCAAGCTTTTTTGGCGGTAAATCTGATTCGAATAAAATTTTTGTGTTGCCTAAAATTTTTTCTATACTGATTAGAAAATTTACCAAATCATCTTCTTGACTGGCACTATCAATACTTCCATTATCAACAAGTGGAACAATTATATATTTTATGTCTAGTTTTTTTGCAGCACTTATAACATCTATAAAAATATCTTGTAGCATTTTTTTTTCATTGGTATTTTCACTTTTCCAAAATGGAGCTTGCATAAAACAATCTGCAGTGAGTGATTCGATGGAAACGTTATTAGATTTTTTTAGCATCTTAATTTTGGTTTGACCTTCTGTGTTCATAAAAGGATTTGAATATATATTTTCCTGATCAAGTGTCCACTCAATTATATTAAAGCCTAATTTATCTGCATAAGCTATTTCATGTTCCCAATTGTCCCATGGAAAAGATTGAATTTGATTATTTTCAATTGGAGACAATCTGCCTTGCATAAAACCAAGGTTTACAATCATCTATTTTTTAAACTGATAGGGGGTTGGGGCATTATTGGATTTGCCTTTATGATCCTCTTTATTCCATTTTTTGATTTGATTAACAATATCAATTCCTGATTTTTCACTCCATTTATTTATTAATTTTGTGTAAGTTGAGCCAACATTGCCATCAGAAATTTTCAAACCATTTAGGGACGTTACTGGCAACATACAAAAAGGAGTACCTGTCATGAAAGCTTCATCAGCTGTGTAAACATCATATGGCTCAATATTTTTTTCAACTACTTCAATTCCCAAATCCATGCAAAGTTCTTTCATAACATATTCCCTTGAAACTCCCCTAAGTATGTCTCTTCCTTCAGGAGTAATTACCACTTCATCTTTAATTATAAAAAAGTTATCGCCAGTGCCCTCTGTAATAAAGCCGTCTGTACCCAATAAAAGTGCCCAGTTATTGTCTCCCTCAAACTGAGAAGCCTCAATATTTGCAGTTAAATAAAATAAACGGCTTCTGTTTTTAATTTTTGGATCCATAAGGGATGCTGGAATTGCTCTTTGAGAAGTTATAACTGCGTTAATACCTTTTTCAAATAAATCACCCATTCCTACTACAGTCCATCTTAGAGGAAAATCAGCAATTATCACATTGGAACCTTTATGAAGCCCATCAATATTTTGATAAATTCCCAATAAACCTCTTGAAACATCTATCATCAATCGGTGTTCGTCATCTTCCTTAAAGAGGTGTTCATTTGCCTCAACGGTTTCATGACATGCTTCGATCATTTGCGACTGTGAAATTTCAATTGGTATTCTAAGAATTTTTAGCCCATGAAATAGTCTTTCTACATGTTCTTCTAATTTAAATTGCTTTTTATTAAATGATCTAGTCATTTCAAAAACCATGTCTCCAAACATTAGTGCTGAATCATATATTGATATTTTTGCTTCGTTCTCTGGAATTAGTTCGCCATTAAAATGTACCAACCTGGTTTTACTATTCATTGCTTCTCCTTTAAATAACTTAGCATAACAAAGATATCTTATGCTTCATATTCATTATCATGCCATTCGATAATATCAGTTATAGTAAAATTTTGATTTCGAGCATAAAGAGTTTCATATAATTCTTTCATGTAGATATACTGACTATTATCGTTAACATCTAAAATAATATCTGGTCTAGAGTATTCTTTAGGACATATGATTGTGTTAATTGGACACCATCCTTCGTCAATTGCTTCATCTGTCTCATAATTATAAAAATTAAGATGTAAATGCTCTTTCTGATTATCTGAGATATCTTTGTTATATATTTCTTCTAACAATGAAAAATTAAAAACCTCTGCACCAATGCCATCAGGATATCCTGAATTTCTAATCTCTGAAATATTTGAAGAAAAGCCAGGTTTTTTCAATGAAAGATGAAAGTCTATAATCTTATCAATTTCTATCGGTTCTGGTGTTGCATTATCTGCAGGTAGGCGGACAACCACCTCAGCTCTGGATTCTTTGGCAGCATGATAATATCTAGATACTAAGTTAGTTTCAGAACCTTTAAATACTTTTATATCATGATTTTTACCGAGTTCTTCTAGTGGAAGATCTAACTCAGTATCTGGTATTGCTAAAACTATTTCTGATAAAGACTTACATCTTTTAATCCTTTCAATCATTCTTCCGACTAGAGGTGCACCTGCTAGGTCCATCATAGATTTTCCTGGTAATCTACTTGAACCCATTCTTGCTTGGAGTATAAGTACTACACGCATAATAATATAATTATTAGTAATTAAACTTTAATATCTGGGTATGAAATTCCCATTTCATCAAGCCTATCTGTGAATGCTTCGTCTCTTAATAAAGAATAACTATATCTATTGTAGTTTTCTTGAGAGAAATTAAATAACTCATTTGCTTTACTTTTATCAACATATTTTGATTTTTTTCCTTCAACAATTAATGATGTCAATGGATCTCTATCGAAACCAGTCACTTTGAAGTTGATTTCATACTTACCGTCAACTAATTGATGAACAAGGTTATTTTCTTTGTAAAATTTTTTGTTAAAGTTTTGCCAAACTGGCTCTAATCCAACTACGTGCAAAGGCGTTCTCAATTCCTCGATTTCAGAATCATTAAATTCGGCATTTCTACATTCGAACCCTAACTTTTCCCATATAGTACTCATCATCTCATAGTCATAAATATATAGATGCGCATATCCAGCTATAAAAGTTTTTAGATTCCTATCTATTAAAGCGGTATCCTGTCCAGGTGAAACACAACAGTTCATGAGCATTCCTCCGTAACCTAAATCTTTTCTAAGGTTTTCATCCTCATCAAGTGCTTTTTCCCAAAAATCTTGATCCTTTTCAACATATGCTTTTGCCAATACCTCAAGATTTGGCGTAAGCATCCTAAAGACACCACCAGGTTTGAGGACTCTATTAATTTCTGAAACTACCAAGGGCAATCTGCTATGAGGAATATGTTCAAATACATGAGAACAAAATACGACATCGCAACTTTCGTCATTAAGTTTAATATCTGAAGCATCGCCAGCTATAGCAGTATCAGTATTTTCTTGAAGTTTGTGATCAAGAGTATGCCAACCTTCCATATGCCATATTGGACTAGCGCCTAAGTTTAATTTAATGCCCATACAAAATTACCCTACTAATTCTATTGAATATGCTCTCTTAGCTTTGATGCTATCGGAACTTCATCGTCAATTATTGTCTTAATGCCATCGCCCATTGCCACTGCAATTTTACCAACAGACCCAACTAGATTTCTTAGTCCTGCTGGCTCTAAAGAGGCAGATTGATCAGAGCCATACATTGACCTATCAAGGGTAATATGTCTCTCCAATGAAGTAATACCCATTGCTGCTGCAGCTACAGAAATAGCTATTCCACTTTCATGGCCGCTATAACCAACATTACATTTAAACTCGTCTCTCAAAGTATTTATAAGACTTAAATTGGCGTTTTCATCCTTCATTGGATAGGTTGAAATAGTATGCATCAATTCAAATGAACAGTTATGTTTTCTAAAAATATCAACTGCGTTACTGATGTCCTCCATAGTGCTCATTCCAGTTGAAATAAAGGTATGTTTTCCCTCGGAAGCTATCATTTCAAGCAGTTCATCATATACAATCATAGCTGAAGCAACTTTATTGTAATTACAATCAAATTGTCTTAAAAATAATTGACTCTCTGTATCCCAAGCAGAAGCAAACCATTCTATTTTTTTATTTTTACAATAATCATCAATTTCTTTATACTCATCAAATCCAAATTCAAGACCTTCTTTCTGCTCTCTTTGAGTAGTGCCCCATGGGCTCTCTCTTTCACCGGCCAACATTTCCTGTGTATAAACAAGATCAATTGTCCTTTTTTGAAATTTGACTGCACTTAGTCCAATTTCAGCTGATAAATCAATTAACTCTTTTGCGATATTTAAGTCGCCGTTATGGTTAATTCCAATTTCTCCAATTAAAAATATTTTATTACTCAAGATTACTCCCCGACAACACTGTTAAAAAGTGCCATGATAACACCATTCCCTCCTTCACAGTCAAGAATTTCTTTTGATATTTCTTTTATTTTTTTATGTGAATCAAGCGGGCAGAAGGTATTGGGTAAGTACTCCATAACCTCTTTATCATTTAAATCATTTCCAACAAATATAACTTCATCTAAGTCTAATTTATGATCTTTTATAATATCCTTTACTGTTATGAGCTTATTTGAAATATTTTGTAAGACTTTTATTCCAAGTTTGTCTCCTCTTTTTGTTACAACAGTGTTCTTTTCAGTAGAAACAATGTACTGAAGAACTTCCATTTTTTTAAAATATGAAACAGCTAATCCATCTGATCTATTAACATAAACTGACTCAACACCATTTTCATCCTGCAGGACTTTATTGTCTGTCATAACACCATCAAAATCGTAAATAATGCATTTATATTTCATTTAAAATTGAAAATCTTTTTTTCAACAAGCTTACATACTTCGTGACCAACAATGGTATGAATTTCTTGTATATTAGGTGTTTTATCAGATGGGGCTTTTAATAGAACATCTGAATTTTTTTCTAGCTCAGTATTCTGATGATTACCAGTCATAGCAATAACTTTGATGTTGTTTGAAATTGCATACTCAGCAGCTATACAAACATTTTTACTGTTTCCACTTGTTGAATAAGCAAATAATAAATCACCTGATCTTCCTAAAGTTTCAAGTTGTCTTTTAAAGATTCCATCATATCCAAAATCATTTCCCCATGCAGTCAAGAATGATGAATCAGTGGTTAGCGCAATTGCAGCCATACCAACTCTGGGTTTATTATGATCCAAAGTTGCGCAGTATTCTGCTGCCATATGTTGTGATTCAGCAGCACTACCGCCATTTCCACAAAAAAATATTTTTCCTGATTCTTTTAAACAATTTGCAACTTCGTCTGCAATCAACTCTATTTGATTAGTCAAATATTCAGTATTTAAGGATATTAAATCAGACCTTTCCTGAAGTGACTCATTGATGCTGGTGTTTGATTTATTTTCCATAACCCATTATAGCTGTTTAATTAGTCAACACCGAAAATGTCTCTTGTAAAGACTTTTTGAGAGACATCTTTTAGTGATTCTGAGTTTCTATTAGTTACTATAATGTCTGCAATAGACTTAAATTTGTCTAAGTCACTAATTACTTCAACTTCGTTAAAACTGTCTTGATCAAGCAAAGGCTCATAAATAATTATATTCAAATCTTTCAACTTTAAACGATTGATTATTCCCAACATAGAAGAGAGCCTATAATTATCACTATTACTTTTCATTTGTAATCTGTGGATACCAACATTTTTTGGATTATGTTCAATAATTTTTTCAACAATATAATCTTTTCTTATTTCGTTAGATAAAACAATTGAGCTAATTATTGATTGAGGAATATTTTTAAAATGACTCTCCAGCTGCTTTGTATCTTTTGGCAAACAATATCCACCATAGCCAAAAGAAGTATTGTTATATCCCATTCCAATTCTTGGATCAAGACTCATACCCTGAATTATTTTTTTTGTATCTAATGCGAAGTTAAATGCAAAAGAGTCAAGCTCATTGAAAAATGCAACCCGCATTGCGAGATATGAATTTGAAAATAATTTTACTGATTCAGCTTCTGAAGAAGACATATAAATTATTTCTAAATCATCTTTGGATGATGCGCTAGCCAAAATCTTTCCAAATTTTTCAGCAGCTTTGGTATTGCTGCCGATCACAATTCTTGAGGGAAATAGATTATCGTGCAAAGCATTACCCTCTCTAAGAAATTCGGGTGAAAAAATAATATTTTTAGTTTTATGATTATTTTGTAGTTTTTCAGTGTGTCCGATTGGTAATGTTGATTTAATTACTATTAGAGCTTCTTGATTGTAATCAAGGCATTTTGAGACACTCTGATCTACTGATGCTGTATCAAAATTACGTAAATTTTCATCAAAGTTTGTAGGAGTTGCAATAATAACATAGTCACTTTTCTCAAAAGCTTCTTTTTGATTATCAGTAGCGGTGATTGATAGGTTGCTTTTGCTCAAATATTTGGTGATTAACTTATCATCAATTGGTGATATTGATTCATTTATTTTTCTTATTTTAGAATTATCAATATCTAAAATTTTTACATTGTTACCATTTGCTGCAAGCAGAACACCAATCGATAGGCCAACGTATCCTGCTCCAACTACTGTAATTATATAATCGTTATTCAAGTTTTATATCAAGTTTTAGATTTGCTAAAGAAATAAAATCTGAACAAAACTATCAGACACCCTAATATAGTTCCAGCAATTGCGCCCAATATACAAATCACGGCTCTTCTTGGGGATGATTTTAGTTCAGGTACTATTGGAGGATCAATAATCTGAAAAACATATTCAGGCGTAGCTTGAGCAATAACTTTTTTTTCAATCTGCTTTTCGACTAGACCATAGAGATTACTTTTGAGGTCTGTCAATCTAGTTGAGTTGATTTCTAAATTAAGTTGTTCTATAGCTGCCTCTGCTTGAATGATATCTTTTTCTCTAACAGAATTATTGATTTGAAGAATAATTGCATCAAGCCATTGTTTTGCAATATATGGGGAATAATGATCAACTGATACGTTGACAAAACCGGTTTTCAAATTTTTATCAACGCCAAAAAGAGTATTAAAACTTTTGAGTGCCTCTTGTGTGGATGGTTTGGTTGACTGCAAAGGTGCAGATATCTTCCTAACCCATATGTCGTTTTTTATATCATATATTTGTTCGTCAATTATTAGCTGATTAGTTGTAGCATCCCATCCCTTTGAAGCCATTAATGGAACAAGAACTTCATTATTATTTATAAATTCCTCAAAGAACCTTCTTGATTTCATTACTTCCATGCCTATTGAGGTTCTATCGGTAGCACCTGAAGAAAACTCCATTCCTGCTAGACCTGCAAGAGATCCCATTTCTCCGAGTTTATCGCTCATACTATTCTGAGCTTCAACTGGCGATAAAACGGCATCACTTGTGTATACATTAGGAAGAGATAATGAGTAATAAACAATAAATATACTTGATGCTATAAAAGCTAAAAATATAGTTAATTTTCCTTTCCAAAGAATAGATAAAAATTCAACAAGATCTATTTCATCGTCTTGGGTTATATTTTCTTTAGTTTCTTCTGTCATAACAAAATTCTTATAATTGGTACCCGGAGCCGGACTTGA
>TARA_B100000963_G_scaffold281110_1_pt1 | contig 11822 bp, 17 predicted proteins | sample TARA_B100000963 | Tara Oceans TARA_B100000963 (sample SAMEA2622097) | marine metagenome | biome: marine biome (ENVO:00000447); feature: surface water layer (ENVO:00002042); material: "saline water (ENVO:00002010), including plankton (ENVO:xxxxxxxx)" | depth 5 m | reverse complement strand
TGGCCGATACTGTCAATTTAGTGGCGGAACATCGTTTTAATATGTATTGATATAACCTGCGGGTTATAACTGCCTTTCTCGCCCCTTCGGGGGCGGGATTGGCTTTTTTTAGGGTTGCAGACACAGTAATCAAAAAGAAAGTTTCTGCAACCATATGGTTCACTTTGAGAATCTGATTTATAGGCTATTTAGCCTGTTATGTATTGCTTCATGGGTTATTGTGTTATTAGCAAACACAAAGGAGATGAAAAATATGGAATACAATAAATTGAAAACCAAGACAGACGATATTATAGTTTGGTTGGATGTTAATGATGTCGGAGCGTTAGATAGCGTTCTTAGAGGCATGATTACATCTGCTCAAGCCGAAGGACAGACCGAAACTCAATACGACCAATATTGGGCTAGTATTAGGGCTTTGTGTAAAACACTCCCAAACTCACCAATTCGCAAGGGGCAACCAACAGCATTGCCTACACAAGTTCAAGCCGTTGCGGATTCTGTTGTGAATCGAGTAATAACTGCTTTTGCGGCTATTACTGATATTGAACTTGTGCTAGATACTGTTATGCCAATGCGTAATGCATCGGGTAACAAATTTCAATCCGCACAAGAAATGGCTGAATACTTTGGTGGCCGTGTTAGAAGACTTCTAACTGACTCATACAAAGCAGGCAACTGGAACGGTGAACTAACCGACGATAACATCACAGGTTTGGCACTACCAGTCAAGGAAGCGAAGGAGGCTACCGAATAAGCCTAATGGCGCAATGACCCATGTTGCCACAGCACTCCACAGAACCGCATAGCGATACTCATTTTTGAAAATAAAATAAAAATCGAAATCTAAGAGTTAAAATCGCTATGCGGTTCAAGTTTTTTTAAGGTTGCATCTGCTAGTATAAATACGCCAAAGATTAGCGATGCAACCATATGGTTCACTTTGGGAACTTGATTCATATACCCTTCACCCCGATATATATTGCTTCAAGGGGTTGAAGTAGTGGTAAAACACAGGAGAATGATAATATGGAACTAGAGAACATAATTAGCAAAATGAAAAGCATGCAAACGAACATGAAAGCAAACAAGGTAAGTGATGTTGCACTTGAGAACTTGCTCAAGCAAGGTGTCAAGGCTACTGACGAAACACAGGCCAATCAATTTTGGTCAAGTGTTAGAGCATTAGTAAAAGCAATGGGTCATGAGGGTCTTATGCCTTCTCGCTCCACTCTACCGGAAAATGTGCAACAATCAATTTCAACTGCGGTTGATGATGTCATTGAGGCATCAATCAACTTCTACAATCACGGTATTGTTGGGTCTGTTATCTTCAAGCATGGAAAGTCCGGTGGTGGCACTTTCGCTGATGCAGAAGACTACGCAAAAACAATGGCACAAATCACAGGCGGTAAACTAAGACGACTTTACAACGAGAACCGATGGAACGGTGAATTGCCAGTAGCCATAACGGAGGCTACCGAATAAACCCGTTAGACCACAAACCAACCCCTTGTTGCCACACGCTCACGGAGGCGTATTAAAGAGAATGGTGTCGGGCAAGCCTATATGTCCCATAGAACCTCCACCTATTCAATAATAGCATCGGCAGTGAATGAACTCATACAGTGCAGGGAATAAGCACTTCTTATGAGAGTCGAGAAAAAAATCACTCACTGCCGATGTCTATGCCACTTTTTTTAAGGTTGTCTCTCCTAGACTACGCCAACAAAAGATTAGGGAGACAACCATATGGTTCACTTTGGGAACCTGTTTAATATACCCCATGACTCAATATACATTGGAGGTTATTGTATGACTGACATAATATACACAAGAGTAATAGAAATAAAATACGAGCATGAAGAAGAAATGGATAAGACTAACAAGAAGAGGCTTGCTAGTGATTTACAAAAGCGTGGTATAACATTGCGTGGTAAATATGAGGATAATAGACCTATCTACAAGTTTAGAACTGTAGATAAGCAAACTACATCACACGATATTTACTTTGATGGTAAAATGATATGCACACTTAGCGATAGTTGGACAAGAGATAAGGTCGTAAATGCAATCAACGCCTTAAATAACGGTAGAGCCGTTGCTCAAACAAGAAAAACAGTCAAATCTGTAAAAGAATGGAGAAAAGTTCAAGGTAACTACATTCAAGTAGACAATTCAAATCACAAATACTCATCTTGGTTGGGAGGACACAAGATAGATGATGTTGAAGTAGTAGCGAAAGTGCTTCATGGATATAACAACATAAGTCTAAAGATAGAATCTAAGTGGTCTAGTGATAGAATCCAACGAGATGAAACTATTAGACAAATGATTGTTGAAAAACCACTAGAGTTAGTTGGTCAAATTCAAAACGGAGTTGAGTCAGCACTCAAACTCAAAAAATACGGCTACAATGTTGATAATGTTGTAGTTGATTGTGATTTCAAGGTGATAACTGCTAGTGAAAGCAAATGTTCACCGGACATCATCAAGATGACAAGGGAGGCTAGAAATTCATGAGGGAATGTGTTAGATGTAAAAAGATACAATTCTGTGATGAAAGAGAAGTTTGCTTAAACTGCGGAAGCAGTGCAACTCTGTGGAGCGATTAAAAATATTCGATTCAAACCATGCTCGGTTTGTCTTGCTTAGGAGGGAGTTGTAGAGTTATTGGCTTCGGCCAATGCTCTCACTCCTTCCACCCTGCTACAAAAGCAGGTTTTATATTCCTATGGTTATTAGTGGCCATAACACCATTGAGAAACGAAGGCGAAAGTCAAAGTTAAAAATGTAAGTCGGTAGAAAATAGAAAGAGATTGTATGTCGTAGAAAATATCGTTGGTTATTCATTTAACAACATATATACTAGTTAAGTAGCGACCTCTCATCAAACATACTAAGAATCACGCCATCCCTTGCTTTGAACGAGTAGCCGGAGTTTCTTAATTTTTATTTTTTTTATGATTATCGAGATTCCAAAGTAACCAAGTCTATTTATAGCCATAAGCCCTCATTTGTAACTAACTTGTTACTACCAAAATTTAACTAATTTTCTTACAGTCTCTTTCAATTGGATGTATAATGAATAGAATATACATATGCCAATATCAATATAATATATCATATAATATAGAAGTAAATCGAGTGTCTCACCAAAATTTTGGGGGTGAGACTAATAGTGAGACAAAGTTTCTTGATAGTTATTGAGTATAACTAGTAAGATATTTAATAATTATATATTATTCTCATTATTCTCATTATTCTCACCCTCCCTCTCATTCCCCCCTCCCCTCTCAAATTTTACTCTTCAATTTCTTAACGGTAAATTTTGCGATTCAAATTTTCCCCCCTTTGACATAGGGTGAGAATAATGAGACTTTTGAGAATATTAGCGCAGTTGCCCGTTTAGGGGTGAGAAATATGTGAGATTGAGAATGAGACTAATCTGAAGTAGGGTTAATTCGATTGAAAGTTTAAAATGAAACATTAGCCGGTTTTATATGTAAATTAAACACAAGTAACAGTATGGAAGATGAAAAGTGGACACACATAAGATTGGATGTTGAAGAATACCTAGAATCGGGAGCAGAAATCTCCGATGGATTAAGACAAGTGCTAGAATTGAACTTGCAGGTTGGAGATAATGATAGAAGGGCTAGAGAAGGAGTTTGGAAGTCACTGAAGGCTCTATTGAGAGGTAAGGAAGGCACACCCTTCCACAAAGGCAACAAGAGCGACCTCCCTGCTAAAGTGAGAGTCAATGTAGAGAGATTGGGTAAGACCATGTATAGTGCTTCTATGGCATACATGGAATATGACGACATTATGCAATATATCACCCCACGCCATAAAAAATCCGGTGGTGGTTTCTATAAAACCCACAAAGAGTTCGCTAATGCTAACAAAAAGAGATTGATGACGAGGCTCAAAAAAGAATATCGTTTAGGAGTATGGGATGGAACAATAGAAGGACTAAGACCTCTTGAAGAGGAGTAATTTCACTAACTTTCGTTGTCGGAGAGGGGGTGCGAATTTCGCTTCCTCCTTTATATACTCCCCGACCCCTTAGTAGAGGCGACCACCACTCGCTACCCCTCACGCCATAACACTAGTTAGATTCACTAACTTTTGTTATAGCGTTTCATGGCTGATTGAATTTAAAGTAAAGTGGCAACAAAGAAGTATATCATTCCTAGATATTTTTACCATGTTTCGGGGGGAACATGCGTTACTTAATTCAATCAGCCACCTCACATTCCACCCGAAATAAAAATGGTGATAAATATGATAAAAGGAACAGAAGAACAGGAACAAATATGGAACGAAATAGCGAACACAACTAATGATGTAATAGTCAATGCCGGTGCAGGAACAGGTAAGACTTTCACAATCGTAGAAGGTGCTAATAGAGCAAATGAAGTAAGAAAGGGTTTTCTATGCTTTAACAAATCTATCCAAACTGAACTACAAGAAAGACTACCCGAAGGTGTAGAGGCAAAGACATTTCACGCATTAGGTATGAAAGCAGTTAGAGATGTAGTTGGCAGAACTAAAGTAAACAATTGGAAAGTAAAGAATATCATTGATGTTATTCTAGGCCGTGACTATCACGCACAACCACTTGTTAAACTAATTAGTTTGGTCAAAGGCTCAATGATTGATTGCACGAATGAAAGAGAAATCTACAAATTGATTGACGAATATAACATAGAATTTTACAACGACAACGAAGAGGCTATGGGTGTTCAATCAGTTTGTCAAATACTTGATGAGTGTAAATCAATTACTCATGAGATTGACTTCGATGATATGATTTGGCTACCACTAGTCAATGGTTATCCCCTACCACAGTTTGATATTCTATTCGTCGATGAAGCACAAGACTTCAATGAAATGCAAAGGCAACTAGTTTTGTCATGCACGAAAAACGGTAGATGTATTATTGTTGGAGACAAGAATCAGGCGATTTATGGCTTTAGAGGAGCAGATAGCGGTAGTATTGCTATCTTCAAGAATCAACTAGAAGCAAGAAGTAAAACTGTCAAAGAGTTTGGTTTGACTCTAACATGGAGATGTCCTAAGTTAGTAGTTGCAGAAGCAAACAGATATGTCAAAGACTTCAATTGTTTAGAAACTGCTGAAACAGGTAGTGTTCATGTAAATGCATACCTAAACCCACAGAAAGGTGACATGGTATTATGTAGATATAATGCACCACTAGTCGGTGCTTTCTACGACTTAATTACACAAGGTAAGTCAGCATATATTCTAGGTCGTGACATGCACAAAGGTTTGGTAAACTATGTCAAAAAGATTACCAAGAACGAAGGTATGTCATCTGAAGAATTTGTTGAACTACTTGACATGAATTATCACACCGAATACAACAAATTGGTTAGGGCTGAAAAGACAAACCAAGCAAATACGCTTAGTGATAAGTATGAGTGTGTTAAGATATTTGCTGATAAGGCTAACTTTGTTGGCGGTATTATCAAAGAAATCGAGAAACTGTTTAACAGTAAAACAAGAGGTGATATTAAATTATCAACTGTTCACAAGGCTAAAGGTCTTGAGGCTGATAATGTATTCATCCTAGCAACTGAAAGAATGCCACATCCAAGAGCATCTAATATGCAAGAGGAAAGAAACATTTGTTATGTTGCTATAACAAGGGCTAAGAAAAACCTATATTATTGTGGCCCAAGACCAAAGAATTGAATGGAGGAATAAAAATGGAAATAATTAGAGCAAAAAGAAGTTTAGGTGACGGACATTGGGATAAGAAACTTATCGCAAACATGGTAGCACTATCTAACGCAGACAACTATGAGGAAGCAAAACATGAATGGATTGCTACCGGAGATGTTTGGTGGAGTGGTAATTCTAACGAAAGACCATCATGGGTAAATGAACATGCAGGTAAGTGTCTTTGTGGACATAGAGTTGTCTATCACTTCAAGATAATGAATACTGAAAACGGCAATGAAGAATGTGTCGGTAGCGAACATATCGGTTCATATCTTATTCTTAGAGAAATCAAAGAAAGAACTGGATTAACTGATGCAGAAATCACCGATGAGATGATTCAAGAATGGATTAACGAAAGAACACAATCTATGATTCAAACAGCATGGTGGCATACTAATGGTGAACACTTTACTGAAATGTTTGATAAAATTAAAGAGGCTGATTTGAGAATCAATGTTAAGTCTAAAGACCAATATTGGTGTTGGACTGATAGGAAATACAAAATCAAAAGCCGTGTATTAAAGCGTGGTAGTGGTAAAATGGGTGATGATGATTACCAAATGTCATCTATTGTATGGCGTTGGAATCATCCAAATAACCCAAAGAATCAACAAACAACTAGAGGTTATCCTAACGATAAGTTGTGGAGTGATTTGATTTACTTTCATGCCATGTATGATATTGTTCACAAAGCCAAACTTGATGCTGAAGATGCTAGACTCGATAGAGCAACCAAACAACAGAATGAAAGAATGGCAAGACAAGAACAAGAGCGACTACAAAGACAAGAAGAAAACAGACTTAGACAAGAACAATATGCTAGAGAACGGGCTGAAAGAGAGGCTAGGTATGAACAAGAAGAAAAAGAGCGTAAAGCAAATCTTCTAGTTACTAATGCTGACAAATACGCCCAAGAGCGACAACAACTAAACGACCTATCTATGTTTAACAACACAGAAATTACCGAGTTTAAGAATATGTGCGACTACTATGGTTTGCCTGTCTTTGACGGTGACTTCCCTATATCAATATGGGAATCTTCTTTCTTGTTAGATATTAGAAGAAGAATGGCTAGTGGTAGAGAGTTATCACCGAACCAACTACAAACTCTCAAGAAAATTTGCAGTAATGAACCCGCTACAACTAAGCAAGTCCAATACTTAGAAAACTTAGGTTATGAAGGTAGTTTTGACGGCATAACTAAAAGAAAGGCTAGCATCATGATTACCAACAAGAAGCAATACGACACCTTTGAGGGAGAACAATGACACAAAAAAAGAAACGACAGACTCGCTCAAAGCCTAAAGAAGACTTGAACAAAGATGGAGAATATCTTGTAGGACTAATCAAGGAATTTGATAAGTTTCTTGACGATAATCCTCACCTTCGGGTGAGAAAAGTTATCGAAGCCTACAAGAAATTCTTCAAGGGTCAATTGTGATTAAATGCTTAATTGGCTTAAGCAGTTCTTTGTAAAAGAGCGTAAAGAAAAAATTCCAAAATGCTACAAATGTGGGTTAGTAGCATCAACAATGGTGTTTATGGAATTCAAAACAATGGAATTAGAAGAATTAGAAGATAATATTCTAGTCCAACTTTGTAGTCATTGTCATACAGAATTATTTGTTTTGTATGACAAAGACTACATCCCACCAATAATAAATAAAAATGGAGATGAAAATAATGGATGAAGAAATATATAAAATATTAACAGATGCTTATGGAGAGGTGTTTGAACCTGCTCCTAGAGCAAAAATACAAGGAAGACTAGTAGCCGCTAGTGAGGGTCTTGATATGGCTCTTGCTAGTTTCAAGAAAAACCCAAGTGCAGATAAATTCAACTTGCTAAAAGTTGCTATGCTAACTTATCAATATTGGGTGCAAAAGAGGGTGATGCAATGAATATATTTGCACTATCAAAATGTCCTGTAGAATCAGCACAACAAATGATAAACAAGCATGTAGTTAAGATGCCGACAGAAACTTGTCAAATGCTACATACCAATGCTTTGTTTAGAGAATATACAGATAGATATGGTCAAGAACCAACTTTAGCACGACTAAAACAATACCACGAAGAAACAGAATCTATCTTAATGAAGCCTGCTATGCTTAATCACCCTAGCACTATTTGGGCTAGACAAAACAATGATAATACATTGTGGTTGTTTGAACATGGTATGGCTCTTTGTGAAGAGTATTCTTTTAGATATTACAATAAGACACATGGCACTTACAATAGACTACTACAAACGCCAATCGAATATGAAGCAGACAGTAGTTTGGCAACACCTGTATCTATTGCTATGTTTGATAAGTATAGAATACCAAATAAGTATGGTGAACATTGTTGGGAATATGTAATTGATTCTTATAGGCATTATTATCTTGAAGGTAAGTGGCAGTTTGCTCATTGGACTAAAAGAGAAGAACCTAGTTGGTGGCCTAATAATCACGCCATTAATAAAGCCAACGAGAAGATTATTGCATACAATGAAACCTTTGGTGCTAATCTAAAGTTATTGGAGGCGAAATAATGGAATGTGAAAAATGTAATGGAACAGGATGGGTTAATACATGGTGTCATGGACATGATGTAATGTTGAAAGAACAATGTAACGACTGTATGGCTCATGAAAGAGATAAAAAAGCGATGATGATAGATATTAGTAAACTCATTGTCAATTCTAGTAAACAAAGAATGGCTATGGTATTAGCAAGTCTTCTTGTAGATTATACAGACAAGTATTGCGCAGGAGATTTCTCTAATATTGAAGCCTTGATTAAAACAAAAGACATGGAAGGAATCTTCATGTCAATAAGTATGATGTGATAAAATGAAAACGAATGTAGAATTTAAATTAGTGCAAGATATAGAGTTACCCCCGTTGGTAATCTCGATGAATGAAAACGATATGCCAAAGGTTGTGTTAAACACTCAACATAAAATATGGTTGTCTTTAAATAGACGATTAATCTTAGGAATCTTTGAAGCATTGCCGGAAAAACTAGATATGATTTTAGACGGTTATCTTCGAGAACAAAGAATGTTTGAGATTGATGATAATAACATGCAAAGGCAGATTAACAGTCAAAATGGTGATATAAATGGGTGAAATAGGTAAGATAAGCACCTTTTTCATATATATCGTGGTTTTGATTATATGTTGGCCTATCGCTTTATTAGCACTTATAGGAGAAGATTGAGTATAATCAGGCTCACCTTAAATACTGATTAAAATATGGAAAAAATGAACAAAAAACAGGAGATGAAAGATATGGTAAAAGTAAGAATATTGAACGAAACAGGACATACGGAACTTCAACTAGAAGTTCAAGAGGTTATTGAGCAAATTGACACACACCCTACGCATTGGGTTTTCGTTGATGGTGAAATGGTTAGCCGTGAATCTATCAATGAAATCAATTGGGATGCAGTAGACAGCGTTGATTTGACCCCTGCCATCGTAGGCGGTTGAATTAGTATCTACTAATTCTTCTCAATGATAAGGGGAGAAGGGGTTATTACACTCCTTCTCCCCGCTTGTGGTGTGAAGATGGAATACGACGACTTTATTCAGTCCGTTTTCACTATATTCAATGGTTGGGATTACGAAGTAGATTCTTGGATAAAAGACAGGTTTGAAATAGCAGTTTCAAGCGGAAGACAAGATTCTATGACAAAATTTCTAGTCAATCAACTATTAGACCATGCTTTGTGGGAAGTAGAAGAAGCGGTTGATGATGGGTTCGTTGAATGGAAAAACTACAACCTCCCGTTAAGGTTAGAAGCCTTACAATTCCATAGAGAAAATTGCGCTGGTCATAGCAATTGTAAAATGTGTAAATTAGAAAAACAATGGAGTGAATTTAATGAAAGAACAAGACCCGAACTATGTTAGTAGCCATAGAGCGTATAAGAAAAGAATTGCTACTAGATGCCGTGTATGCGGGGGGCAGTTATTATTGCCCGAAGAAATTAAATTAGAAAGGCACAAGAAATGTGTGCCAAAATCAAATTCAAAAATATATATGATGTGATAATAATGAATAAAATAGAAATTAATATAAGAAAGCCGGATGATGGAGCGCAATATTATGTGACTTATGTAAAGTCCGATTTGTTGAGATATGGTAATAGTAAAACAGTATCGGGCGATAGGTCAGCAAAAGACCCTTTACATACTGCGCTAAAGAATATGTTCAAGGAAATACTAAAACAGCCTAGAGCGAATAGATGGGGCTACAGCCGTAAAACTAACTATTTTGGTGAGGAAGATTTTACCGGAGTGTTTTGGGTAAAAGAATGCCCTATCGCCTTGTCAAGAACTAACGGTAAATTTAGATTAAACGGTAAAGCAGAATCTATGGACACTATCGCTAATGCATTTGCTAGAGTTGCATTCAAGTCTTGTTTTACTGATGACAATTCTCAACTAATGCAAACTCTTTTTTCCTCTCTAAGTCTTAGTGAAGATATTAAATATGTATTAGAGAATAGAGTTCCTTATCATTACTTTAGGGATTTTGAAAAGCAAGATGTTAGACTTAATGTTGCTCAAATAGGTGACAAAGAGTTTGCTATTGAAATTGGTGACGGAGTGTGGGGTAATATCTCAATGAAAGACTTACAATCATTCTGTAACTATTATATTCATGGTAAGAAGAATAGTAAGTTTAGAAGAATGGGATTAAAAAGACTATACGAGGCATTAGTTGGTAGAGAACCGCTAGACTCGGATATTAAAGTTATGAGAGAGTTTCTAGCACAAAACAGAACAGAAGACCTTATCGAGAATAGAGCAAAAGAACTTCTAAAAGATATTACACAACAATACCCCGACAGGATTAAACTCGTCGAAGATGATAATAACGAACCCGAAACAATGTATATCGTAGGTAATGATTATGATTGGATGCTATCTAATAGCAGATACAAGAGCGATATACAAATGGTGTCTACTTTTGTTAGACAAAAGCGAGATATTACTGTTGATGATGAAACCACTGAAGAAGAATGGTTTTGGAGTGGGCCAATATGTATAGATAATATGGCTAGAGGTTCTTCTCTAGGCGACCAATTCGCAACTAGAGCATTTGCTTTACTTAATGATAATATGACAGTAGCAAGAGTTAGCACAATAAAAGGCTATCTAAATTACAAACCAAATGAAAATGAAAGAGTGGATATAAATGAAGTGCATAGAATGTAATGGAACACAATTTGAGATGGATGAAAGATTAGGCGAACTATCTTGTGTAGATTGCGGATATATTGCAGTAACAGAACTGTTTGAACAAACAACCTTACCTGTCAATAAAGACGGTGAGTTTATTCATTCTGCTGATAAGTTGCTAGGTTCGAGAACTAGTCATAATGAAAAAGCGTGGCTTAGAAATTCTAATCATCATTTAGAAAAAGGACTTAGAATGTGTAATATGTTATTGGCTACATTAATGCCTAATCATCCACTAAAAGATAGAGCAGAAGAGTGCTATGTTTCTCTTTACAGAAGTAACGCACTCACTACTTTAGGTGTTGAAGAAAAAGCAACTGCTGTTGTATATTATGTTCTAAGGGAAAACAGAACGCCCGTATCTCTTAAGGAGTTAAGACAGGAGTTTTCTTGTAATACTAGAACACTGAATCGAGCAATAAAAAGAATCAACAAGCATTTCAATAATGTAAATGCTTATACTAGGATTGACCCACATTATATGTTAAAGGCAGTTACAAGCAAAATTACTGATGACTTGACCTTTGCATCTAATTGTCAAGATGTATTAGAGTTGTTTGAGCCTTTGACACAGAATGTAGATTGTGTAAAAGGCACAGCATATTATTCTAGTATTTGTTGGATTGCCAAGAACATTTACTTGTATCCAATAAAACAGAAAGAGATTGCAGAAAAAGCCAATGTGTCTTTATCTTCAATCAAACTAACCACAAAGAAACTGTTGGCTTTGATTGGTTATGAAAAATGCTCTCAAGTGAGAGGTAAACAGATAAATGAATTAAGGAGAAATTAAAATGATAAATGAAGAATGGATTGAATACTATGTGTATTTAG
>TARA_B100000963_G_scaffold332711_1_pt1 | contig 11826 bp, 5 predicted proteins | sample TARA_B100000963 | Tara Oceans TARA_B100000963 (sample SAMEA2622097) | marine metagenome | biome: marine biome (ENVO:00000447); feature: surface water layer (ENVO:00002042); material: "saline water (ENVO:00002010), including plankton (ENVO:xxxxxxxx)" | depth 5 m | reverse complement strand
AAGGATAGAGATTTGTATAAAGGAAATATTTTCCCAACAACAAATCTTATACAGTCAGTGGGAGTTGGCACTACAATAGCGTATGTCACTGGTGTAAGACCATTCTTTAATGCTAAAAATGAAAACGCAGTATCAACAGAATTTCAAAAAAATATTGTTATAGTAAATAACGTTGAAAGATTATCAGCTGCTGCCACTGCTATCGTTTCAGCTGCTGGAACAATTTCTTCAGTAGCAATTTCTACTGGAGGTAGAGGATATGATAGTGCTCCAACGGTAACAATTCAAAATCCAGTTGGATTGGGGACAACTGCCCGTGCAGAAGCGACAGCATCAATTACTAATGGTGTTGTAACAGGTATAACTGTTTCAACTGCTGGAACACAATATAGTGATGCAAATCCACCAGTTGTTCTCATAGGTGCTGATCCTGTTCTTGAAGAGACTAATTCTGTAAGATCATATGCAGGTGATCATGGTATTATTACTGGTATTGGAACAACCTCATTAGCTGGAGTCGCTGTAACTGGATTGGTATTTGATTTAGTGATTCCATCTGATTCATTCCTTAGAAATTCTGATATAACACAGGGAACAACAGGTTCAGGTGCTAACAGTGGTATAGTTACGTCTGGTTTAAATGTCGGAGATTTCTTCATTGTAAGTAACTCTAATGTAGGTCATGGATTAACATCACTAAATACTGATGGCAGTGCCGTGGGTGTCGGCACGACTTATATCGACAATGTTTATCGCGTTGCTCATCGCACATTAGGTGTAACGACAGATGCGATGGGATTTGGATCCACAGTTGTTACGCAAGTTGTTGTGAGTGTTAACAGTTTAAATGGTCTAACTGGATTAGGTCATAGTATGTACTTTGGTGATTATAGTTATGGTAAATTATTGTTAAATGATAGAAATACAGTTCGATCATATCCAGTTAACACTTCAAACGGTGTCACTGGTATATTAACCGGGCCAATTATCAAAAGAGAATCATTCTTAAAAACTCAAAGTTATTCCACATAAATAAATAAAAAAATCTCAAATGGCAGCTATAATTACTGATCAGATAAGAATATTAAATGCAAAGAATTTTGTTGCAGGGGTTTCAACGTCTACTAATTCATATTATTCGTTCGTAGGTTTAACTGATCCAACAAGTATTCAAACTGATTGGGATGATGATCCCCCTTCACCAATAGATAATTTTAATAATCAAAATGATATTTGGGATACAATTATCGCTGTTAAAAAAATAAATGACACTGATGTAAAACAAGTTGTTAAGAGAAATTCTTGGACTTCTGGAACAACATATGATTACTACAGACCAGATTATAGTGTAACAAATCCTCCTAAACACGCTCAAGGAACATCATTATATTCGTCCAATTATTTTGTTTTAAATAGTGATTTTAGAGTTTATGTTTGTTTGAAAAATGGAACAAGTCCAGAGCAACCTGATGGTAAACCATCTCTTGATGAACCAACTTTTACTGATTTAGAACCAAAAGCTGCTGGTACAAGTGGTGATGGATATATTTGGAAATATCTTTATACAATCAAACCATCAGAATTAATAAAATTTGATTCTACTGAATTTATGCCAGTGCCATCAGATTGGTCAACTGGAACTGATAATGCTGCTGTGAGAGATAATGCAGTTGATGGTGGTATAAAAGTTGTTATAATTCAAAATCGTGGTGTTGGTTTAGGAACTGCAAATAGAACATATACTAGAGTTCCAATTAAAGGTGATGGTAGTGGTGCTGAGTGTACAGTTGTTGTAAATGCTGATCAACAAATAGGATCTGTTGACATAACTAATCAAGGATCTGGATACACATTTGGTAATGTAGATATTGTTGCAGGTGGTTTACCAAGACCAGATGCTTATCCTCAACTTGATGTTATTATTCCTCCAACTGGTGGACATGGATCAGACATTTACAAAGAATTGGGTGCAACAAATGCCTTGGTGTATTCAAGAATTGAAAATGATTCAGAAAATCCAGACTTCATCACGGGTAATCAAATTGCAAGAATAGGTATTGTAGAAAACCCACAGGCTTTTGGTTCATCATCACTTCTTTCTTTAGACAAAGCAAGCGCAGCCTACGCTCTTCGTTTAACTGGAACAGGGTATAGTAGTGCGACTTTTACAGCAGATTCCATCATAACTCAAACAACTGGAACTGGTGTCACTGCTATTGGTAAAGTTATAAGTTATGATCAAATAACAGGTGTATTGAAGTATTGGCAAGATCGCACGATGGCAGGATTTACAACTGTGGGTGCAGCTACCACAACACCTATATTTGGATTAAATGCTGATAGGTTCACGGCAGACATAGCGACCGGTGGTAGTGTAAGTATTACTGGTGGCAGTATACCACTTGAGATAAACACAACATTTGATGGTCTGTCAACCTCAATAAATAATAAAACATACTATCTTGGTCAAACATTTTCAAGTGGCGTGTCAAATCCAGAAGTTAAAAAATATTCTGGAAATATACTTTATGTTGATCATCGACCAGCTATCACTCGTTCTTCTAATCAAAAAGAAGACATTAAAGTTATATTGCAGTTCTAATAACTCATGGCTCAAACAACTAACCTAAACGTATCGCCATATTTTGACGATTTTAATGCAGATGACAACTACTATAAGGTGTTGTTTAAGCCTGGACTTCCTGTCCAAGCAAGAGAGTTAACTGGATTACAGTCAATATTGCAAAACCAAATTACAAAATTTGGTCAACATATTTTTAAAGAAGGTGCAAAAGTAATTCCGGGAAATACATCATACTATAATGATTATTTTTGTGTAGAACTTAACAATGAATATCTTGGTATAACAGTAGAATCTTATATTGATCAATTATTAGATCGTAAAATTGTTGGATTAACATCAGGTGTTACTGCTGTCATAACAAAAGTATTAAAATCAAGTAATTCGGAAAGAGGTAATTTAACTCTTTATATAAAATACTATGCTTCAAATTCTGCTAATAATGAAGGTGGTAAATTTGTTGATGGTGAATTATTAGCAGCAGACGTAGATATCATATCAGGCCCTGAAAATAGCGTTTTTATTCCTTCAGGTGAAGCATTTGCCTCCACAATATCTTCAAACTCAACTTCAACTGGAGCATCTTATTCAATATCAGAGGGTGTATATTTTATAAGAGGTACTTTTGTTACTGTAAATACTGAAACAATAATTTTAAGTCAATATTCAAATTCTCCAACAGGGAGAATTGGATTAAGAATTTTAGAAGAAACAATAAATGCAGATGAGGATCCCACTTTAACGGATAACTCAAAAGGATTTAATAATTTTGCAGCCCCCGGTGCTGATCGTTTAAAAATTACATGTTCATTATTTTTTAAAGGTATTGACGATGTTAATGATGATGATTTTATAGAGTTAGCGTCTGTTCGAGATGGTGAGTTAAGGTCAAGACCTACTACAAGTGATTATAATATTTTAGGTGATGAACTAGCAAGGAGAACATTTTCAGAGTCTGGTAACTATACTGTAAAACCTTTTTCAATAAGTGTAAAAGAGTCTTTAAATAATCAAATAGGAAATAATGGCATATTTGGAGAGGGAGAATCCACTGATCAAGGATCGATTGCAGACGAAAGTTTGGGTTTATATCAAGTGTCCTCTGGTAAAGCATTTGTAAAGGGATATGAAATTGAAAAAATTGGATCATCATATCTTGATTTTGAAAAACCAAGAACTACAAAATTACTTGAAAATCAAAGAGTAAATTATAATACTGGATCAACAATTAAATTAAATCGTGTGCTTGGATCACCTCAAGTCGGTTTTGGAAATACACAAATTGTTAGTTTAAGAAATCAAAGACAAGGTAGTCAAAGTGCTGCAAATATCATGTCAGCTCCCGGTGAAGAGATAGGTCTCGCTAGAGTTTATGATTTTGCACTTGAATCTGGATCATATAACACATCAAATTCAAATATTAATCAATGGGATATTTCTTTATTTGACATTGAGACATTTACAAAAATAACTTTAAACGCAAATCACACACTTTCAACACCAACTTTTATTGAGGGTAAATTCAGTGGTGCAACAGGGTTTTTGAGATCTTCAATCACAAATTCAACATCCTTGGAAATTTATGAAAAATCAGGTGATTTTGTTATAAATGAGCCACTCATATTTGATGGTGTAGAAGATTCAAGAATATCTGTCGCTGTTACAAGTTTTGGTGTGTCGGATGTAAAATCAATATTTGGTGGGCCTGGACTCACAGATCAAAATACTGGGGATGTTGGATTTGCAAGAACTTTTACTGGTGATGTAGTACAAAAAAATGAGTTTGTATTTGGCAATGGTCTTTTAAAAAGATCTGATTTAACTACAGGATTAAGCACAGTGACAAGTTCAAATCCTCAGTTTCCCGGAAAAATAAAAGTTGGAAATATATTAAAATTTGGAGCAGGTACTAACGATCCAAAATTCGCAAGAGTGACTGCTGTTGGATTAGATGATGTAACTATTACTGGTGTTACAACAGTAAGTGGTATATGTGATGGTGGTTTATCTATAGGTGATCCTACCACTGCTGAAACAACACTTTCTGATCTTACTCTTGTTACGTCACCATTTGAAAGTTCTAATGATAATACTTTATTCACTTCTTTACCAAAACAATTTGTATCTGATGTAGATCTATCAAATACAACTTTAACAATCAAAAAATTATTTGATGTAAAAATAGATGCCTCAACAGATTCATTAACAGCAGCAGTTAGTTCTGGTAACAATGAAACATTTTTACCTTTTGATGATGATAGATATTCTTTAATTAGACAAGATGGCACAATAGAATTACTCACTGATGATAAATTCACTTTTAGTGGAGGCAATTCATCTCTACAAATTAGTAATGTTGGTTCAGATTTATCAAATAATGAGGATGCAACATTAATCGCAACATTAGCAAAAATTAAACCATCAGCTAAAATTAAGAAAAAAACTAGAGTTAATAGTTTAGTTGTTGATAAATCAAAATTATCAGGATCTGGTATTGGAGCTACTACACTGAATGATGGATTAAGCTTTGGTAGTTTCCCATTTGGAACTCGTGTTCAAGATAAAAAAATATCTTTAAATACACCAGATGTAATAAATGTACTTGGTATCTTTGAATCATTGGATACAAATGATCCATCATGTCCTAAATTAACAATATCATCTTTGGATAATCAAACTGGTAAAGCCAGTGATTTGATTATTGGTGAAAAAATAGTTGGATCACAATCAAACACCGTCGCTATTTTATCAGAAATATTATCTGAAACACAAATAAGTTTTATTGCATTAAATGAAGGTGAGTTTAAAGATAATGAGAGTATAAGTTTTGAGGAATCTAATACAACTGCACTTGTTAGTTCTCTTGACATTCCAAGTAAAAATGTATCATCTAATTTTAACTTTAACACTGGACAAGAGAGTACTTTCTATAATCATGGATTTATCACAAGAAAAACAAATGCGAGCGAACCCAGAAAAAAAATAAAAATTTATTTTGAAAATTTATTTTTTGATAGCAGTGATGATGGAGATATCGTTACAACCAATTCATATAATTCTTTAGATTATAAAAAAGATGTTCAAATTTTTGGTGGTTTGAGAAATACTGATATTATTGATATCAGACCAAGAGTTTCTAATCATACTGTAACTGAAGGTAGTAGATCTCCTTTAGAATTTTTAGGCAGAGAATTGGATGGATCTGGAAATTCTGCATCTAATATTTTAGCTTCAAACGAATCATTAGTAACTAATTTTTCACATTATCTTGGACGTATTGATAAAATATATGTCACTAAGAATGGAAAGTTGGTTGTTCAAAATGGAGCTCCTGCTGATAGACCTGATGCACCCATTGCTGTTGATGATTCATTAGAATTATGTACAGTCACTTTACCTCCATATCTTTTCAATGTTTCAGATGCCTCTTTATCTTTCTTAAAACATAAAAGATATCGAATGAAAGATATAAGAAAACTTGAAGAGAGAATAAAAAATTTAGAATATTATACAGCACTTACTTTACTTGAAACAGCAACTGCTAATCTATTCATATCTGATGAGGATGGATTAAATAAATTTAAATCAGGATTTTTTGTTGATAATTTTACAACATTTTTACCACAAGAAAATGGTGTAAAAATAAAAAATAGTATTGATACTCGAAATAAAGAAGTAAGACCATCACATTATACTAATTTAATTGATTTACAAATTGGCCCAGTAGAGGGTGAAAATACAATTTATAATGGAGCAGAACCTGAAGGGAATAATATCAAAAAAACTGGATCTTTATTAACACTTGATTATACAGAAACACCTTATTTAAATCAACCATTTGGAACAAGAACTGAAAGTGTTACTCCTTTCATGTTAAATTTTTGGAGAGGATCAGTTGAATTAATACCTGCGATTGACACTTGGGTTGATACTGTGAGATTGGAAGCTAAAATAATAAATGTTGAAGGAAACTTTGCTTCAACAATAAGAGAAGCTGAGAAGACTGGGTTTGATCCACAGACAGGTTTAACTGACACAATCTGGACTGGATGGGAAACTGTTTACTTTGGCACTGAAACTGAAACAAGAACACAGGATAGACAAGAGATATCAAGTGGAACACATACTATAAACAGTTCAAATTATGATCAAATCGTAGAAACCACAACCACAACAACATATAGAGATACTATTACAGATAATTTTCAAACTGGTACAGCAACTCGTGAGGGATCTAGACAGTTAATAACAGAGGTATTTGATGAGGAATCAGTTGGTGATAGGACTGTTAGCACAGAAGCAATTCCTATAATTAGATCTCGTAATGTTGCGTTTGAGGGTAAAGGATTTAGACCACAAACTAGATTGTATGTATTTTTTGATGGGAAAAATGTTACACAACATATTATTCCAAAACTTCTTCAAATTTCAATGGTTAAAGGAGTATTTCGTGTTGGTGAAACAGTGACCGGAACAATGGGTAGTCAAGTAAGTGGAATAAATTTACCAAAAATAACGTTCAGAGTTGCAGTATCAAACCATAAAGAGGGGCCTTTCAATGCACCAACAAGAATATATGCAAAAAATCCTTATACCTCTGAAGTAGGCCCTACTGAACTTGAAACATATTCAGGTAGTCCGGGGCAAGTTCAACTTGCATCAAGTGGCAACACGGCAAATATTCCGTCTACTTACTCATCAACTTCAACAACTTTAAATGTAGATACAATATCATTATCTGATCAACCACAAGGAGCATATTTTGGTAAAGTTGCAAGTGGTATGATTCTAAAAGGTAATGAATCTGGTGCAGAGGCGACAATCACTGATGTAAAACTTATTTCCGATTTTGCTGCTTCTATTCAAGGTAGTTTCTTTATCCCAAATCCAAATATTAACAACAATGATAAATTTGAAACAGGTCAAAGGGTTTTTACATTAACAGATAGTCCTACTAATAATATTACAACAGCCACCACTGTTGGTGAGGATACTTATGATGCAAGTGGAACACTAGAAACAGTTCAAGAAAATATTATATCTGTAAGAAACGCAAAAGTAGAAAACTTAGAATTCAATGAATCAAGAAATGTAAGAACATTTACTGGAACAAGTGTTGATACACAACAAACAGGACAAACAACTTCTTCTCAAATAATTGAAACTATTTGGGAAGATGATGATCCTTTAGCTCAAACATTTTTTGTTAGTGATAACACCGGTGTTTATGCAACGAGTGTTGATGTATTTTTTGAAAGAACTGATGATACAAACACACCAGTGCAATTAGATATAAGAACAGTTGAGTTAGGTATACCGAGTAAAAAAGTATTACCATTTTCTAGGGTATTTCTTGATCCAGATCAAATAGAAGGTAATCTATCTACAAATGGATCTGTTGCAACAAAGTTTACTTTCCAATCTCCTGTTTACCTATCTCCAGCAACTGAATATGCAATTTGCATGTTGTCCGCATCGACAAAATATCGTGTATTCATATCAAGAGTTGGAGAAAATGATTTGATAACTGATGAATTTGTATCAAATCAACCTGCTTTGGGAACATTATTTAAATCACAAAATGCATCTACATGGACACCTAGCCAGTGGGAGGATTTAAAGTTCACTCTAAATCGAGCAGTATTTGAACCATCTGGTAGCGTAGAGATTTATAGTCCCATATTATCAGAGGGAAATGCTCAAATACCAAGATTAAGACCAGATTCTCTTAACTTTGAATCTAAGAAAATAAGAGTCGGTTTATCATCAGCTTTTGCTGCGGGTATTCATCCAACTCTTGGTAATACAATTACTCAACAAGGATCTAATGCATCGGGTAATTTTGTAGGAAGTGCTGGTGCTGCGTCAGGATCGTTAACTGTTACAAGGGCTGGTTTAGGATATACATCTGCAAACGCTTCAGTTTCCTCTCGTGGTGGTTCTGGACATACCATAGCAGGAGTTGCTTTAACAACGGTAACAGGTAATGGTAGAGATGCTAAAGCATCAGTTGTTTACAATAATGGATCAATAGTCTCTGCTACAATTAGTGATGGTGGTGCAGGATATCAAGTTGGTGATTTATTAGGTATTACAACAAGTTTAGGTATAAATGGAAGACTAACTGTTGCATCAATCGGTAGTACAAGTGAATTAATTATTGATAATGTTCAAGGTGAATTTGCGGTTGGAACTGGAAAAACTTTAATGTATTCTAGTGTTACAGGTGTTTCGAGTGCAATCACCGGAAACGGTGGTGAGATTGGTGCTAATATTCCATCTGGTAAAATTACAGTTATGTCAGATGGTCTTCATGTTACTGTTGATCATAAAAATCACGGAATGTATCATCAAAACAACCAAGTAATTATTTCTGGTGCTGAGAGTGATGTAACACCAACTAAGTTAACAGCTGCATATGAAAATGATTCTACCGCTTCAATATCAATCGGTAGCACTTCAGACTTTACTACTTTTGAAAATGTTAGTGTTGCATCAACTAATCCAGGCTACATAAAAATAAGAAATGAGATCATAAAATACACTGGATTCTCCGGAAACACTTTGACAGGCATAACTAGACAACAAGATTCAACTCTCTCACAGAATTATGTGAGTGGTGATTTGGTTACAAAATATGAATTGAATGGTGTTTCATTACGTAGAATTAATACAACACATAATCTTGGTATTGTAACTGCAACAAACCCAATAACATTTGACTCTTATAAAGTAAAATTAGATATGGGTGCTAATGGTATTGGAAGAAGCACAACAACTGTTACGGACTATCCACCTAGATTATTCCCAATTGATACAAAATCAACTGGTGGATTAAATATACATGCAACACAAAACATGCCCTTTGAGTTAATAACTCCAATTGTTTCAAATGTTACTGTTTCTGGAACATCAATTGATGCATCAATAAAAACAGTCAGTGGCACGAGTTTAAATAGTGGATCAGGACAAGGATCTGATACACCGTTTGTTGTGAAACCAGCAGAAAGTGTTTCATTAAACAAAACAAATTACTTAGATTCACCAAGAGTTATAGCCTCTAGAGTTAATGAAACAAATAATGTTGCCATAACAAATCTTCCCGGAGATCGTTCATTTAATATGACACTTAATCTTGAAACAACAGATCCTCGCGTATCTCCCACAATTGATACAGATTCGATAAGTGCGTGTCTTACATCAAATAGAGTTGGTAAATTAGTATCTAACTTTGAAAATGATAATCGAGTTAAGAGTTTAAAAGGAGATCCATCATCATTCCAATATGTTTCAAAAGAAAATAGACTTGAAACATCAGCAACATCTTTAAAAATTATTCTTGATGCTCACATAAACGAATACTCTGATATAAGAGCTTTCTTCGCGGTGAGTGAAAATGAGGGATTTGAACCGATATTTGTACCATTCCCCGGATTTAATAATTTAAATGAAAAAGGTCAAGTGATATCTATCGATAAAAGTGATGGTAGACCAGATGTTCTTGTACCATTATCAGATGCCAGTGGATTTATTCCATCAGAAATTCAATATAAGGAATATACGTTTAGTATAAATGATTTACCAGCATTTAAATCATTTAGAATTAAATTAGTGGGAACATCAACCAATCAAGCATATGTTCCGAGATATACAAGTCTTAAAGTGATCGCTCTTGCATAATGGATTATAAAAAAGTAAAAGGTAATGAACATTTAGTAAAAAATACTAAATCTAATTTTATAATTAATACTAATAAATCTGAGTATGATGAGTATGTCACTCGTCGTAAACTCAAAAAAAATGAAAAAAACAAAGTAGAAAATCTTGAAAGAGATCTTTCCACTCTTAGAGGTGAACTTGATGAAATTAAAAATTTGTTAAGGAGTTTAGTAAATGGCTGATGTCACTTCATCTAAAATTCAATTTGATGATAAGGGGTCTACATCAAGATATAATCTTGTTTTAAATCAACATGCTGATAACTTTATTGAATTTTCAGTTGTAGGATCTGGAGGAACAACATTTAATTTAAGTGGATATGCTTTTTCTGGTTCAGTCAGAAAACATATTGGATCGTCGTCAACCGCCACTGATTCTGTAAATTTAGGTTTTGATACTGGTGGCAGGGCTGTTGGTGTCATCACTGCTAGAGTAACTGCTGGATTAACAACAAATTTTAGTAAAATAAGTCCAAGATATACTTATGACATTATAACCACTGATAACACATCTGGTGTTAAAAGAAAATTAGTAACAGGGGATGTAAATGTTGATGTTGGTGTTACGAAAGTTGGTGGTGGAGGCACTGATGATAGTGATGATGTATTAGGATCAAATAGAATATGTATTGCTGTTATTGACGAGTCATCAAGTGCAGGAACTGTTGATTCCGCAAACTCAGCATCAAACGCAGTTACAGTATCCGAATATAATGCCTTCAGAGAAACTTTTCCAAATAGAAAACATTATATATTACAACCAACACCAACAGGTATCGCAAAAACTGAAGCGATAATGACAGATGCGGTAAAAGCTGTGTATGTGAGTGGATTTACTGATGGAAGACAAGTTCAAGGTGTAAATAGAGATGGTGGTGATGCGTCTGAAGCATCTGATTGGTTTAATATAGTTGGTATTAGCACAATGAATATTACAAAACTTGCGATATTCATTGATACTTCAGGTAGTATGGATTTAAACACAGTGGCTGCCTCACGAGCAAAATTTATAGGGACATGCACAGATAATGGAATCACAATCCGTGAGGAGGATAATGGTGATGAGGATTGGCTTGAACCATTTACAGGGATATTAGCATAATGGCAGTAAAAAAATTAATCAATGTTACACAAATAAAAAAAGATCTTTTCATTCCTAGGAATGTAAATTATGAGGAATCTTTTACAATAAAAGATAGAATTACTGGAAGTGGTGTTAGTTTTAGTGGTTTTTCATCATCAATATTGACATCAAGAATTAAACAACATCCAGACTCAGTATCAATTGCTTGCACTTTTACAGCAGCATTTACAGATGCATCATCTGGTGTTTTAAAATTATCACTTACACCAACTCAAACAAATCAATTAAAATCGGGAAGATATTTCTATGATTGTGTAATAATAACTGAGGATAAACCCAACGCTGATACAGCTGGTGATTTACATATCGAGAGACTTGTACAAGGTCAAGTCATAGTAGAATAAATAGATTGAGGAGATAGTATAACATGGCTCAACCATCAA
>TARA_B100000963_G_scaffold189905_1_pt1 | contig 11839 bp, 11 predicted proteins | sample TARA_B100000963 | Tara Oceans TARA_B100000963 (sample SAMEA2622097) | marine metagenome | biome: marine biome (ENVO:00000447); feature: surface water layer (ENVO:00002042); material: "saline water (ENVO:00002010), including plankton (ENVO:xxxxxxxx)" | depth 5 m | reverse complement strand
TTTTTTTGTGTATTTTATTACACTTCTTTGTACGAATAAATAATATAATTTAGTCCATATAGTTTGATAAAATCGAATATTGATGAAAGTAACCCTTAAAGAAATCAAATATGCTATTGCGGTATCTAAACATTTGAACTTTAGGAGAGCATCACAGGAATGCAATATATCTAGCTCAACTCTAAGTAATGCAATAAAAAATCTTGAAAATAAAATTAATTTTGAGATTTTTGAACGAAATAATAAAAAAGTTATCCTCACTTCACTTGGAAAGGAATTTCTGAAAGAAGCTAAGAACATAATTGTGCAAGTTAAAGACCTCGAGAAGCTCGGTGACTCTAGCTTAAATTCTCTATCGAGAAACATATCTATAGGTATTATTCCAACTATTGGTGCTTATCTATTGCCTATTGTATTGCCTCCCTTGAAGCATAAATATCCCAAATCAAATCTGAAAATTGTCGAGGCACAATCAGAATTACTGTTAAAAAAATTAGATAGCGGTGAAATTGATATAGGCATTATTGCTTTACCTTACTTATTGAAGGATTTTGAAACTTTGAAGTTCTGGGAGGAGGACTTTTTTTGGATCACTCATAAGGAATACTCAGGATTTTCCGATTCTGTTAAATCAAAAGACATAAAAAAGGACGACTTGATGTTACTTGAAGACGGGCATTGCCTAAAAGACCAAGTAGCAGATTTGTGTAATTTGAAGACAAATCCTAATATCAACATGAGTGCATCAGGACTAAATACACTAGTTGAGCTTGTGGCTGGAAAAATGGGCTCTACTCTAGTTCCTGAATTATCTCTAGAGCAACTAGTATCGAAAAATCCTCTTTTAAGAAAATCTCATCTTGATGAACCTAGTCCACACAGAGAACTAGCATTTGCTTTCAGGAAAAGCTACAAGGCACAAAGTGATATTCTGTTGCTAAAGAATCTTTTTTCTTATGAACTATCAAAATACTTCAATAGACCTTTGTGATATCTTAAAGACATATGATCGAAGTTTTTCAAGCAAAGTCTATTTTGACAATGAATGATTCATTTCCTGCTGCCGATGCTGTAGCTGTTAAAGACGGCAACATACTCGAAGTAGGAAATCTCGATACCTTAAAGCCTTGGCTTTCGAGGTATGATCATATTGTAAATTATGAATTCAAAGACTCTATCATTGTACCGGGTCTTATAGATCCTCATCTGCATCCGTCCATGGCAGCAGTTTTACTGCCTACGCATTTTATTACCGCTATGGAATGGAAACTGCCTTGGGGAACTACACCTGCAACCACTTCGCCTGAAAATTATGATAAAGCTCTCAAGAAAGCTTCGAAGAGTGCAACTCATAAGGACCTTTTTATCACTTGGGGTCATCACGAGCTATGGCATGGCCCTATTTCTAGAACTAGAATAAATGAGCTGGAGAGTTCAGTTCCAATAGTTGTATGGAATAGGTCTTTTCATGAACTTTGCATGAATGATGCAGCTTTGGATTATCTCGGTATATTTGAAGAAGATGTAAAGGGCGCTTCACAAATAGACTTTGAAAGAGGAAGATTTTTTGAAATGGGCTTAAGTTTTGCATTACAAAAATTAAATCCATTTATTCTTGATCCAGAAACCTTTACCAAGGGGTTAGAAAAACTAAAAGAAGTTGTTCACTTTGGCGGTCAAACCACAATTGCCGATATGGCTGTGGGATTATTTGATTTTGATAAAGAGCTAAACGCACAAAAATTAGTTTATGAGAATGAAGAAAATCCTTTCAGAATTGAGCTGGTAGCTCATGCAGTAGCCATGACAGGTCTTGCCAATGGAGATAGTGAAAAAGGAAAAGATCTTATCAACTCATTAGAGGAACATAATTCCAAACATCTCAGGTTCGGTAAGAGAGTTAAATTATTTACCGATGGTGCATTTTTTGCACAAGTCGCACAACTCATGGAGCCTGGTTATATCGATGGGCACGAAGGTGAGTGGTTAAGCACCCCGAAACAGTTTGAATCTATGGCTAGAATTTATTGGAATGAAGGCTATGCAATCCATGTGCATGTAACTGGCGATCTTGGACTGGAGCTTGCTATAGATACATTAGAAAAACTGCAATTCGAAAAGCCAAGATTCAACCATGGCTTTACTTTAGAGCACTTCGGATTATCAACACCTGAACAGGTTTATAGACTTGCTAGGCTAGGAGCAAATGTTTCTGCTAATGCCTATTATGTGCATGAATTGTCTGACATCTATGCAAACTTGTCAGTAGGATATGAAAGGGCATCCTCTATGTCTAGGATCGGTTCTTGTTTTAGAGAGAAAGTGACGACGGCACTGCATTCTGATTTCACTATGGCACCTGCTCAACCACTAATGAGTATGTGGGTTGCGGTAAATAGGATTAATGAGAAAGGAGATCTGATGTCACCTGAAGAAAGAATTACTCCAATGGAGGGATTGAAGGCAATCACTATAAATGCTGCTCGGATATTAGGCTTAGATCATGAGATAGGAAGCATTAGAGCCGGAAAAAAAGCAGATTTCACTGTTCTTTCAGATAACCCTTTGGAGATCGACCCTATGAAAATAAAAGATATAGAAATCAATGCAACTATTTTTGAAGGCAAGGTATTTAAGATTAATAAATCATGATTCCTATAACTTTAATTTGCGGTTATCTAGGCTCAGGTAAAACCACTTTAATCAATCAACTACTTAACATTACAAAAAAACCAATAGGTGTTTTAGTTAATGACTTTGGTGATTTAAATATAGATTCCAAACTAATTTCTAACGAAGATGATTTAACAATTTCCCTAACAAATGGATGCATCTGTTGCAGTTTAAATGACGATCTTGGAGAATCTCTGAACCTTATGTTATCAAAGAATATTGATGCATTAGTATTGGAAGCCAGCGGCGTAGCACTACCTATTAAAATGTCTAACTATGGAACTAGTTGGCCTGGCTACGATCTTGGAAAGGTTGTAACTGTTGTCGAGGGCCAAATGCTAAAAGAACTTCTCTCTGATAAATTTGTTTCCAAAACTATTAAGTCTCAAATAAATCAATCTGACCTAATTTACTTGAATAGATATTCTCTTCAAGATAAAAACTTGCTGACTTCTATGGACTCTGATTTTTTAGTTGAAAGTGAAATTGATGAATTAGCGTCATTTATATTTGATATTCAAAAAAGTGAGGGAGATAAACCTGTTTCATCTTTTGAGCATAATTTATTTTCAAAAACTCTTTCATTCAATAATCCGGTAGATAAAGAAGATATAATTCGTTTTCTGCAGTCAAACCCAAATATTGAGAGATTAAAAGGTTGGATATATGACTCTGAGAAGAGGTCTTGGCTAGTTCAAATAACAAGAAGTGAGAGGAATTTCACTCCATCTAAATACGAAACAAAATCTCGATTAGTAGCTATTTACAAGGATAGTTTGAATCTAGAGAGTCTTAGAATTTAGTCTTATTCATCTTTATTTTCTTCATCCTCCTCTTCATTATCAAGAACACTTCCTATTACTTTAAAAGGAACTTCCACAACTTTCACCGCAGCATTTACTGTTGTGCCAGCTAAGCTTGCAACAGCACAGTTAGTTAAAAGAAACAGTGTTAAAGTTACTATAAATATTTTCATAATCTACCCCATTTGATTTAACTTTATTACAATACAGACTTAAGCGTATCAATTATAGGATTTAATATGATTACACTATTTTATGCAGGCTCTTTGACTATCCTGGCTATTGTTTTGGCTGCTCTTACTGGGCGAAGAAGATTTAAAACGGAGACAAACCTAGGCTTAGGAGATGATTTTGGAATGCTGCAAATTACCAGAGCACATGGCAATCTCATCGAAAATGCCCTTTTTTTTCTAATTCTTTCATTTTTGTTAGAAACTGTAGGCCAGATTTCTAATATCGCATTAATTGTACTTGGAGATTTATTTTTACTTGCAAGAATAGCTCACGCTTACGGAATAACTCGGCCTGAAGCTAAAAGCATATTTAGAGCCTTAGGAACAGCCGTGAATATGATAGTTCTTATTACTCAATCAATTTGGTGCCTAATCATCTCTGTCAGTTGGTTAGCTTCTAACAACTGGGGCTTCTAGAACTGATGAAAAAATTCATTACTTTGCTAATAAGCACTTTTAGTTTGTTAATCTTTGCTGAGAAAAATCAATCTACTACGCATATAGAAAAAATAGTGCTGGGATCGGGATGTTTTTGGGGCGCAGAAAAAGGCTATGAAGCTTTAAATGGTGTAATAGACGCTGTTTCTGGTTATGCAGATGGAAAAGGTGTTCGACCTAACTACAGAGAAATTACAAGATTCACTAATAAATTCAATCCCAATAATCATGCAGAAGTCGTTGAGGTTACTTACAACAAGAATCTTATTTCTTTTGAGGATCTAATGATTCATTATTTGGAGTCGCATGATCCTACGCAGCTCAATAGACAAGGAAATGATATAGGCACCCAATACAGATCAATAATTCTATTTTCAAATACTGCACAAAAAGAAAAAATTACTCAGCTACTAACTGAATATCAAACTCTGTTATCAAAAGAGGGTTTCGGAGCCATACAAACGGTTGTAAAACCTTTGACGAAATTTTATGAAGCAGAGAATTATCATCAAGATTATATAAAGAAGAATCCAAACGGTTACTGTCCAGATCATTCTACAGGGGTTAGATTTGCACGAACAAATTCTGTAAAGGACTTCGATAATAGCATTTTAAAAGAGGGAAAAAACATTGTTGTGATTGAACCCGAAGGGTATTGCCCATATTGCGACAAATTTAGAAAAGATGTATCTAATGATTATGCTGGTAATATACCTTTGAGCTATAGGCATGCATCTGGTCTTAAAGGTTTAAATATAAAAACTCCTACATGGGCAACTCCTACTATTTTATTTCTGGAGGATGGCTCAGAGGTTTTTGGATATCAAGGTTATCTTGGTCCGAAGGAATTTTATAAAGCTTTGGGGGCTTTCAAGTTAGGAAACTCAGAGGCTTACAGAGTAGCATTCGATGAAGGAACTGATGCAAGGTTTTGTAAAGAATACCAAATTTTTAAGAATACTCCTGATGGAGTATTTGTCGATAAACTCAGTGGAGCAGCCTTATTCGATACTAAAGACAGATTTAATTCTGGAACAGGATGGCTTTCTTTCACAAGGCCAGTTGAAGGTTCTGTTTATCGTCGTGCTGACAACAGCTACGGTATGAGAAGAGTAGAGATTAGATCAGTATCATCCGATATACATTTAGGCCATGTTTTTCCTGATGGTCCTAATGGACTACCGCGTTATTGTATAAATGCTACGGTCTTAGAATTTAAGAACAGAAATGATTACAATAAAACTTTAAAAAAGGAGAAAGTATGAAAGGTAAGATCGCAAAATATGTAACCGTAGGCACTAATGATTTACAAAGAGCTAAAAAATTCTATGACGAATTATTCTCTGACTTAGGGGTCACGAGTTTCGGACCAAATGACAGAAGTTTCTTTTGGACAATACCAGGAGACGATACAAATTTTGCAGTCTTTGTACCGTACGATGGAGAAGAGGCATCAGTGGGTAATGGAAGTATGGTTGGTATAACGCTTGAAACTACCGAAGACGTCGACGCATTGTATAAAAAGGCATTAGAGTTAGGTGCAACAGACGATGGCGAGCCTGGACAGAGAGTACCTACTTTCTATGGTTGTTATGTTAGAGATCCAGATGGTAATAAACTTACTTTTTGTAAATTTGGATGATCTATAAAAATTCCGCTACCGTATCTAATACTACTTAACAGTGCAGGATTCTGATGATAAGAGTGGTTCTAAGAGAATCACTCTTTTCCATGCCCCATTTCTTTCTTACTTCTTTTTCTTTTATTTCAGCAGACATATTAAGAAGCCCATGTCATGAAGTTAACCACAACATATACTCCAGCGAAGACTGGTATGAAGTAACTTATATCTCTTCCAATCCTTCCAATTGTTTTGAGTTTGAGTGTTTTTTTATTGTCCATACATAGATATATGCAATATTTATGCCAACTCAAATAGCCTAGAAGTATTATCTCAAGATCGAAGAAGGTGCATGTTTACCTTAAGTGCTTCAAATATGTTCAATTACTTTTTAGCGGTCACTATCCAAGTCGCACTAGGAAAGACAAGACCCTCTTCTTTATGAAAATCAGAGAATTTTGTCATCAGAGCTTCTAAAATTTCTTCCTTTAACTCATTGGCTGAGTTTTTTAGCATTTCAGTAACAATAGGATTAATTGTCAGGTAATCTTCACATGCTTCCTTAAGAGATTTACCTGAAAACATAATGATTTGCTCTTCATTGCCCATTATTTCAATTTCCTGAAAATTAGAGCTTTCTAAAATATCTTGAACATAAGATTTATCTTCGAAGGCAAAGGGACCTGGACCTTTTGGAGGAGGTGCAGGTAAATCTAGAAAGCCTCTAATTACTTCTATAGACAAACTTTGCCACGGATTTAAAGAGGCTTGCTGCCAACATACAAAACTAAGTTGACCTCCTTTCTTTAGAGCTTTGTTTATGTTTTTGAATGCCTCATATGGATCTTCAAAAAACATAACCCCAAACCTAGAAAAAGCTATATCAAAATGGTTATTATCAATCTCATCTGTTTGAACATCTTTGACAACAAAATCAGTATTAGAAAGAGACATTTTTAAAGCATCTTCTCGAGCTCGACTTAACATTGGCTCAGAAATATCCACACCTACTATTTTTCCTTCTGGAATATTCTTAGCAATTTCTAAGGTAGTAGCTCCGCACCCACATCCAATATCAATAATTGTCTTGATTGAGGATAAATTGAGTTTATCAATCGCTCTTTGTCCCAGAGGGTTCAGCATGATATCCATTTCTCTTTGTTTATTTACCCACACATCTCCACCTGCACCAGACCAAAATTCCTTTTGTTTTATATTCTTTTCATCCATCTTTTTTCCTTAATAATGTTGCATATCATTTTGAGCGAATTAATGTAAAAATTGTACATTATGAGTAAAGATATGGACATTACGGAATCTCTATTAGATCTTGTAGGAGATACTCCAATCCTCAAGCTCAAGTCACTTGATACAGGACCTTGTGATTTGTATGTGAAATTAGAGCTGAATAATCCTGGAGGATCCATAAAGGACAGAATAGGACTATCAATTATTGAAGAAGCTGAAAAATCAGGAGAACTCAAACCAGGAGGAACAATTATAGAGGCAACGGCAGGTAATACTGGTATAGGTCTGGCTTTAGTCGCTGCTCTAAAGGGTTATAAAATTATTCTTGTTATACCCGATAAAATGAGCAGAGAAAAAATACTTCACCTGGAAGGATTAGGTGCTGAAATAGTTTTAACAAGATCAGATGTGCCCGAAGGGCATCCAGAATATTATCAAGATTTAGCTAGAAAAATCCTTAGTGAAACTCCGGGAGCTTTCTTAGCAAATCAATTCTCTAATCCTGCTAATCCATTAGCTCATCGCACAACTACGGCTCCAGAAATTTGGAAACAAATGAATGGAAATGTAGACGCAGTTGTTGCAGGGGTAGGTTCGGGAGGTACTTTGACAGGACTAGCTGAATTTTTCAAAGCACAAGACTCTTCTATATCTATGGTCGCAGCTGATCCAGAGGGATCAATAGTTGCAGATGCTATTCTTAAAGGAGAGTATAGCTACGATGGAGGAAGTTGGCTGGTAGAGGGAGTAGGTGAAGATTTTATTCCAAATAATTTTGACTTGTCTTTAATGGACGATGCCGAAACTGTTTCCGATAAAGAAGCCTTTGAAGTATTGCAAATCCTACTTAAGGAAGAAGGAATCTTGGGTGGATCGTCTACAGGAACTTTAGTAGCTGCAGCGGCTAAATGGTGCAGAAAACAAACTGAACATAAAAATGTAGTTACGTTTATTTGTGATACGGGTAATAAATACTTATCTAAAGCATTTAATAAGTCTTGGCTGCATGATAACAATTTACTCAACTCGGAAAAGTATGGTGACTTGAGAGATTTAATCAACAGAAGAGCAGATAAAGGAGAGATGATTATGGTTACCCCAAATGATTCTCTTATGGTTGCGTACAATCGCATGAGAGCATCAGACATTTCTCAAATTCCTGTTATAGATGAAGGAAATTTGCAAGGTGTTTTGGATGAAGAGGATTTACTATTCAGCGTCAGTCAAGATCCTGCTGCTTTCTCAAATAATGTTGGTTTACATATGATATCGGAACTTGACACTCTGCAATTTGATGCTTCTGAAGATGAACTGCTGTCAGTATTATCTCAAGGAAAAGTAGCAATAATTTACAATGGTAAAACTTTTATTGGCTTCATAACAAAAGTTGATTTAATCAACTACTATAGAAACAAATTGAATTAATCCTATGTCTCGAAAAAGAAATAAACAAGGTTTTGAAACTAGAGCTATACACGCCGGCCAAGAGCCCGATCCAACTACTGGAGCAATTATGACTCCAATATACACAAGCTCAACATATGTTCAAGAAAGTCCTGGTGTGCATAAGGGGTACGACTACTCAAGAAGTGTAAATCCCACTAGAAAAGCTCTTGAGTCTTGCATAGCAGATTTAGAGGGGAGTGATTATGGTTTTGCTTTTGCTTCGGGCATGTCTGCCAGCGCAACAGTACTAGAGTTATTAGATTCAGGCGATCATGTAATTGCTATGGATGATTTATACGGCGGCACATACAGGCTTTTTGAAAATGTAAGAAAACGTTCAGCTGGTCTTGAATTTACTTTTTGTGATTTGAGTAATCTGAGCACGTTGGAAGGTTCAATTAATGAAAATACAAAAATGATATGGATTGAAACTCCTACCAACCCGCTTCTTAAAATTGCTGATTTAAGTGCTATTTCTCAATTTGCTAAAAAATACAATCTTATTGCTGTTTGTGACAATACGTTTTGCTCACCATACGTGCAGAATCCTATTGATTTTGGTTTTGATATTGTTGTGCATTCAGCTACAAAATATCTCAACGGACATTCTGATCTAATCGGAGGAGTCGTAGTTTGCTCTAACGAAAAAGAAGATTTAGCAAATGAAATACTTTATTTACAAAATGCAGTAGGTTCCATCATGAACCCATTTGATTCGTTTTTATTACTAAGGAGTTTAAAAACTTTGCCTGTAAGAATGGAGAGGCATTGCTCTAATGCGAAAGAGATAGCTAATTTCTTAGAATCTCACAAAGCTATTGAGAAGGTTATTTATCCCGGTTTAGCTAGTCATCCTCAACATGAAATAGCAAAAAAACAAATGAAAGGTTTTGGAGGAATGATCTCTGTTGTTTTGAAAGGTGGTTTAGATAGCGCTACAAGTTTCTTAGAAAAAACAAAAATCTTTTCCTTGGCAGAAAGCCTCGGAGGAGTTGAGAGTCTAATTGAACATCCGGCGATCATGACACATGCCTCTATACCTAGGGAGGTCAGAGAAGAAATCGGAATCAATGATGGACTGGTTAGATTGTCGGTAGGAATCGAGTCTCTTGAAGATTTGATCGAAGATGTAGAAAATTCTTTAAGTTAATCTGAAAGTCCAACTTTCCAACTAACAGATTTAGCTGTTTCTTGGATTTTATCATCCACCCCAAGGACTAGAGCAAACATTGCCATTCTTATAACTACACCATTATCCGCCTGTCTAAATATTGCTAGATTTGGATTTTCGTATAAGTCTCTATCTAGTTCATTAGCGTCACTTCTAGAATCCCGAGGAAGAGGGTGCATTATCACTGTATTTGGTTCGCAATTAGCTGTGTATATAGATTGATTTAGACTCAGTAAACCGCGATATTTATTAGCATCTTCTTTGTTATTGAACCTTTCTTCTTGAACTCGGGTTACATAAATAATATCAACTTCCGTAATGCCTTCTTCTAGATTTTCTGTTTGATTCACACTAACGCCGGCATCAGTCAATTGATTTAGCAGGTCCTCTGGAAGTTGGAGTTCCTCCGGAGAGATAAGATCCATTTTTACATTGGTAAATTTAGAGAGAATTTTACACAATGAATGAACTGCTCTTCCATATTTAAGATCGCCAACTAAAGCAATCCTTAAGTTATCTAAGTCTTTCTTATTTTGAGATAATTCCTTTTGAATTGTATAAAGATCCAGAAGTGCTTGAGACGGATGTTCATTCGATCCATCTCCTGCATTAATTACCGGTACTCTGCTTGCTTCTGCAAATTTCTGAACAGAACCATTTTCGGGGTGCCTCAAGACTATTATGTCACTATACCCGCTCAAAACTTGTGCAGTATCTGCTAAAGATTCACCTTTTGCCAATGAGGAACTGCCTACCTCGGTTATTTCTCTGACATTTCCTCCTAATAAGTTAAAAGATGCACCAAAACTGATTCGTGTTCTTGTACTAGGTTCAAAAAACATATTACCCAATATAGCCCCCTCAAGGACTCTAGTTATTTTTTCTTTAGAGGCAAATGGTTCGAGTTTATCTGCAACGGAGAATAATTTTTCTATATCTGAACGATCGAACTGATCTATAGAAAGGATATGATTTCCGCTAAAGTCCATCTATTAGTACCTTTTGAGCTCTTATCTTACCACTATTAACTCTGGTTTATATAATTTAAGAAAATTGGAGAGGACCAAGCTCTTTCTCCTATAGGAGCTAGGCAATCATCACTAGGTTCGAAATCTGGCCCACTTGCATAGCAAGGTCTTATCTTTATACATTCTCCTTTATCATTATATTCACAACGCAGAGGGTCTCCACCAACTGCTAGAGTTTCTTCTTGAATAGCTCTTACGTAGTAAACTGAGTTAGTTTCATCTTTAGTGAATTCTTTATCTTCAAAAGCTACAGAACAACCTTGCCCTTTGTCCTCGCATTCTAAAACTAACCAAGGATCTTCAATCACTTCTTGTAATGCATTTAAGTAAAGTGTTGGTTTGATCTTTACAACTTCTATTCTATCTATGAGATTTCTTTCATTACTAGGGTTGTAACATTCATTTAGACAAAGACGTTCAATTTCTTCTTTTTTCATTGTGTTATTGACATAATCAGGACAACCGGGAAGCTGCTTAAAGGAACCTAATGCTCTAACCTCAAACTTCGGATTCTCTGAAGAAGAAAGTTCTCTTCCCATAGGAATCTCTTTATTGTCTTTAATTAAATTGAACCAGAGAAGTATTCTTTCCCCTGAAGTAGCATAAACCTCTCTTTCATATAACGAATCATAAATTTCATTTCTTTCGAGTTTGTCAGCATGCACAGCCACTAACCCTCCAGTTGAATAGAAGGAGGCTCCTCTTTCAGGAGGAAGAATCCAAGTTAGATGGTCTTTAGCACCCCATGAATCTCCCATAGATTTTCTTGCAAATTCTTTATATCCCGCTCCAGCTCTGGCTTTATGATTATCTGTAGAGCCTATAAGACCAAATTTAAAGGAATTTAAAACATCATCAGAACTTACTTGAGACGCTAAGGCTGCTTGCGCACTCATTGATGGTCTGTACGTATAAGCTGGGAGAAAGGAGTCTTTGAGTTGTCCGCACTGTTTCCAGTCCTCTTGAGTTGCATTTTCTACCAATCCAAATCTCAATAAACCAGAAGCATTATTAGCAAATTCTTTTCTTATCTCATTGGCTTTATCTATACATGCTTGGCCAGTTTCTTTTATGCATTGCTGATTGACTATTTCTCCTGCTCGCCAGCAACAGGGTTCAAATTCATCAGTTGGAAGAGGACACTTAAATTGTCCTTGACTCATTTCCTCTGTATGTTG
>TARA_B100000963_G_C22639755_1_pt1 | contig 11840 bp, 9 predicted proteins | sample TARA_B100000963 | Tara Oceans TARA_B100000963 (sample SAMEA2622097) | marine metagenome | biome: marine biome (ENVO:00000447); feature: surface water layer (ENVO:00002042); material: "saline water (ENVO:00002010), including plankton (ENVO:xxxxxxxx)" | depth 5 m | reverse complement strand
TCGAAGGAAACTTCGTGCCGGTTCAAGTCCGGCCCTGGGCACCATGAAGAAATTTTTTATAACAGGCTCAGCTGGGTTTATAGGCTTTCATCTAGCAAAAAAACTACTTGATCTAGATTGCAGCGTTTTAGGTTATGACTCTGTCAACAACTACTATGATCAAAAATTAAAAGAATCTAGATTAGAAATACTTAACAGCTACAGTAAATTTACCTTTGAAAAAAATAAGCTTGAAAACTATCCAGCTTTAAAAGAATCTATTCATAAATTTGATCCTGATGTGATCTTTCACTTTGCAGCACAAGCAGGTGTTAGATACTCATTAATCAACCCAAAATCTTACATAGATAGCAATATTATTGGTACTTTTAATTTATTAGAGAGTATTAGAGATTTAAACTACGAACATTTATTTTTTTCTTCAACTTCTTCTATTTATGGCGATAATAAAAAGATTCCATTTTCAGAAACTGATAGCACAGATAACCAATTATCCTTTTATGCCCATACCAAACAAGTTAATGAGAATATGATTAGTTATTACGCTAAATTATATAAAACACCTATGACATCACTTCGCCTTTTTACAGTTTATGGTCCATGGGGTAGGCCAGATCATGCAATATTTAGTTTTACTGAGAACGTTCTTAAAAGACAATATATAAATGTGTTTAATAATGGGGAATCTACTCGTGATTTTACATATATTGATGACCTAGTAGATGCGATAGTCTCTATGCTAGACAAGGAGCAAATATATACGCACAAAATACTACATAAAAAATTTAATATTGGATCTGAAAAGCCTATAAAAATTTTAGACTTCATTAAAATTATTGAAGATAAGTTGAACCTAAAAGCCAAGAAAAATTATATGCCTCTTCAGGAAGGAGATATGCTAAATACTTTTTCAGACTCAACAGCAATAAGGAGGATTATTGGTGATTTTGCAAAAACTAATTTAAATGATGGTATTAGCGAGTTTGCTGAATGGTATAAATCTTTTTACCGTAACAAGTAGAAAAAAAATGATTATAATTAAAACATAATGAACCTAAAATTCAACGATACTTTAGACGATCTCAGAAACAAACCAAAAGCTTGGCTGATTACTGGAGTAGCAGGGTTCATAGGCTCAAATATTTTAGAATTTCTACTAATCAATAACCAAAAAGTAGTTGGGTTAGATAATTTTTCTACAGGACATAAAAATAATTTAGAAAGGGTAAAAAATATAACACAGGAAAAGTGGAAGAATTTTTCATTCAGAGAAGGATCTATTTGTGATTTGAAAACTTGTAAAGAAGTATCACAGAATATTGATTATATATTACATCAAGGGGCACTAGGTTCTGTGCCAAGATCCATTGAAGACCCGATTTCCTCAAATAATTCAAATATAAGTGGTTTTTTGAATATGCTTGTTGCAGCCAAAGATAATGATGTTAAGAAATTTGTGTATGCAGCATCAAGCTCAACATATGGAGACCATAAAGATTTGCCTAAAGTTGAGCATATTATAGGTAATCCTCTTTCACCTTATGCAGTTACTAAATTTGCAAATGAGCTGTATGGGCAGGTATTTGCATCCTCTTACAATTTTAATTCAGTAGGGTTGAGATATTTTAACGTTTTTGGGAAAAGGCAAGATCCTAATGGCGCATATGCAGCTGTCATTCCAAGGTGGATTGATGCAATGATAAATAAAAAAGATATTGAAATATTTGGAGATGGAGAAACTACAAGAGATTTTTGTTACATAGATAATGTTGTTGAAGCAAATATATTGGCTGCTTTATCAGATCTTAGATCACATGAGGTCTTTAATATTGCAATTGGTGAACAAACCTCACTTAATGAACTTTTAAATCAAATAGCTAAAGCTCTTTCACAAAAAGGGATAAGTAATGATTCAAAAGTAATTTATAAAGATTTTCGTTCTGGGGATGTTAGGCATTCTCTTGCCAATATATCCAAAGCAAAGCAACTTTTAGGTTATGAGCCAAAGATACATGCAAATGATGGAATAGTAAGGACAGTTGACTGGTTTTTAAATAAATAAAATGAATAAAAAAAATATCATTTGGATTCTTTGTGACTCAGTACGAGTCTATAAAACTGATGCTGATGAAAGAGGTAGATTAGATGTGATGGATAAGTTTGCACAAGACGCTATTGATTTTACTGCTGCAATTACAGCAGCCCCCAGCACAATTATGTCTGTTAGCTCTATGATGACTTCTGTCCCTTCTCCTTATTTAAGTAGAGATTATGCAGGCTTCAAGGGTCAGCAAGATGCTTTTGATTCACACCCTAAAATACTCAGAGAAAATGGATATAATACCTATGCTCTGTTGTTTTTACCTGATGCCAGGGAATTTCTTCCACCTTTGTTTGGTGATACATGTCCTGAATTCATGCATACTAAATCTCAAAAAGAAAAGGTATACAACAATGATGAAATGATAGAATGTTTTGATCATTTTGTTGAAAACAAAGATCTAAGCAAACCCTTTTTTTTATGGCTTCATTTAAACTGCAGAGATGATCCTAAACTGTCAGAAAAGGTTGATAATTTACTTGATAAGCTAAAGAGGCTTGGACTGTATGAGGATACAATTATTGTAATGAATTCTGATCATGGCTATCCAGATGTGAACAGAGGAATTTCCTATTATGACAAACTTAAGCTTGGACATGATTTGATTATGACCGACGACAATATTCTAGCTCCACAATTAATAAAGTTCCCAGGCAAACAACCACTAAAAGTAACAAGTCCAATTTCAACTATGGACATTTTTCCAACTATTCTGGATTATTTATCAATTCAGCCAAGTAAAACTATTGAACATTACCCCCATCATGGTAGAAGTGTATTGAGTCAAATTAATAATAATTCATTTGAAGAAAAAATATTCAGGGTTGATAACAGGTACGTTTTTCAAAAAAATAGTGCTGTTTGTTTTAGAGACAGTAACTATAAATATATTATTTATGAAGATGAAAATAATGAAGAATTCTATGATATTAAGAATGATGCCCTAGAAGAAAATAATTTAATCTCTTCAGAACCTTATTTAGATAAAATTGAAGTTTTCAGAGAAATCTATGCAAAGGAGAATCAACAAATTCTTAAATTTCATTGCGATACAATTTCACAAATCTTTCAAGAAAAATTTAATCTTAAAAATAACTTCATCCTTGTAGGTGAATTCAATGATAAGTTTAAAGATATCTATGGCAATTCTTTTAAACGTTTTGGATTTCAAGTAAGCATAAAGAAAAAAGACGGATACGATGTAATCTCAGCAAAAAAACAAAGTAATAATAAAGATTTTTTATTAGTTTTTTCCTGTACAAAAAGCAGCTCCACTAATCAATTAATCAATAGAGTTGCAGAAAAGATAAAAAAAGATTTGCATGATGCTGCAAGTCGGACTGTAAATTACAATTTAGATGAAATAGTCTCTACAGAAAGCATAAATAAAAGGGTTGGCAGAAGGCTAAAATATTATTTATATTTGCTAAGGAATAGCCCCAATACTCTTTTGAATCTAATCATGCTTGATATCTCTAGAATAATGAAAATGATAAAAATTAAGTGATATCTCAAATTGTTAAAAACATTTCCAAACTATCTATCGGAACAATACTTGGTCAATTTGCTGTAGTTTTGGGGTCTGTATTTCTAGCAAGAATTTACTCACCCGAGCATTTTGGAGACTACGGTCTCATTCTAACTATCGCATCTATTGCAGCTATGTGTGGAGCACTTTCAATGGAACATGCTGTGGTTAAAGAGAAAGATCTAAAGACATCAAATAATCTCATTCAAATTTCATTATTCATTTCAGTAGCCATCTTTTTTTTGCTTTTGGCTTTAGTTGCCTTATTTAAATATTTTAATTTTTACCAAATTAGGTATCTAAATTCAGTGCCTTTATTATTTATCCTGTTAACTTTAAGCAATATCTTCTATGCTGCATTGAATAGGCATGAAAACTATAATGAGCTTTCTATAATTCAAGCATCTAGGCAAATTTTTCTTGTACTTCTTCAGATTTCTTTTGGGATTTTGGGATATTTAAGTTTTGGGTTAGTTGGCGGCTTGATATTTTCTTTAATAATACTAGTTTGTATTTTGATAGTTGTTACCAGAAAACTAAAAATATTCAAATCTTTTCTAAATTTTGGTGAATATAGGAAGTTAATTTCAACAAATAAAAAGTTCATATTGTATTCAACACCACAAAGTCTAATAAATATTACTGCTACTCAATTACCAATATTTATATTTGCATCTTTTTTCAATCCAATTATCTTGGGCTCATATTTTTTTGCTTATAAGCTTGTTTCAATGCCTGCAGCTCTTATAGGTCAAAATATTAAGAGAGTTTATTTTAGAAAAGCCTCTGAACTAGCCTCTGATTTTCATAATCAATTAAGTATTTTTAGAACAGTTTTTGGTTCTATTGCTCTGCTATCTATCTTGTTAATAGCATTGTTTTTTCCTGTGGTTGAGAATTTATTTATTTTAATTTTTGGTCAAGAATGGGCAATGGCTTCTTCTTTTTGTAAATGGATGTTAATTTGGTTTGGTGCTAACTTTTGTATTGCTCCCTGCAGATCTCTGTATTTAGTCTATAACGTTCAACAGTTTTTATTTTTTCATGATTTAATATCTGCAATAATTAGAACAGTTGTTTTGATTTACAGCGCTATTAACTTTGATGCAATAACTGCGATTATGATTTTTTCTATTACTTCAGCAATTCTTTCTTTAACTCATCTAGTAGCATGGTGGCTCATCTTGGAATCCAAAGCAAAAAAAAATGTTCAATAATCTAGCCATAAAAAATAACCCAATTATCTTTTCACTAGTCTTATTTGTTTTTATTTTTTTAACTAGCATGTATGTAACTAATGGCGGGTTATTAAATTTTGATTATGGCAATGCAGCTGTATATTGTGCCTTATTTTTATTTGCAATTAATTTATTATTAAATGCAAAAACACATGGATACTTCAGGGTGATCTCTTTCAGTTTCTTGTTCCCTTTTAGTTTTATGATCGTTTATTTCCAGATTGCTATTTTGGAGCTACTTGGAATAGAGATGGGCTATCTATTTGATTACTTTATATGGTTTGATAGAGATTTAAGGTCTGAAATATTAACTGTTGCAGCTTTGGGTCTTGCAGCCTATACGCTTGGTCTTTTTGTTACAGTGAATCTAGAGAAACAAGTTAGTAAAGGCATAAATTTAAAATATCAAACTATAAAAATATTAAGTATTTTGTGCATTGTCTCCTACATAATATTCTTTGTAAGTTCTTCAAATTTTCGTGCCGGCATATATGATCCCTATGCCGGCACTTCTGCTTTTACAAAGTATGCTGTTAGGCTTTTTGAATTGCTAATATTGCCTGCTCTTGCCTGCAATATTTTTTATATTGTTAAGAATCACAGAAATGTTAAGGGTGTCTTTTCTTACCTGGGTTTATTTTATCGACCATTATTATTAATTTGCATTTTCAGTATAGTTTTTTCACTATACGTCGGTGATCGAGGTCCAGTTTTGTCTTATTCATTATTGCTCTTAAGTGGATACATCATCTACATAAGAAAGATAAGTGCACTGTTCGCACTTGGGGCGCTTATTATCGGGTCAATCTTTTTTTCATTTATTTATGACGCCAGAACAAGAACTCTTGATGCATCGTATACTGAACGAGCTTCACAAGCTTTTTCACAAACCAGTGGGATAACGTCTCTCTACTATGCAAATTTACCAGAAGATATTTATATTCCTGATACTGTTGAACTTTCCCTTTCAGTAAGAACGCTTTCTCATGTTATTGGGCATGTGCCGGAAGAGTATCCATATAAATATGGACATTATAGTTTTCAAAATTTAATTGCTGTTATCCCCGGTGCTGCAGGCGTTTATAATCGCGTAGTTTATGATGGCGATTTTAAATATGATGGTTCAGCTAATTTTATCTCCTATCTTCTTCAGGGTGAAAATAGGAGATATGGAGATGGTACATCAGTTTTAGCAGATATTTATCTTGACTTTGGAGTTATAGGCATAGTTATTGCTATGTATATTTTTGGTTTCCTAATTATGAGGAATGAAATTATCAATACACAAAAGATACCTGATCTCAACATTTCATTTATCTTTTTCCTTCAATTCTTCATTAATGGAGTATATCTTGCGAGATCGTCTATACTGCTGGAAGTAAGCACGGTTTTAGTTGCCTATGCTATAATTTTGTTAGCAAATAGCCTGTCAAAAGACTAGAAATGTTAAAAAAAATAATTTATCCAGAGCTTTACAGATATTCAGGCACAACTTACTCTCTTGCAAGTTTGATATATTGGGTGCAAAAAGCTCCTGGGTTAGAGTTTTTATTATGGATAAGATTATATCAGCACTCTAAATTTCCACCTTTTAAATTTTTTTGCCATCTATATTTAAGATTGTTAAGAATCCTTTATGGTTTTCAGTTCTCACCAAAAGTACAAATGGGTAAAGGTTTTTATATAGGACATCACGGCACAGTAGTTATCAATGCTGAAGCCGTCTTCGGAAAGAATTGCAACATTGGAACTAATGTTATTGTTGGCAAAACACATAAAAAAAGAACTGGATCACCAGTCTTTGGAGATGAAGTATGGATTGGATCAAATTCTGTAATTGTTGGCAAAATCAATATTGGAAATAATGTTGTTATAGCTCCAAATGCTTTCGTAAACGTTGATGTTCCAAGCAACTCTGTAGCAATTGGAAATCCTGTAAAAATTATACCTAAAGAAAATGCCACTGAATCAATAATCAATAGGAAGTTTGAAGAATAAAAAACATATAGTATTTGTTTTAACATCGCTGAGAATTGGTGGTCTAGAGCTTTATCTTCTAAGGTTTCTTGAAAGTATTTTAAAAGATAAAAAAAATTATAGTTTCACTATACTTGCCAGAAATAAAAGTTCTGCACCTGAACTAAAAAAGAAATTTACAGATTTAGGAATTAATATTGTTGAGAAAGATTTAAGTTTTTACTCTGTGAAAAGCAATTTTCAAATTTATAGATTCTTAAAACAAGGTAATTTTTCTACAATTTGTGATTTCAGTGGACACCTATCAGGCCCAGTAATCTTTGCTGGTTATTTTGCTGGCATAAGAAATAGAATTACTTCCTATAGAGAATCTGAACCTCAATACAAACCAAGCATTCTTAAAAGTATTTTTAGATTCATGTCTCTGGCTTTAATAGAAAGATTTTCTACAAAAATTATCTCAAACTCATTAACTGCACTAAAAAATTTTCATTCATGGAAGAATAGTAAAGATCGTTATTTGGTTATTCCAAATGGTATTAAGCAAATGTCTAAAGTTGGAATAGACGAAATAGAACAATTCAAAAAAAAATATAAAATTCCTTCAAATTATTTTTTAGTAGGTCATGTTGGAAGTTTTAAACCAGCTAAAAATCATCAAACAATTATTAAAACAATCAAATCAATCAATGAATTGAATCTAAAAGTTTTTTTTATTTTATGCGGTAGTGGCACGCAAGAAGCAATTGCAAATAAAAGTTTAAAAAATTTAATATGTATTGATAGTTTGAGCGAAATAGCAATTTTATACCAATCTTTAGATTTATTTTATTTTCCCTCAATAAATGAGGGCCAACCTAACGCCTTGCTTGAGGCTATGTCTATGGATTTAAATTTTATTGCTAGTGATATTCCATCAATTAAAGAATGCATACCACATTTTGCTCATGAAAAATTATTTAATGCTACCGACTATGAGCAACACGTAAGTGCCATAAAAGCGAGCGAAGAAGGCAAACAAGAATCTATAAAGAATTTATCAAGTTTCGCAATGAAAAAATTTAATGCCAAGAAAAATTATGATCTCTTTTTTGATATTTTAAAATAAAAATAATGAAAGAAAAATTGCTTTATGTTCATGACCATAAGTTCATTCAAAAGGAAGATGGTCTTTACTCTACAGGTGGGTTAACCATTGAAATAATTGAAATTTTAAAGAAATTATATGGAAATATTTCGATTTGTAGCAGGTTAAAAGATGAAGAAACTATTAATGTCCAAAAAGTTTTTAATCAGCTGCATAAACACTATGTACTACCAGATTTAAAAATAAATAATGTACTAAAGTTATATAGTTTTATTAAAGATTATAAAAGAGCATTGAAGCAATACGATAAAATTGTAATTAGATTGCCGTCTATTGCTGGAGTGATTACCTATTTTTTATCAAATAGTAAACAAAAAATAATTATAGATATAGCTGGTTGTGGTTTTGATTCCTATTGGGCACTGAAAGGAATTAAAACAAAATTCTTAGCTATTTTTATGTATTTGATGATGAGATATATTGCTTACAAAGTTAATAATATATCTTATGTAACGCAGAAATATCTACAGAATAAGTATCCTTCAGGTGCAAAAAATAAGTTAGCTTGTACAGATGCTTTTGTTCATTTTGATGAAGAAAAATTTAAATTTAGAATTAAATCGATAAATAAAAGAAATAATAAACCTATTAAGATTGGCATGGTGGGGAATTATGAAACCACTTACAAGGGTTTTGATACTGCCTTAATGTCGATAAAAACTTTGAATCAAAATAATGGTAATGGAAGATATTTGCTATCAATTGTTGGTGGTGGTAGTAAACAAAAACTAGTAAATATTGCACATAAACTCAATATTGTTAAACATATCAAATTTGAAGGCCCATTAACTAGAAATCAAATTTTTAATTGGATAGATAGTTTAGATATTTTGATTCATCCAAGTCGAGTTGAGGGTTTACCAAGAACGATTATTGAGGCTTTGAGTAGATCATGCCCAATTATTGCATCAAAAATTGGTGGGATTCCAGAAATACTCGATACAGAGCAACTCTTCAACCCAAGAAAACAAAAAGATTTAACAAATCTAATCGAAACATTTTCTACAGAAGCCAATTTAATAAAGTATGCGACTAAATCTTATAAGAAAAGTATTCTTTTTGAAGAGGTTATTATCATAAATAAATGGGAGAATTATTATCGAAATGCAAATTAATAAAAGTAAAAAAACTATTATTATTTGCTCCAATTATGGTTGGACTATTTATAATTTTAGATTTTCACTCATTAAAGAATTAAAAAAAAGAAAATATAAAGTTATTGTAATAACACAATTTGATGGTTACGAAAAAAAAATAGCTAAAGAAGTTGATGAAATATATCCATTAAACATTTCAAGAGAGGGCATTAATCCATTTGTCGATATAATTACTTTTTTCGATCTCTTCAACAAATTTAAAAAATATAAACCGGATGAGATCTTTTGTTTTACAATTAAACCTGTTATCTATGGGGCATTAGCAGCAAGATTTCTTAATATCAAAATGAACGTAATGATTACTGGTTTAGGGACAGTTTTCATTAAAAAAAATTGGATAACAACTGTTGTAAAGTTACTTTATAGAGTTGCTTTGAAAGATGTTAAAACTGCTTTTTTTCAGAATAAAGACGATAAATTCTTATTTATAAAAAATAAGCTCATTAAAGAAGATCAATGTAAATTAGTTCCAGGTTCTGGAGTAGATACTGATAAATTCCATTACATACAATTAACTGATGACAAAATTACAAATTTTTTATTTATAGGGCGTATGATTAAAGATAAAGGTATAAACGAGTTGATTGATGCTGCAAAAAAACTAAGAGAAGAAAATATTGATTTTAAATTACAATTTTTAGGACCTTGTGAAGTTCAAAATAGAACAGCAATTTCCAAAATAGAAATAATGAATTGGGAGAAAGAAGGTTTAATTGAATATTTGGGCGAAACAAATGATGTAAGAAAGTTTATAACAGATACTCATTGCGTGGTTCTTCCATCCTATAGAGAAGGAACCCCAAAATCTTTGCTTGAATCATGTTCAATGGGTAGGCCAGTATTAGCAACTGATGTTCCAGGATGTCGTGAAGTCGTAGAGCATGGAAATAATGGTTTACTATGCGCCGTTGAAAATAGTAATGATTTAGCAGATAAAATGAAAGAGTTTATAGAGATTTCACATAAAGATAGAATAAAAATGGGTGAAGCAGGAAGGTTGAAAATTAAAAATACTTTCTCAGATATCAAAGTACTCAATATAATGCTTTCAGATTTATCATAAAATATGTTTAATGTAGTATTCTTGTACATAAATGAGCAGTACTTCAAAAAACCCTAATACTAATACCGTATACAAAATTCCAAATAGCAATTGTGACAAAAAAAATATAGATGCATTTTTAGCTGAAAATGCAGACAAAAAAATTATTGTAGTACAAGGGTTAGGCTTTGTAGGAGCCGTGATGTCACTTGTTTGTGCGAATAGCGATGAAGACGAATATGCTGTTATAGGAGTTGATCTTGCAACTTCTGAAAGCTATTGGAAAATTGGATCACTTAATGATGGTGTTTTTCCGCTTATTGCTGAAGATAAGCAAATTAATGTATTTTTTAACAAGGCAAAAGAAAAAAATAATTTTTTTGCTACTTTTGATGAATACGCATATGAAAAAGCTGATGTAGTTATTGTAGATATTAACTTAGATGTGCAAAAAGAGAACAATGAAGATAATGTTCTAGTTGGTTATGATGTTAGTCTATCCGGTTTCAAAAAAGGCATTGAAGCAATAGCAAAGAATTGTAAAGAGAATTGCTTAGTTCTAATTGAAACAACTGTTCCTCCTGGCACAACAAAGTATATTGCAGAGCCAATTTTTAAGCAGAAATTTAAAGAAAGAGATATAAATTTTAACTTATTAAGGTTAGGGCATTCATATGAAAGGGTTATGCCAGGACCTGATTATATTGACTCAATAAAGAATTTTCCAAGAGTATACTCTGGTATTAATTCAGAAAGTGCCGATGCAATCGAAGAATTTCTTAAGACAATAATTGATTCAAAAAATTGTAAATTAACAAGACTAAAAAATACAAATTCTACAGAAATGGCTAAAGTGCTTGAAAATTCATATCGAGCTATGAACATTTCATTTATAGTTGAATGGTCAAGGTTTGCTGAAGAGGCAGAGGTAGATCTTTATTCTGTTATCAATGCTATAAAAGACCGCGAGACTCACAAAAATATTATGCTTCCTGGTTTAGGTGTTGGTGGATACTGTTTAACAAAAGACCCATTGCTTGCAAGTTGGTCAAAAAAAAATATTTTTCATTCAAAGACAGGCCTTAATTTGAGTGAAAAGAGCGTATCTATAAATGACCAGATGCCAAAAGCAGCATTTAGTTTGCTTGAACGAACTTATGAAAGAACACTTTCAAACACTAAAATTGGGCTTTTAGGAGTTTCATATAGAGGGGATGTTGGTGATACGAGATACTCTCCTGTCCAGTCACTTTATGAATTGCTCTATGAGGCAGGAGCAGAAATATCCCTGCATGATCCTTATGTCAATTTTTGGGAAGAAGTTAATATGCAAGTTGAAAGAGACATAGATAAATTTTTAAATGAAAAATTAGATTTATTAATTGTTTCAACAGGACATTCATTTTATAAAGAGCCTATGGCAATTAATAAGATTTTAGACATGAATAAACTTACAATATTCGATACCATTGGAATTTTTAATGAGATGCAACTTGCTAAACTAAAAGAAATTCACAAAGTAATATTGCTGGGAAGTGGTGAATAAAGAAATGAAAAAAGTTTTAATCTTGGGTGGCGGAGGTTTTATTGGCATGAATATAGCCAAGTTCCTTGCAAGAGATCAAGACTCATTAATTACTCTTGCTGACC
>TARA_B100000963_G_scaffold47885_2_pt1 | contig 11841 bp, 9 predicted proteins | sample TARA_B100000963 | Tara Oceans TARA_B100000963 (sample SAMEA2622097) | marine metagenome | biome: marine biome (ENVO:00000447); feature: surface water layer (ENVO:00002042); material: "saline water (ENVO:00002010), including plankton (ENVO:xxxxxxxx)" | depth 5 m | reverse complement strand
TCACATAGTATTTTTGGTGGATCTCATGATGAATCTCCTGGTAGTCCAGGTAGAACATCTGACTACAATAGACAATTAGGTGCTCATTCTACTGTACCAGGTGTTTGGAGACTTTTTGATCCAGAAACCGATACTAGATATCATCTAAACTTTGTTGAGAAAGTCTATGCCGTTGTTGACAATCCTGGTTTTGTCCCTGCTGATGGTGTAGCACCAATTGATATTAAATCCGGTGACGTTGTTGTCGAGTATAGGGATTGGAACAATCCAGCCACCACTCTAGAAGAAAGAGGTAAGGATGTTGGAGGCAACATGAATTATGCTGTAATCAATCATGATCAGATTGGAAAAATAGAAGAATCTAATTATCATAACCCCAATCATCACCCTATGATGTGGAAGTTTTGGGAGCCAGGTATAGATTACGGCAATGGGTTTGGTCAGGCTGATCATCCCCTTATGAGGTCTTCAGAGGCATATCTTATAGCTGCTGAAGCAATTGTTAAGGGCGCAAGTGCTGGATCTGTTGGCTCAGCCGCGGACTATTACAATGCGGTTGTAAATCGTGCTGTAGGTGGAGCTCTCGCTGATGCAGATATGGCAGCTGATCCTAACGATTTAAGTTCATTGGCCACTAAAAGCTATAGATCTTCAGGTAACGTTACAATTGAAATGATTATGGATGAAAGAGCTCGTGAGTTTATGGGAGAAGGACTAAGGTGGTATGACCTTAAAAGAACAGGTACTTTAATTAGTAGAAGTAAAGCATTCAATCCATGGATAGGTGCACTAAATCATATTAAAGAACACCACTATTTAAGACCTATTCCACTTTCTGAAATCGATCTTGCAACTAATGACGTAGCTCAAAATCCAGGATATTAATTCCTTGTGATTTGTATAAATAAAGGGGGCTTTTGCCCCCTTTTTTTTGTAGTATTATTTTTAAAGCTCACTATTGTAACGCCGCTTGTCATATTCAATAAATTCCACATTTTCTCTAGTTACTATTTCTAAAGGTGTTGGTATTTCTAGTTCAGGCTTTACTTTGTGAATCAAATAATTAACCATTGTTATTATTGATTTGTAACCTTGATTAAAAGATTTTTGTGAAATTAAAAAAGTTATTTGCCCATTTTTTAATGCAGATATATTTTTTGGTGTAGTATCAAACCCTACAACTTTAACCTCAGATTTGATATTTGGATGTATTAATTCAATTATATTCGATGCTCTGCTAGATGGAATTATAATGCCTTTAATTTTCTTTTTTGATTTTAAAAGTTCATTAATTTTTTTTTCAACTTTTTTCAAATTTTTAAGCCCATCAAATTGAATTTGGTGAATCTTTTTTTTGATTTTATTTTTTTTAAAATAATCTATAAAACCCTTACCCCTTTGACTAAAAGAGCGATAGTCGTCAATATTTTTTCTTGTCTGAATGATAAGAAGTTCATCCTGTGGAAAAACACAAAGAGCTAAAAGTTGACCTGCAAGGCCTCCCGCCTCGTAGGATTTTTGTCCGATATAACAAAGATTATTATATCCCTTTTGATAAATATTTAAGAAAATAAATGGAATTTTTTTTTTATTAAGTGATTTTATGATTATTGAAGTCTCCTTAATGAAAATAGGTGCCATTACAATAGCATCGGGATTAATCTTCATCAAATTTTTGAATGTTTCAATATAGTTTTTTGAATTAAACTGATCAAATGAGAAGTTAATGACTTCTACTCCTTTGGCGTTTACCTCTTGACTTGCCTTTTGAATTCCTGAATATGGAGATTTCCAAAATAAATTTTCATTGTCGAATAATGGAATCAGCGTTGCTATCTTAAGATGTTTTTTCATTGCTAGCGAACTAGCAATCTGATTTATTTTAAAGTTTTTTTTCTTTAAAATCTCTTTTATTCTATTACTAGTCTCATGTGATACCCCACCGCGATTGTGAAGAACCCTATCAACTGTACCTGGAGAAACTTTAGCTTCTCTGGCGATATCTTTTATTGTAGTCAATAGATAAAATTATTTAAAAATAGATTGTGGTAAACATATAAAAACATAGCTCTAAAGAGGTAAATTCCTTTAAAATTTAACATATTATTTTATGTTTTTTTCGTCTTCATTTTTAAATATTATGAATAACAATTTGGTTATATTTGTTGGTATATGTGTACGCACACGAATTTAAGCTAAAATGTCGAAAAGTTTCAAATGGATAATAGTAGCAGCGCTATCTGGATTCCTCTTTGGTTTTGATACTGTTGTCATATCAGGAGCTAATTTACCAATCAAAGAATTGTGGTCAACAACTCCTATATTTCATGGTTTTTTTATAATGTCAATGGCTCTTTGGGGGACAGTGATTGGCGCCTTGTTTGGCTCTTTGCCTGCAAACAGGCTAGGAAGGAAGGTAACTCTTACATGGATTGGTTTTTTCTTCTTTGTTTCTGCCTTAGGTTCTGCTTTAGCTGCTGATCCATACACCTTTTCTTTTTTTAGATTTATCGGTGGTATAGCAGTTGGTGTATCCTCTGTAACAGCACCTATATATATATCTGAAATAACTACACCAAAAAACAGAGGAACATTAGGAGTTTTATATCAGTTTAGCCTAGTTTTTGGAATATTAATTGCTTATTTTTCTAATTACCTTCTTACAGGATTTGATGGATCTAATGATTGGCGTTGGATGCTAGGTATCGAGGCTATTCCTGCCCTCTTATATTTATTAATGACACTTTATATACCTGATTCTCCTCGATGGTTAGTATTATTCAAAAATGATGACCTAACTGCACAAAAAGTTTTGGAAGTAATTTATTCTAACAAAAGTGAAGCTGATGATGTTTTAAAATCCATTAAGACGACTGATAATATTGTTTCAAAAGAAAACAACTTATTTATTCCTAGATTCAAAAAAACTATTCTTTTAGCCTTTTTTATTTCCTTTTTTAATCAATTATCAGGTATTAATTTCATTCTTTATTACGCACCAGAAATATTAGAGATGGGAGGTTTTGCAACTAAAGAGTCTTTATTCAATTCAGTTATAATCGGATTAACCAATATTGTATTTACATTTGGAGGATTATTGTTAATTGACCGTCTTGGTCGAAAACAATTACTTGTAATTGGTTCCATAGGTTACATTATTGGCCTTTGTGGTGTTTCCGGTGCATTTTATTATGAATGGAATCCTCAGTTAATTGCTTTTTTTATTTTTGCATTTATAGCTGCTCACGGTATTGGTCAAGGCACAGTGATATGGGTTTTCATTTCAGAAATTTTTCCTAATAGAATTAGGGCATTAGGACAGTCTTTTGGCTCAGGTGTTCATTGGGTTTTTGCCGCTCTTATTACTTTGTTGGGGCCATCTGTTATCGAAATTTATAATAATAATCCTTGGCCAATTTTTGCTTTTTTTGCATTCATGATGGTACTTCAACTTCTGTTTTCTATTTTTATAATGCCTGAGACTAAAGGAAAGTCTCTTGAAAATATTTACGAAATGATCAATAAAAATAAATTACCACCAAAATGAGAAGAAAGGACTTTATATTAAATACAGGTGGATTAATTCTTAGCTCATTCACATCAGCTAATCTCCTTGCCAGTGTTCACTCATCAAATAGTTTAAATAGTCAAATCAACATTGGCGTTATTGGTACTGGTTCAAGAGGTCAAGGATTAATTAAACTTTTAAATGGGATTAAAGGTTATAATGTAGTTGGAGCTTGTGATAATATTTCTTTCAGACTCGAGGAGGGGATTAGTTTGATTCCAACAACTAATATTGCAAAAGCTTACAGTGATTATAGAAAATTATTAGACGATAAAAATATTGATGCCGTAATTGTCTCAACACCACTCAATACTCATGATCAAATTTCAATTGATTCATTAGACGCAGGTAAACATGTCTATTGTGAGAAAACAATGGCCAAAGGAATATCCTCTACTCAAAAACTTGTAAAAAAATGTAGGCAATCCAATAAAATTTTTCAAACTGGTCACCAGTTTCATAGTTCAAGGATGTATAAGCAATTGGTAGAAATTATTTTAGATGGAAAAGTTGGTAATATAATTTCTATTGAAGCTCAGTGGAACAGGAATGGAGATTGGAGAAGAATAGTAAAAAACCCTTTACAAGAAAGACAAATTAATTGGAGAATGTATAGAGAGTATTCATACGGGCTTCTTGCTGAGTTGAGTGCTCATCAAATTGATTTTGCAAATTGGATTTTAGGAGAGACACCAAAAAGAGCGATTGGTTTCGGAGGCATAAACTATTGGAAAGACGGTAGAGAAACCTATGATAACACCAAGGTCATTTATGAATACTCTAATGGCGTAAAAGCTACATTTACCTCCTTAACAGCTAATGCTAAAGATGGATACAAAATTATGGTAATGGGGGATAAAGGAACATTAACAATTTTTCAGGACTCTGCATGGTTTTATCCTGAGGGACAATATACACCTAAATATGGTGATGTTGATGGTGTATCTGGTGCGACTTCAAATTGGTCTCAAAGTAAAGGTTTACCCCTTGATCTAATTGAAAGTGATACTAATAGGGCAACATTGCAAGCTTTGATAGATTTTAGGGATTCAATTTTAAATAATAAGATTCCATTGTCCAATGTTACCTCAGGGGCAAATGTTGCTTATGCTGTTGAGATTGGAATCCAAGCGATGGACACTAATAAAGTCATTCAGTGGGATAGCAAAAAATTTATAATATAAAACTAATGAAACCAAACTTTGATTTAAAAGATAAAGTTGCAGTTATTACTGGAGGTGGAGGCGCATTGGGTAGTTGCATAGCTCAAAGCTTAGCAGAATCTGGTGTTAAAATTGCAATTCTTGACCTTACTACAGATTCAGCAAAAAAAACAGTTGATTTAATTAAAGGTAAAGGTGGAATTGCTACAGGTTTTGAATCTAATGTTCTATCTACTGAATCTATTGGTAAAATTAGTAAAGAAATATTAGCCAAATGGGGGCGGGTAGATATTCTCCTTAATGCAGCAGGTGGTAATATGCCTGGTGCTACTATCGCAGTTGATCAAACAATTTTTGATTTGTCAATGGATGATTTTAAAAAAGTTACCGAATTAAATCTTAATGGATCTGTGATTCCCTCTTTGATATTTGGTAAGATTATGGCTGAAGAAGGTAAAGGATCTATAATTAACTATTCCTCTATGAGTGTAGATAGGGTAATAACTCGTGTCGTAGGTTATTCTGCCTCTAAGGCGGGTATTGAAAACTTTACTCGATGGATGGCTGTTGAGATGGCATTAAAGTTTGGACCAAGTGTGAGGGTTAATGCAATAGCACCAGGTTTTTTTGTTGGAAATCAAAATCGAGCTTTATTACTAAATGATGACGGAACTTATACTGACAGAGGAGATACTATAATTAGAAATACCCCTATGAGAAGATTTGGGGAAGCTGAGGAATTAAATGGTGCTATTCACTTTTTATGCAGTGATGCAGCTAAATTCATAACTGGAATTGTACTTCCTATTGACGGAGGCTTTAGTGCCTTTAGTGGGGTCTAAAAAAAACTAAAAATGAAAATGACACAAACCTGGCGTTGGTATGGTCCTAATGACCCTGTAACTTTGTCAGATATAAGACAAGCTGGGGCAACAGGTATTGTTAATGCTCTTCACCATATACCCAATGGATCTATATGGTCTGAGGCTGAAATAAAAAAAAGAAAAAATGAAATAGAATCAGCAGGACTTTCTTGGGATGTAGTGGAGTCGCTTCCTGTTCATGAGAAAATAAAAACACGAACTAAGGATTTTGGTCAGCTTATTGAAAATTACAAGGTGAGTTTGAAAAACTTGGCAAATTGTGGTGTATTCGTAATATGTTATAACTTCATGCCAATACTAGACTGGACTCGAACCAGATTAGATTTGGTTATGGATGATGGTTCTCTAGCCCTAGAATTTAATGCCTCAGAATTAAGAGTTTTTGACTTGTGTATACTCAAAAGGGAGGGTGCTGAAAAAGACTACACAGATAAAGAAATTTCTGAGGCGAAACTACAATTTGAAAATATGTCCAAAAGTGATATTCAAAGAATTTCTGACAATATACTTAAAGGTTTACCAGGTTCAGAAGAAGGATATTCATTGGAGGAGTTTACCGCTATGCTTGATACATATAAGGGAATAGATGCTAATAAATTACGATTAAATTTAGTTCAGTTCTTGTCTGAAATTATTCCTATTGCAGAGTCCTTAGGTCTTCGAATGTGTATTCATCCAGACGACCCTCCATTTTCTCTTTTAGGATTACCCAGAGTGGTTAGTAAAATTGAGGATTATCAGTATATTTTCGATAAGGTTCCATCTATTAGCAATGGGATAACCTTCTGTACTGGATCTTTAGGAGTAATACCAGAAAATGATTTACCTTTTATTTTTAAAGCATTTGCGAATCGGGTACATTTTTTACACTTAAGAAGTACAAAACGAGATGATGAGGGAAATTTTTATGAGGCCGACCACCTTGAAGGGGATGTTGATATGCATGAAATAATCAAATGTGTAATAATAGAACAAAGACGAAGAGCTAGTGAAAATCGAGATGATGCTTCAATCCCAATGCGTCCTGACCATGGACACCAGATGCTTGATGATTTGGGAAAACCTAAAATTAATCCTGGATATTCAGCAATTGGAAGACTTAGAGGTCTTGCCGAGTTAAGAGGTTTAGAGTGGGGAATTAACAGATTAATCTAGTTATGGAGTTTAAAACTAAAAATAGCTTTATTAAAGAAAACTTTTTGCTTGAGAATAAAACAGCAGAAAAATTATTTTTTGATTATGCAGTATCAATGCCGATTATTGATTATCATAATCATTTACCTCCAAACATAATAGCAAATAATGAGCCTTTTTCAGGAATTAATGAAATTTGGCTTAGTGGTGACCATTATAAGTGGCGCGCCATGAGGACCCTTGGGATTGAAGAAAAATTTATTACTGGTAAAAATACCAGTGATAAAGAAAAATTTGATCAATGGGCCTACACTGTACCTTTTACCGTAGGTAATCCGTTATTTCATTGGACTCATCTTGAACTGGAGCGTTATTTTGATATTAAAATGCTTTTGCAACCCTCTACTTCGAATGAGATATTTGAGGAAACCAATCATCAGCTTAAGACACTGCTTCCCAAGAAATTACTCAAAGACATGAGGGTTGAAATGCTATGTACAACAGATGACCCAATTGATGATCTTTCATCCCATCAAAAGATTTCTTTAAGTTTAGATGGTCCAAAAGTTTTTCCAGGTTTTAGACCTGATAGAATTTTTGGAATAGAGGACGAAAATTATTTAGATTATCTTAATGCTTTAACCGTTACTTCAGGAAAAGAGATACTTGATTTGAATAGTTTACTTGATGCACTTCAATCTCGTATTGCTTTCTTTCACCAAAATGGTTGTAGGATATCAGATCATGGCCTTGAGTTTACTTACTCATCTGACTTCACCTTCAACAAGGTTAATTCAATTCTAAAAAATCGATTACTTGGTAAGATTCCAAAAGAAGAAGATAAAATGAAGTTTAATTCTTGTGTTTTATTTGAACTTTTTAAAATGTACCATGATTTTGAGTGGACACAGCAGCTCCATTTGGGTGCACTTAGGGGAAATAATCAAAAATTAAAAAAACAGTTGGGTGCAGATGTAGGCTGTGATTCTATTGGTGATTTTCCTCAAGCCAAAAACTTATCAAATTTATTGGGAAAATTAAACAACATTGATAAGCTGACAAATACTATTTTATATAATCTAAATCCCTCGATGAATGAGGTATTTGCTACTATGCCAGGAAATTTTAATAGCGATAAAGTTGAAATTCAATGGGGTACTGCATGGTGGTTCCTAGACCAAAAAGATGGAATGGAGCTTCAAATGCGAACATTATCTAATATGGGCCTACTATCAAAATTTATTGGTATGCTTACGGACAGCCGAAGCTTTTTATCATTCCCAAGGCATGAGTATTTTAGAAGGTTACTTTGTAACATGATTGCTATTGATATTGAAAATGGAATGTTACCAAATGATATTAGTTTTTTTGGAGAAATGATTCAAAATATTTGCTACCATAACCTTAAAAAATTTATTAAATATAAAAGTCAATGAAAAAAAATATCTATTTGATTTCAATTATCCTTTTTTTCACTTTTTCTGCGTGTAATGATTTAACAGTCACTAAAATTATAAGATTAGGCCATGGTCTAAGCACTAGCCATTCAGTTCATAAAGGTATGGTTCACTTTGGTAAAAAATTGGAAGAGTTATCAGAAGGAAGATTCAAGGTTCAAATATACCCAAGCCAGCAGCTTGGAACTGAAAGACAATGTGTTGAACTTCTTCAAATTGGGAGTTTAGACATGACAAAGGTCTCAGCAAGTATTTTAGAAAATTTTGCTCCTAGCATAAAGGTTTTTGGAATTCCTTATATGTTTAGAGATAAAACTCATTGCTTCAATGTACTCGATGGTCCAATTGGAAAGGAATTACTTAATGGAACAGAAAAATACTGGTTAAAGGGTTTGGGTTATTATGATTCTGGGAGTAGAAGCTTTTATACAATTGATAAATCATTGGTGGGCCCTGACGACTTAGATGGTTTAAAAATTAGGGTTATGGAAAGCCAAACTGCCATTGATATGGTTAAATCACTTGGTGGTTCTCCTACTCCTATCTCTTGGGGAGAACTTTATACAGCTCTTCAACAGGGTGTAGTTGATGGGGCTGAAAATAATCCCCCTAGCTTTTATCTCTCAAGACACTACGAGGTATGTAAATATTATGTTTTGGATGAACACACAACAGTACCAGACGTTGTGTTAATGAGTACTCATTTATGGAACTCATTGAGTAGTCAGGAACAAGGTTGGATTCAAAAAGCGATTGATTTATCAGTTGTAGAGCAACGGAGACTATGGCTTGAGTCAGAGCGAGAATCCCTTGAAGCTGTTCAGGCTGCGGGTGTTCAAGTTAGCTATCCTGATAAAACTTTGTTTTCAGAAAAGTCAAAATCTGTACTTGATGAATATCAAAAGGACCCAGATTTAAAAATATTTATCGAAAAAATAAAAAACACTCAATAAATATGAAGTTAAGATCTCAAATTGATTCAGTATTGGAAAAAATTCTTGTAATAATAATGTCATCAATGGTAATTAATGTTTTATGGCAGGTTTTCTCGCGATATATTTTGACCAATCCAAGCTCATTCACTGATGAACTTGCCCGTTACCTTATGATTTGGGTTGGTGTGCTTGGAGCTGCTTATGTTGCTGGAAAAGGAAATCATGTGGCCATAACATACTTTTCAGAAAAATTTAGTCCTAATAATTTAAAAAGAGTAAAGGTTGCAATAAATCTCATCATATTGGGATTTGCCTTTTTTGGTATGCTAGTTGGTGGTCTTAGGTTAGTTTATATAACTATGGTACTTGAACAACTTTCACCGTCACTTAAAATCCCACTTGGTATAGTCTATGCTGTGATACCTTTGAGCGGCATATTAATTATTTACTATAAAATTTTAGATTTAAAAAACATGCGTCATGATTGAATTTTTACCTGTAATAGTCCTCGTACTCACTTTTGTTGTATTATTAATAATAGGTGTTCCTGTCGCATGGTGTATAGCAATATCTTCTATGTTCACCCTGATGCTTGCTATGCCTGTTTCGGCTGCTACTACGACTGTTTCTCAAAGAATTGCGACTGGACTAGATAGTTTTGCATTGCTTGCCATTCCTTTTTTTATCCTATCTGGGCAAATTATGAGTAAGGGTGGTATAGCTAATCGATTGATTTCATTTGCAAAGACCCTCGTTGGTTTTTTACCTGGAGGGCTAGCATTAATAAATATTGTTTCTGCGATGTTAATGGGAGCTATTGCTGGGTCTGCAATGGCCTCTGCCTCTGCAATGGGAACAATATTAGGTCCAGAGATGGAAAAAGAAGGTTATTCCAAAGAGTTTGGCGCTGCTGTAAATATAACATCCTCAACAACTGGACTAGTTATTCCTCCAAGTAATACCCTAATTGTCTATTCACTTGCTAGTGGTGGAGTTTCAATTGCTGCATTGTTCTTAGCGGGATATATCCCAGGAATTTTAACCGGATTATTGATGATGATTGTTGCAATGATTTGGGCAAAAAAGAATAATTACCCAGTTGGTAAACGCTCCTCTTTAAAAGAGGTTTTTGTTAAGTTTATCGATGCATTTCCAAGTTTACTATTATTAGTAATTGTTATAGGTGGTATAATAGGGGGTATTTTTACTGCAACAGAAGCTTCAGCAGTTGCGGTTCTTTATACTGTATTGCTTTCCTTTTATTATAAAGAAATGTCACTAAAAGATTTGCCAAAGGTAATATTGGAGTCAGTCGAAACTACTTCAATTGTTATGTTATTAATTGGTGCGTCAATGTGCATGTCATGGGTACTTTCTTATGAAAATATTCCTCAGGACATTAGCAACGCATTATTGTCAGTTAGTGATAATAAAATTGTTATACTATTAATGATTAATGTTATTTTACTAGCCGTAGGTATTTTCATGGATGCTACTCCAGCCGTCCTTATTTTTACACCAATTTTCCTTCCTATTGTAACCGCTTTGGGCATGGACCCTACCCATTTTGGTATTGTACTTATGCTTAATTTATGTATAGGTCTTTGTACTCCTCCGGTTGGATCAGTTTTGTTTGTTGGGGTTGGTATCGCAAAAACTAGCATTTCTAAAGTAATTAAACCATTAATTCCTTTATTTTTGGTTATGATTCTTGCACTATTTCTAGTTACTTATATACCTCAATTGAGTTTATGGTTGCCAAAATTCTTTGGTGTTTAAAATTTAACAATGAAAAAAAATTACAGCATCAAGCTCCTTTTTCTTTTTCTTTTTGCCTGGATGATTTTTACATCATCTTGTTACCACCATAACTTTTCAATTGAACTTTCTAATGAACTTGATATTTCGAGGCAATTTGAAACAGTTGAAATTGACATAAAAAAAATTCCAGAATCAATCCAATCAGATATTGACAAAATAGGTGTTTACGACCCTGAAAAAGGAGTTTTTTTGACAAAGCAAATTATTGATATGGATCAAGATGGGGTAATAGACCTATTAATTTTTCAACCAGAGTTACCCCCTAAATCAATTAAAACTTTTTATTTAAAATTAGAACCTAAGACGATTGTAAATGTTAAGACTTGCTATTCTCGAATAGTTCCAGAAAGAATTGATGACTATGCATGGGAAAATGATAAAGTTGCATTCAGAACCTATGGGCCCGCTGCTCAGAAATTAGTTGAACTAGGAAAAAAGGGTGGAATAATTTCAAGTGGGATCGACTGTTGGTTAAAAAAGGTTGATTACCCAGTAATTAATAAGTGGTATAAGGATAGTGAAGAAAAAGGAATCAGCTATCATGAAGATCACGGGGAGGGATTAGATAATTATCATGTAGGTGGAAGCCGTGGAGGAGGAGGATTAGCATTAAATGATGGAGGTGAATATTATGTATCTAAAAACTTTACCCATCATAGTACAGTATCAAATGGACCATTACGTACCGTTTTTAGATTAGATTATGATAATTGGGATGGCCCAGATGGGAAAATTACTGAACATAAAATTATAAGCTTAGATTTAGGCAGTAATCTATCTAAAATTGAGGTTTACCTAGAAGGTACTGATAAAATTTCTGCAGGTATTTCCTTACAGGAGGGTAATGGAACAGTAGTAGAGACCAAAAACGGAATACTT
>TARA_B100000963_G_scaffold273168_1_pt1 | contig 11853 bp, 21 predicted proteins | sample TARA_B100000963 | Tara Oceans TARA_B100000963 (sample SAMEA2622097) | marine metagenome | biome: marine biome (ENVO:00000447); feature: surface water layer (ENVO:00002042); material: "saline water (ENVO:00002010), including plankton (ENVO:xxxxxxxx)" | depth 5 m | reverse complement strand
TCTGGTATCTCAGTTACTAACTGACCCATATCGTTGATTGCTGATTTGAAGGCTATGTTATCTGCTAATAGGGGTTGAATATCTCTATATAATATACCATCAATGGGAAAATCTGGTATATCATTAATATAATCTTTGTAATTTATATTCATTTTTTCAAACTTAAATATTCTTCTACCTTTTCTGAAAATAATACATTGTAAACTTCTTTACCAACTTCACTTGGTTCAATTGTAATATGTTCTGATGCATATTTAAGTGCAGCTTTTACATCTGATTTAGAATATACTGGTTTAGTTTTTTCAATCTCCATATTTACATGCTCTACAAAATCAGGTGATTTTTTCCATTCTTCGTATTGATAATCATAATCATTCCTTGAGTAAAGTTCTGCATTTAATTCATCTTCATCTAATTGAAAATCTACTTCGAAATCTAATAATTTTTTAATTTTTCCCATTTTTCAAATTCTTAAGTTGTGTTTCATTTAATATACCCCTTTTGTCTGTTTTAAGATTGGTGGGAATGGAGTATTTTTTTATTAATCTTTCCATCCAATCACTCATTTTTGTTTCACTCATATTAGCTGTTTATTATATTTGTTAAATTTAAAATTATAATCTGCGATATCTATATCTAATTCTTTTGCAAAGTATTTAAAAAGTTCATAGTTACCGCTGATTCCTAAATGTTTATCTTTACATTGTCCTTCACTTTCATCTTCCATGTGTGAAAGATTTTTTACATCGTGTAAATGATTTACAAAATCAAATGCATTTGAGAAATCTTCACTCCAACTTGTTATTATTGGTTTATATTTTTTTAATAAAATATTTAATTTATTAATGAATTTTTTCTGATTATTATCTTTGGATTTATTTAACCAATAATTTGTTCTTTCAATGTATTGAGTTTCCAATATTCTACTATTTTTTTTACCTAAAGAATATCTGATATCCTCTCCATTCTCAATCCAAATAAATCTGCCTGGTGAACCAAAAATAATTACAATCCTATCTCCATCTTCAAAATCAGGTAGATTACCTAACTGATAAATTATATTTTCAATTGATGAGGCTCCTTCAGAAAAGTTTTGAACTTGAAAGAACTTTTCCATGTGATTTGTCCAATGTCCAAATTCGTTATAAAATTTTGAATACCTTTTTACTTCTTTTGAATTTAGATAAGGTTCCTTAAAATAATCTAAAGACCAACTATCTCCAAAAACAAATAATCTTGGTTTCATTAATTTATTTTTTTAATATCATCTAAAAATATTTCACCAACTGCAAATGTTTTATTATTCAGAAAATAAATTGAATCATCTGACCATGTATAAGAATTAACTGTATATTTATCTCTCTTGATTTCTACTTCACTTCTTTTAGATGCCTTTTTAACATCTTTTATAAATTGTTGGTATTCTTTTGTATTTAAAACTAATTCACCCATAGGTACATAATATAGTTCAATTCCTCCATTTTCAGAGTTTTGATATAACTTATCTTTTGAACCATCTTCAAAAACTATTGTTGTAAATTGTTCATCTGATTCGATTGTAAATCCTTTTCCTACAATCTTATTTTGTGCATTTAGTACACTTAGTGTACCAACCATTAGAAAAAATATAATGGCAAATACCATTATAAAATCTATTTTATCCCATTTTTTTCTCATAATTATTTAATACCACCTCGTTCTATTGTATCTATCATATTTTTTATTTGACCATGCCACTTGCCGTAGGTGTCTCTTGATTCTTCACAAGTGTTTTGTTCACATCTTCTTTTAAAATCAACCAATGCTGCTTCTAAAATGAGTAGTAATACATCCTTCATAGTTTTCCTGCATCTAAGTTATCAGTATTCTCAACCTGATTAATTAAAAAATCTATTCTCTCTTTTACTACATGGATGAGATATTCTTCATCCAATAATTGTCTAATCTGTTTAAGATTTTTAACAACTAATCTTTTAGAACAAAGAGGATTTTTTACTTTTATTTCTTTTCCCTCTTTTATTCTTTGTTTTACTTCTTCTCTAAAACTCATAATTTATAATTTTACTATCCAAATATTTCAACTCTAATATCTTTCATCAACTCAAATCCTCTTTCTGAGAGATGTTTTCTACCCTCTGATATCATTCTATCCCAACCACAGAAATAAACCCAAGGCTTATCTTTAGCTTCATCTACTAATGGAAGATAATGTTCATGTACATATCCCTCTTTCCCATTCCATTGTTCTCTTGATAATGTTGGTATGTATTCAAAGTTTGGTAATTCTTTTTGTATATTTTCTAACTCATTTCTATAAACTAAATCTTCTTCAGTACGAGTACCAAAGAATAATTTTATATTTTTAAATGGTATTTTATTTTTATGTATATAATTTATCATTGACCTAAATGGTGAAATACCTGAACCAGTAGATACAAAATAAACATCTCTATCAATCAGATTATCTGGTAATGTAAATACTCCCATAGGCCCTTTGTAGAAAAACTCATCACCTACTTTTGAATTGTAAAATAGTTTTTTACTCATTTGTCCACCTGGTAAAAAAGTTACAATAAGTTCAAACTTATTAGAACCATCAGGCCATGAGGCAACTGAATAATTTCTTGTAACCATATATTCTGGTACACCATTTGCTTCATCTGATTCATTATATCCTAATTGTACCAATTGACCTGGTACAAATTTAAGATTATCATAAAGTGGTGATTCAAATATAAATCTCCAATTTGTTTTGGTTTCTTTAATTATTTCAGTTAGTACGCAACAATTCATTTAAATCTCTTTTTAAATCCCATAAAAAATACTGTCTTTGAAAACGAGTCAAACCTTTAGCGGTTTTTACTTTTTGTATTTCTTCTTGTAATTCTTTTTTTAAATCAGCCATTTTATTATTCGAAATCAGAGAGGTGAGCTTTGTTAAACCGCTTACCACCTCTCATCTTTCATGTAAATAATTGATAACCTTAAAACTGAGGAATATCACCCTCATTCTCTTCATTGGAGTTCTCATCAACATCGTTGAATAGTGGTTCTCCATTTTCATCCTTTTGGTATTTCTGTACCAATTGTTTGATGTAAGTTCTTTCTGAATCAACACCACCATCTTGTGAGAAGAATGGGTAGATTGAAATCTCAGCGGCTTCTCCTAATTCGAAACCATCATAAAGTAAACCAGCCATCTCAACAGATGCTCTTGTTGAAACCATTGCTGATAATTTACCATTTTCACTCATAGATTGAGTTCTTGTGTGGTGAGCAATCTCAGCAACTGCTTTCAAATCATCTTCGTTTACTTCAGGAAACATAAACTTTAGTAATCCAAATTCTTTTACATCATCTAAAACATCCATTTCGATAGTAACAAATCTATCTAAGATTGCTCTATCCATTACTCTTGTTGATGTATATTCGTTACCAATATTAGCGGTAGCGATGAAAGTAACACCTTCTGCAACATCTACAATCGGAGAACCTTCCGCCTCATCTAATCTGAGGTATCTCTGTCCACCATCAAGAACAGTCATTAAGATGTTCCATGCATCAGGATGGGCTCTCGATAACTCATCCAATAGGATAACTGCATTTGGAGTTTTGATGGCGGTAACAAATGCTGATTCAGAGAAAAAAGTTCCTTTCTTCTTATCAAAGTGTGTATTACCAATTAAGGTTGCTCTCGGGTCTTGAGTAGCACCTAAGTTAAAATAGAAATCTGGTCTATCTAATGCCGTTACAAGTGCTTTAGCGGCCATAGTTTTACCACAACCAGCGGGGCCAGTCATCATAATGTTTTTAGCCCTAACAGCACTTCTGATTAGGTATTTCCACTTAAGTTCTTCCATTACCAACTCTTGTGGTTTTAGATTTACTGAACCTTTGTGGATAAAATCTTTAATAGCAGTGTGGTCATTCTTATCTTCAAATTGAACACCACCTTGGTCTGTATTCATTGGGATAACTAATGCGTTGTAAACATCCATATCCACTTTTTTATACATTTTCTTACCATTCTTATTAATATAAGCTTGGATTGCTTTACCTTCATTGAAGGCTCCTTTTCTAACACCAGTTGTGGCACCCAAAGTACCAACTTTGTTACCCATGGTATCAATTAATTTAAAAGTATTACCAAACTGTTGTACTTTGTACACCTCATTTGGAACATAACCTTTTTTTATTTCATTCATATTTTATTGTTTTAAAGTTATTAATTATTATTTTTATTTACATAGTAAATATACGAAAAATATTTGATATATCCAAGCATTTTCTTCATTATTTTTGTAAAAATAATTGGTTCATAGTTTTCGTAATTTGATTTACATTTTTTACATCAATCATTTTGGCTGCTTTTCCATACATTGTTCTGAATGCTCTTGCATCTGATGAATCTTCATCTATTCCCCAATCTGTAATGAAGTAAGCCAGAGTTTGAATACCCATATTCTCAATCATCTTAACCATTTTATTAGTATGTTTCTCAGCAGTATGTCCACCATAGTAGAAACCTTTACCAGGAAAATAAGGTTGTCCATCTGAAAGATTTAAGAAGTAAGAATCCAAATCATTGTTGATTGGAACAAACTCCTTCATAATAGCTTCGAAACATAATCCCTCAGGTGTTGTACCACTCGGTCCAAGTGCTGGGAACATTTGTTTTACTTTAGAGAACTTATCTATTCTCGAATCGTAAGCCATTACAATATAAGGTTTACTATCTTGAGTTAATCTGAATGTTACTTGAACATGAAGGTTTGGAATCATATCAACTGCTTTCAAGATAGCAACTGTATTAGTCATTGTTTTTTCCCATTTCTCACCACCCATAGATGAACTAGCATCTACTGATATGTGTAAGTTAGCCTTCTTGTAAGAATCAATTTCTGTAAATTGGAATACATTTTCGTTACCAAATCCTAAAGATGAAATCATTCTCTTATCAATCTTACCAACTTTTTGTCTGTTGAAAACTGTACTTCTATCTTCACCTCTAACTTGTAGTTTCTTACCCAATAGAGAACCAAGTTTGATACCTTTATCAACTGAATCTTGGTAGTACATTCTAACTACTTCAGTATCACCATCTTTTCTCCAATATTTGTTATGTGTCATTGGAAACATTTCTGATTCAAATAATGATTTAGTAAGTTTCTTTACTACGATACATTGAGTAGTTCTATCGTATCCATATCCATCAGCGTGTTTTCCAACTTCTTTTAATTCTGAACCTGATTCTTCAATAGCGTTAAGGTTTTTAGAATCTTCTTTAGTAATTGAAGTTTTTTGGATATCACCATCTAAGAATTTCTTTTGTTTCTCAATCTTCTTTTTAAGTAAATCTTTTTGTCTATCTGAAAGTTGAACTGAAGATTTAGATTTAGAATCATCTTTTGTTTCTTTACCATCCACATTATCAGGTAAATTAGAAACATTAATTTCACTTCCACCAGTAGGAGTATCATCAGTTCCATTTGATAAATCACCATTGATAATTTTGTTTGAAAAATCCTCAAATTCTTCATCACTCATTTCACTATCTGAGGAATCGTTTCCACTATCAGAGCTACTATCAGAACCATCACCTTCACCACCTTTTTGTGGTTGATGATTATTTTGAGCATCTGAGAACACAGTATTTAAGTTACTCAATATAATAGTGAATATCTCTAATGCGATATCAAAAGTATCTCTTGAGGTTTTTAATCTACTAATATTTTTAAGATTTATTAATCTGTATATTTTTCTTAATCCATTCAATGATGAAAGTTTAGTATTTTTGTTATGAAGATTGATAATTCTGAACATATAAGATTCTACATTCTCTTCAGTAAACTCATCTGAAAGTAAAGCCTTATCAATAACTTTATCATTGAAATACTTATCGTACATCTTTCTGTAATAACCTCTATAACCAGGTGCTGATTTAAATACGAAGTTATCAATTCTTCTATCCTCTACATAATTCCATAAGTTTTTAATAATCTCTTGTGAATTGTAAACACCTTTCTTGATAGCACCTTCGGAAATATGTGTGGGAATCAAGTTGTATAAATTGTTAAGTAATTGAAAATCTGAGAGTTTTATGTGTGAACCCTCGTGAAGAGCAAGTCCTACTGCAACATCAAAATCTTTTGGTTCTGTAATCCTACTACCGATTACAACTGTTTTACCATCGGTGTAAGAATCACCTCTTTCTTTAAATTTTACTGGTATTGAATCATTGGTTACGATATTAACAAAGTTAGCAATCGCTCTTTTTGATGATGCTAATGTGTAGAGGTCTAAGGATTTCTTTTCCTTATCAGAGAGATTATTTAAAATGATATCATCTCTATCGAATTTATCGTACCAAAAGGAAGAATTAAATTTCATATTTTAAGGTTTTTATCAATTATCTGTGTCTAATATAATAAAAAAAGTAATACAAGTCAAGCTTTTTCGTAATTATTTTTTTATCTATAAAAAGTTACTACTGAACCGAACTCATCATCAAGAACTTGAATCAGATTTTCATAATCTGAACTTTTCATTTTTTCTAACATTTCTTCTCTGTAAGAATCACTAAATTGTAATTCTTTAGCCCATCTGTTAGCTAATCCTAAAAGAACATAAGCGTTCCCATCAGGTCCTGTCAAATCGATTTCGATTCCTTTTCTTTGAGTTTCTTTCTTTTTAATCATATCACTTATTTACATAGTAAATATACGAAAAATGCGCGAGAATTCCAAGCAAAAAGTGAATTATTTTAATAAATTTTTGTGATTTTTTTAGAGTAAATCATTAGGTGTATCCTTATAAATTCTATAAGAATCTTCATCAAAATGTTCTGTTGATACTTCAAACACTATTGAATTATCATCTAATGATATAAGTTGATGGGGTAAGCCTCTACGAATTAAAACAGAATCACCTTCCTTAATGATTCTACTATCGTGTTTGCCATTTTCAACATCAATCCAATTAAATTGAAATGAACCTGATTGTACATACCAAGTTTCTTTTTTCTTTAAATGGTAGTGCATAGAAAAATGAGACATTTTTTTAGGAAATACTAATAATTTTCCACAATAATCTTCATCATTGTGAATCCATAATTCATATCCCCAAACTTTTTCTACTTTTTTTGGAGGTTTTATATCTACTGGTATTATCATTTATTCGTAATCTTCTCCATAACCATTTTCTTGTCTATCAAGTTGATTATAGATATCATCTAAATCATCAATCATTTGTTGAACAAGGTTCCAATCTTGTTCTTCTTTTGCATCTTCTAATATGTTTACAATTCTTCCTATATCTTCGGATAAATTTCCCATACTTTTATTTGTAGTTATATGGAATTAAATATAAAGATATTAAAAAAAACGAAATTATCTTCCTTGGCCTCTATACTTCTTCACATAGTTTTTAGAGCTTTTGGAGTTAGAATTCTTAGTTTTTGCATGAACTCCTGGTCTCTTTTTTCTTTGTGTTTTGTATATAGAACTAATACCAAATGATTTTGCCATTAATTATTATTTAATAAGTTTTGATTTTTTTAACGCTCTTGCAGTTTCAATCCACTTAACACCAATTCTATTATAAACTGGTTTTCTTAAGAATCTATTTACTGCTTTTTGAACTTCTCTTGCGATTGGTTTGTAGACTGTATTATCTACAATTCTAAAGTTACCACCAAAAAGATTTTGGAATTTACCTAAATTATTTTGTACATCTTGCCATGACTTCTGTAACAAATCATCAGGTAAAACCCTTTCTCTTTGTTTGTTTCTTTCTTTTGCAACTTCGAGTGAAGTGTTAACGAATACCATATATGTATCGTAACCTAATGATTCTGCATACTTTTTATTCTTTGCTATTTTAGAATATTGATGACCAGTACCATCGATAATCATACCTAATCTACCTGCTTCATAAAACTTCTTTTGTTTTGCAGTTAGTTTTTTTGCTTTATCTCTAATACCGCCTGGTGTTGCAGTAATCTTATTCCATAAATCTGGTTCTTCCCTTTCGATTCTTGCCAAATCTTTTGGGTCTATCCCATTCCTTTTTAAACTAGCCTCAAATGCTGAATCTGAATTAACTGTTTTAAGACCTGTAGCTGAGAATGAAGATTTGAGTTTTTTATCAATACCGAAGATTTCCATGGCAGTAAATGATTTACCTGAGCCTGGTCCACCTGCCATGAAAACACACTTTAATATGCCAGGGTCATCTACACCCTCTAATATTAGTTGTTCTAAAATAGATTCTTTGATTGAAATCATTTCTGATTCCATATCAAACATAGAATCTAATACCACTGCTTCGGTGATTAAGGTTTTTAAACTCAATTGTACTCCTTATTTATTTTTTTGCTCTTGGCTTTCTGCCTTTTCTTGGTGAACCTTTAGCTGCTTTTACAACATCTTTTGATTGTTTAGCAACCTCTTTAACTGCTTCTGCAACATCCCCAAGTTCTTCTTTAACTCTTTTTGCTCTTCTTTTTACAGTTTTCGCAACTTCTTTCGCATCTTCTATAGCATCTTCAACTTCATCAGGTATGAAATCTCCATCCCTATCGTTGATTTTGCCTTTTTTATAGAATCCGAAATAATAAACTCCTGCACCGATTGCAAGAATTCCTAAAATAATTAGAATTGTATTCATAATTTCCTTTTTTTAATTAATGATTGTTTCTGAGTATAAATATATCATTTAAAACTTTAAATAAACATATGAACATCATCACTATCTTCATGGCTATCATCACATTGTTTTATGATACCTGAGTTAGGAAATATTGTTCCTATGAATAACAATATAGTAAAAAATATATTTCGTACTTTCTTTTTAATTTTACTCTTCACCGTATAAACTCCATCTTTTTTCTGGTTCTGGTTCTATTACTACTTCTTCAGTATCCACAACATAAACGAATCCTTCACGAGCATCCATATAAAATTGTGTATTACCTGTATCTTGATAAATTAGTTCAAGAACATCAGTAAGGGAATCTAAAACGATTGTTGAATTAGATAAAGGTGACCACCTATCACCAGGTGGTACTCTTTTTGCAACCTTAGTTTTTACTTCATTCTCCTTTATTTGAGGTTCTTTCTTCATTACTCAATTACTCTTAAAATTCTACTTTCTTTTGCACCACTAACTTTGTAAGAAATTTGAACACCTGAATCTTCAAAATCTTTAACTGTTCTTGCCTCTGCTTCAGTAACAGATTGTGCATCTACTAAGTAAATTTCTTTTTTTAATTTTGGGTTGCCATTTTTAAGTGTTGCAACTTCCACTTCTACTGTAACTTCAAAATATTTCATTTTTTATTTGTTTATATTAATATATATTTATTTGTAACAACAAAGATACAAAATTTTTATTTAAATTCCAAATTTTTGTCCAAAAAATTCATAATTTTTTTCAACTGATTCTTTTTCACCCTTTTCAATAGCTGATTCTTCATCTTCATAGATAGCATCAACAGGACATTCTGGTAAACATGCACCACAATCAATACATTCATCAGGATTTATGTAAAGTTGTAAACCTTGTAGTTCTTCTTTACTCATTCCATCCACTTCAGCGGCACTATCAGTTGTTGAGATTGGCCCATGGATACAATCGACTGGACAAACTTTAACACAAATAGTATCGCATACTCCTTCACATGCTTTACCAATTATAAAACTCATTAATATTCGTATTCCTTTTTAGGGCCTGATAAATTACCATTAATTAAAAATGAACAATTGAAACATAACATTCTTAGATTTTCGTAATTGTGATTCTTTCTATCTCCATCTTCAAAATCTAATACTAATGGTACTTTGCCATCTGTTACTCTTTTTTCTTCAAATCCACAATTGTTACATTTTTCTAACATATAACCATTGTTAAGTAGCCTTTGTTTTAATTTCCATATAGGATAATCAGGATACTTACCTTTCAATATATCATCTAAAGAATATTTTCCTCTTTTAAGATTATAACCTTTTCTAATACCTGTTCCATCAGGATTCTTTAAATCCTCAAAAATACCATATTTCCTTGCATATTTTTTGTAGGTATTGTAGGATACACCTAACAATCTTGCGGCCTCCATAGCAGACCTTGCCTTTTCTTGAGCATCTTGAATTTCAGATTTAAGAAGTGGTTTTGCACCTAAACCTCTTTTCATCCTTCTATTTTTACCTGCCAAAGATAAATCTTGTGTGGGGTCAAAGTTAGGGAATATCTTTTCGTTTTTATTTTCCATACTAATTCTCTTTTATATAAGTATAGTATAGAATAATTTTTTGATATACTTTCCTATTATTTTTTGTTTTTTATACCAAAATTAGAAAATTTGTACCAGGCTCTTTCGTGGAAATAGTAAAGAACCATTTTTGTTATTAATTCAACACCTCCGATAGCAACACCCCATTTCCAATTACCTGTAATTATCCATGAAAGTATCATCGTATCTAAAGTACCAATTATTCTCCAACTAATGGTTTTTGCAATACTTCTTTTTTTACTTACCTTTATCATCTTTAATTATGCCATCGGCCCTCATTTTGTTTCGTATTGATGTAGCTGATATCTCACCAATATCTTTTGGTGGAATATGCTCAATAATATCATAACCAACTCCTCTGCCATAATTAATAGATTCTATATCAGGTATAACTGATGTAATAACTTTTCCTTCTCTAATTAAATCTTTGAGTTCTCCTTCGTGAACCATTTTCTCAATTTGTTGTGCTGTCCAAGGGTTTTTATCATCTGGTTTAACATCTCTAATTGCTAACCAAACATTGAAACCTTCTTTTAATCTTTCATTTATTAACCATAAATGTCCTTTGTGTAAAGGTTGCCATCTTCCTACAAACATCGAATACTTTTTTTCTGTCGATGATGTAACTTTATCTGCGGTTGCTTTAAATTTTGCCACTAAATTAAGTTTTGTTTTTTTGTAAACAAGTGATTAAAATTGTTTGTAAAGTGAGGTAAGTTTTTCATTTGTTCTAAAATATCTAAAAACTCTTGATGATATTTATGATTTATATCTGTAACATTTTTTTTGTTGTATTCATCATCAGAGTATGTTCCCCAATTTACTATTGCATTAAAAAATACATCGTATTTTGCATCACTATCTTTCATATAATTAGTAATTAATTCATAAAATCGTTGCATTTCTCTAAAATTACTATCTTGAACAACAAAAGAAAAACTAAAAAATTTAATTGTTTTTATAGATGTAATAAATTTAAGATTATCTAATAATACATCCCACTTTCCACCTATCCTTGTTTTATTTTCGTATGTTTCTTTAGTTGCTGCATCAATTGATATTTCACAACTATTAACATATGGATGTATTGCTTTGACTCTTTCCCACATAGATTTATTCCATAAACTACCATTGGTATGTAAATGTATTGATTCTAATTCAGTAAATTTTTTGGTATCTAATGTTTCTAAAAACTGTCTAAATGATTTAGAATAAAAAGGGTCTGCAGTGCCAGTAAGATATAATCTTTTAACAGTCGATGATATTTCATTAGTTATTTCATCTAACTTTTTTTCAACTTGTTTTCTATCTTTACCATAATAATTTATTAATTCACTCCTACATGATGGACATTGAAAATTACAACTTCTATCAAAACAAAAATTTACTGTTCTAATATTATTTTTATTTCTAAAATAATTTATTGATGCATTATTTTTTTCAATAAATTTACTCGAATATTGATTATTTTTGAGACCTGATAAATAAGGACATTGTTTATCATCACAATATTTGTATGAACCATCTATTATCGATTCTCTTACATCTATTGCCTTTTCACTAAA
>TARA_B100000963_G_scaffold57446_3_pt1 | contig 11865 bp, 9 predicted proteins | sample TARA_B100000963 | Tara Oceans TARA_B100000963 (sample SAMEA2622097) | marine metagenome | biome: marine biome (ENVO:00000447); feature: surface water layer (ENVO:00002042); material: "saline water (ENVO:00002010), including plankton (ENVO:xxxxxxxx)" | depth 5 m | reverse complement strand
TTTTTTTTGAGCTCTTTCAATTGATTTACTTACCATTGAGTGTTGTATGACTTCCCCTTCTTGTAAGCCCATTCTATCCATAAGTTTAGCAATTCTTTCTGACCCAAATAAACGCATTAATTTATCTTCTAAAGAAACATAGAACTGTGAGGAGCCAGTGTCTCCTTGTCTGCCTGATCGTCCTCTTAGCTGTCTATCTACTCTTCTTGAATCATGTCTTTCTGTCCCAATTATAGCTAATCCACCAACTTTTTTCACTTCGTCCGAAAGTTTGATATCAGTTCCTCTTCCAGCCATATTTGTTGCAATTGTTACTGAACTTGCATCTCCTGCTTCCGCCACAATGTCAGCCTCTTTTTTATGCATTTTTGCATTTAGCACATTATGTTTTATTTTTCTTCTTCTTAAAATAGTACTTAGTAGTTCAGAAATCTCTACAGATGTTGTTCCAACAAGCACAGGTCTTCCAGCACTTGTTAGATTGGCTATATCTTCAATAACTGCATTATATTTTTCTCGATTTGTTTTATAAACTAAATCATTTCTGTCTTTTCGTACTATTGGTTTGTTAGTTGGTATTGCAACGACATCTAATTTGTATATTTCCCAAAACTCACCTGCTTCTGTTTCTGCTGTACCAGTCATTCCAGAAAGTTTATCATACATTCTGAAATAATTTTGTAGTGTTACTGTAGCATACGTTTGCGTAGCAGCTTCAATTTTTACGTTTTCTTTTGCTTCTATTGCTTGGTGTAATCCGTCAGAATATCTTCTTCCATCCATTATTCTACCAGTTTGTTCATCAACAATTTTCACTTTATTATCCATTACTACATATTCAACATCTTTTTCAAATAATGTGTATGCTTTAAGTAGTTGATTTATTGTGTGAACTCTTTCACTTTTCACTGCAAAATCTCTCGATGTTTCCTCTTTAATTTTTATTTTTTCTTCAACAGATTTGTTAGTTTTGTCAATATCAGCAATTATTGAGCCAACATCTGGAAGTATGAAAAAGTTCTTATCCTCTATGTTTTGCGACATAAGCTCAAGCCCCTTTTCAGTTAACTCAATTGAATTTGATTTTTCATCAATAACAAAATAAAGTTCGGCATCTATTTTATGCATCTCTTTACTTTGATCTTGCATATAAAAATTCTCAGTTTTTTGAAGTAGTGCTCTAATACCATCTTCTGATAAAAATTTAATGAGAGCTTTATTCTTTGGTAGTCCTCTAAATGCTCGTAAAAGATTTACCCCCCCCTTTTCATTATCTCCGTTTGAGATAAGTTTTTTTGCTTCTGCAATAATTGATGTAACAAATTTTCTTTGAACATTTACGAGTTGTTCAATTTTATATTTATATTCATTATACTCATGTTTATCTCCTTGCGGCGTCGGTCCTGAAATAATTAGAGGTGTTCTTGCATCATCAATTAGTACTGAATCAACTTCATCAACTATGGCATAATGAAGTTTTCTTTGAACTAAGTCTTCTACTCTTTTAGCCATGTTATCTCTAAGATAATCAAATCCAAATTCATTATTTGTTCCGTATGTTATATCGGCTAAATAAGCCTGCTTTCTTTCATTTGAGTTTGGTTGATGATTGTCTATACAATCTACACTCATACCGTGAAACTGAAACAAAGGACCCATCCATTCTGCATCTCTTTTTGCTAAATAATCATTTACAGTCACTAAATGTACTCCCAATTCAGTTAGGGCATTTAGATAAATAGGAAGAGTAGCAGAAAGAGTTTTCCCTTCACCTGTTTGCATTTCTGCAATTTTTCCTTGATGTAAAACTATTCCTCCAATTAATTGTACATCATAGTGTACCATATCCCATTTGATATTTGTTCCAGCTGCTTTCCATTTTGTTTGATAAATAGCTTGTGTGCTGTTGATAGATACAAAGTCTTTTGATTCAGCTAATTTTCTGTCGTTTTCTGACGCTATAACTTCAATGGTTTCATTGTTAGCAAAACGTCTAGAAGTTTCTTTTATAACTGCAAAAGCTGTAGGTAATATTTTATTGAGAATTTCTTCCGTTTTTTCAAGAACTGTTTTTTGCAGAGCATCAATTTTTTTGTAAATTTCTTCCTTGTCTTGAGTTGATGTTGATTTTAATAGAGATTTTTGCTTCAATCGCTGTATTTCTTCTTTTTCAAAAGCAATAAATTCTTGAACTTGTTTTTTTAAATCTACTGTTTTATTACGCAATTCATTATTGTCTAAATCTTTGAGTTTTTCAAATTCTGAATTTATTTGTTCAACAACAGGTTTAATTTCCTTAATGTCTTTCTCATACTTGTTTCCAAATAATTTTCCTAAAATATTTAAAAAACTGTTCATTTAAAATCAATATAATTATAATAACAAATATCTGAACTTTCAAAAAACAAAAAGAGAAAATATTAACTATTAGTATTCTTCTTCATTAAAGAAAAAGTCATCCTTAGTAGGATAGTCAGGCCAAACATCCTCAATAGAATCCCATTGGATTCCAGGCTCTTCTTCAACTAGCTCTTGTAAATTTTCTACTACTTCCATAGGAGCTCCAGATCTTATAGCAAAGTCAATTAATTCTTCTTTAGTAGCAGGCCATGGGGCATCCTCTAATTTTGAAGCTAATTCTAAAGTCCAATACATATTTTTGTTTTTTAACTTTTTGCAAAAATATATTTTTTATTTGTTTATCTTAATGTTTGTGATTTTTTTTCCATTCAACAGGTTGACTATCTTCTTCTAATAAAATCAATCTAGATAAAACAAATAAATAATCAGATAGTCTATTCAAAAATTTTAAGTGTAAAAAATTTATTTCTTCATGTTCTGATAACGATACTAATGTTCTTTCCGCTCTTCTGCAAACTGTTCTTGCAATATGGCACTTTGAAGCGTTTGGATGACCTGAGGGTAAGATAAAATTTGAGAGAGGAGGTAATCTTTTTTCAATGTTATCAATATTAGATTCCAAAAGATGTATATCATCATCAGTAATATTTGGTAAGTCAATCTTATTTTTTTTATTATCATTTGCTATACAGCTTCCTATATTAAACAAAAGATTCTGAATTGTTAGCAGCGTGTTTTTTTGTTCTTTATTGATATCCTGGTCATATAAATTACCAATAAATGCATTAAGTTCATCTATTGTTCCGTAACATTCTATTTTTTTATTATTTTTTATTACAGTGGTGCCACCCAATAGCTGGGTATAACCTTTATCCCCCTTTTTCGTGTAGATTTTCATTTTAAAATTTTATTTTATAATTTTCTTTACTTAGTTCTTTTTTTATAAAAACAATCCCTAAGTGATATAAATCAATAGTTAATGTTGTTTTTTTATGTGTGATAATATATTTCCATGCTTTCTCCATTCCAGATGACCAATAAATATCATCAAAAATAAAAACTGTATCATTGTGTGAAAATTGCAAAAATGTTTCAAAATATGAAATTGTTGGTTGTTTCTGATGATTACCATCAATAAAAATCAAATCTACATTTTTGACTTTTTGAAGACATGGTTTTAATGTGTTTTTAAAATCTCCTTCTATTGTAACAATGTTTTTTACATCTTTTGTCTTAAAATTTCTTTCTGCAATCTTTAAAGTTTCTGGACATCCTTCTAAAGTATAAACTCTGCTTTGACTATTGGCTAGTGCTAAATATAAAGTGCTAATTCCAAGTGAAGTTCCTAATTCAATAATAATGTTTGCATTAAAATATTGACTTATTCTGTATATGAGCTCTCCAAATTTCTTATTTTTCGAAGAATATTTTGCAATATCGCTAATTTTTCTTCTTTTAGCATTGTTTACACTGCTACCAGCCCCATAATCTGTAATATTAATAAACTCATTTGATAGCCTTAAGTCTTTTCTTACCTTTTCAATGCTTTTAAAATGTTTTTTTTTATTTTTTTTATTTATAACTTGTGTTATAAAATTATATAAGAAAGGGCTATGTGCACTATGTTGATTTTTTGCCTTAATCCGGTGTTGTAAATATTTTATAAGTGTTCTAATTTTTTTCATAAGATCAATATGAAAAGTTTATTTCATAAATATTATTTTCAATAATAATTTAAAGCTGTTCTCGAAGCTGAACTAAAAATGATCTTATGTCTTTTAGATGGCTCACTATTTCAACATTATTAATAGTATCGTTTTTATTTTCTTTTAACTTTTTTTTAGCTCCTTCAACAGTAAAGCCTCTTTCTTTAAGAAGATGATGAATAATTTTTAGATTTTGCATGTCTCTTTGAGTAAATAGTCTATTCCCTTTTTTATTTTTTTTTGGTTTTAAAATATCAAATTCCTTTTCCCAAAAACGTATAGCGGAAATGTTAACACTAAAAATTTTCGCAACTTCACCAATTTTAAAAAATAATTTTTCTGATGTGTTGTTTGTATCTTTCATTAGTCAAAAGATTGATTTTTTTGTGAAGCTAAATTTAATATTTCTTCATATTGCTTTGGAGATAGATCATTAAAAAAATAATTAACTGGATTTATTTTCACACCATTTTTTATTACTTCATAATGTAAATGTGGTCCACTTGAGATGCCAGTGTTTCCTACGTGACCAATTACGTCTCCTCTATTTACCTTATCACCTTTTTGAATTTTTGTGATAATTTTTTCTCCATTATCATTAACTTTAGAAATCTTAAGATTTCTCAAATGTGCATATAATGTTTTATATCCATATCCATGATTTATCACAACGTGATATCCATAACCTCGCTCATAGGACACTTTATCTATCTCGCCATTACCAGTAGCATATATTGGAGTTCCAGTTTTGGCAGTAAAATCTATACCATAGTGCATTTTTCTAATTTTATAAATTGGATGTATTCTATATCCATAGCCACTAGCTATTCTTTTTAAATCTTTGTTTTCAATAGGTTGTATCGCTGGTATTGCGGCGAGCATTTTAGATTTATTTTTAGCCAACTCTATGATATTGTCAAATGATTTTGATTGTATGTATATTTGTTTACTTATTTGATCAATTTTTTTTGCAGTGTTAGTGACTAGCTCTGATGTATTATAACCACGATATTTTTCATAACGATTTATTCCTCCAAAGCCGGCTTTTCGAATAGAATTTGGGATTGGGTCTGCTTCAAAGATTACTCTGTATATATTATCATCTCTAATCTGCATATCCTCGATAACATCCTCTATCTTAGATATTTTTTGTTGTAAATCGTTGTAATTATTATATAAAAACTGATTCTCTTGCTTTAATCTTTTTTCTTTAGGGCTATCAAAAAAATAGAGGTAGCTGATAATAATCACAACGGCAAATATTGTGCTACTCAAAGTGAAAAAAAATCCCTTTTTTACTTTTTGGATTGTGCTTAGTTCAATTCGTTTGTAACTGAGCGTGTTAGTATCGTAATAATATTTTACCTTAGCCATACTTATAAAATTATACAAATTTAGTTATTTTGCATGAGATAATACATATAAAAAAATTAAGTAATTGATTTTCAAATAATTAGTATAAATTTTAATTATAAATAATATGAAGGTAAACGATATTCGAACACTTTTTTTCAACTTTTTTTCTTCAAAGGGACATAAGATTTTAAGTTCCTCACCGATGGTTATACAAAATGACCCTAGTTTGATGTTTACTAATGCAGGAATGAATCAATTTAAAGATATTATACTCGGTGAAGCTCAGCCTGATAACATCAATATCGCTAATACACAAAAATGTTTACGAGTATCTGGTAAACACAACGATTTAGAAGAGGTGGGGCATGATACATACCACCATACCATGTTTGAAATGTTAGGTTCATGGAGTTTTGGGGATTATTTTAAAGAAAGAGCTATAGATTTAGCGTGGGAGTTTTTAGTCGAAAACTGTAAACTTGATATTGATAGAATTTATGTTACAATTTTTGAAGGAACGGATGATAAATTTCAGAAAGATAATGATGCATTTAATTTTTGGAAAAAATACTTGCCTGAAAGTCATATTCTAAATGGTAGTTATAAGGATAACTTTTGGACTATGGGAGAAAAAGGGCCGTGTGGACCATGCTCTGAAGTTCATTATGACAATAGAGACAATGTAGAAAGAGACAAGGAATGTGGATCTCAATTAGTAAATAAAGATCATCCTCAAGTTATTGAGATTTGGAACTTAGTATTTATGCAATACAATCAGTCTGCCGATGGAACCTTTAGTCAACTATCTACTTGTCATGTTGATACTGGTATGGGACTGGAGCGTCTTGCCATGATAATGCAAGGTGTTAAGTCAAATTATGATACAGATCTTTTTCAGCCAATAATCAAAGAAATATCAAATTACACTGGAGTTCATTATGGTTTTGATGCCAAGAAAGATATAGCTATGAGAGTTATTTCTGATCATATTCGTGCTATATCATTTTCTATTGCTGAGGGACAATTACCTTCAAATACAAAAGCAGGATATGTCATAAGAAGAATACTAAGAAGAGCAGTCAGATATGCCTATACTTTTTTAGATATAAAGGAGCCATATTTATTTAAGTTAGTTAATGTTCTAGCTAAAAATATGGGAAAGTATTTCTCCGAGCTTAATTCACAAAGTCAATTAATAACTGATGTTGTAAAAGAGGAGGAGGAGTCTTTTTTAAAAACTTTAGATTCAGGACTTAAAAAGATTGAAAAAATAAAATTATCTAACAGTAAATTAGTTAGTGGAAAGCATGTATTTGAATTATATGATACGTTTGGATTTCCAAAGGATTTAACTTCTTTGATTTTATCGGAGTCTAATATGCGATTTAATGAAGAAGAATTTAATTCTTACATGAGACAGCAAAAAGAAAGGTCAAAAAATTTAAGCCAATTTGAAACAAGTGAATGGGAGGTATTAGTTAAGGATGATGTTGAAGAATTTGTAGGCTATAATACAACAGAAGTTGAAGTCATAATAACCAAATATAGAAGCGTTGTATCGCAAAAAAAAATACTTTATCAGCTAGTTTTTAATGTAACTCCTTTTTATGCAGAAGGGGGGGGGCAAGTTGGTGATATTGGTACTATAAAAAGTAGAGACGAGAGTATCCAAATTATTGACACCAAAAGAGAAAACGGTTTGATTGTTCATTATACTAATGAATTGCCAAAAAATTTATTGGCTAAGTTTACTGCAGTTGTAGATGCTAACTTTAGAATTTCATGCTCAAGAAATCATTCTGCTACTCATTTGTTGCATCAAAGTTTAAGAAATATTTTAGGAGAACATATTGTTCAAAAAGGTTCTTTAGTTAATTCAAAGAATTTAAGATTTGATTTTTCTCATTTTGCTAAGATTGATACTTCACTGCTAAGGAAAATAGAAAAAGATGTAAATAAGAAAATTTTACAAAATATTAAGTTGGAAGTATTTAATAATTTACCATTAAGTCAAGCTAAAGAAATGGGATCTCTGATGCTTTTTAGTGAAAAATATGATGATGTGGTCAGAATGATACAGTTTGAAAATTCAAAAGAATTATGTGGGGGAACTCATGTTAAAGCAACAGGAGAAATTGGTGTTTTTAAAATTCTTTCTGAAGGGTCAATTGCTTCAGGAGTTAGAAGAATTGAAGCTATTACAGCAGAAGATACTTTAAACTATCTTAACCAAACAGAAGATATTTTAAAAGAAATATCTGATTTAGTTAAAAATAATGATCCTAAGTCTGCGGTTTTACAATTGATGAATTCAAATAAAAAATTAGAAAAAAAGATAGCATTCTTAAAAAGCAAAAATTCAGAAGGTATAGCGAAAAACATTCTACAATCATCTGCAAATATTAATGGAATTAATTTAGTTGTTAAAGTTGTTGATATGGATACTGATGATATGAAAAGTTTATCATTTAAATTTAGAAAGGAAAAAAGTTTAATAATGGTATTAGCATCTTCAGAGCAAAAAAAAGCAATTTTAACCGTTTTAATTACAGATGATTTGATAGAAAAAGGCTTAGACGCGTCTTCTTTTATTAAAGAAATAGCTAAAGAGATAGATGGAGGAGGGGGAGGTCAAAAGTTTTTTGCAACTGCAGGAGGAGCTAAAATAAGTGGAATAGACAAAGCATTAGAACATGCTAAAAGAATAGTTAAAAACCTAAAAAGCCAGTAAAATACTGGCTTTTTAGGTTTTAGAAATAGATTCTTTTCTAGAATCTGTAAGAAAGACCAAAATTGAAAGATCCTTCTCTGTCTCCATTGTCATCCTCACTTACAGGCATCATATAGTTTGGCTCGACATATAAACCATTCCATACATTTAGTGCAAATCCAAGACCAATCTGCATGTTGTCAGACCCATCTTCCATTGGCATTTGTAGTGCTGCATAAGCACCTTCCATCATTGAAAGATTGTAACGTGCAAATAAATCATAAGCATCGTCATCATGGTCTTCTCCCTCAGCGTGGTCATGATTTCCTTTCATCAGACCAACTGTGAAGTCACCCATCATGTATCCAATCCCCATATTAGCGGTGATCTTATCCATGTTTTCTTCTTGGTCGCCATCATAAGTAGTAACAACCATGAATTGTGCAGATGCTGCAAATGTAAATAGCGCAACAAATGCTGATAAAAATAATTTTTTCATTTTTTTAAATATTTAAAAAGTTAATAATGGCCGCAAGATACTAAACCTTATTTAAATTGTATTTAATTAATATATGAGATTTCTTAACAATTTTTTGTTAGTTGCTAGAAGTTAAAAAAAAAGAGCTGCTATATTTATAGCAGCTCTTCTTTATTTAAGTGGTTGTACTTATTATAAACCTACATTTAAAGTCATCCACATGTATTGTACATCGTCTTCGTTAGCCATAGAAACGCTTAATCCAGCATTTTCATTTAATGAGTACCCTAAAGAAATCTCAGTAATTGATCTGTCAACGTTCTCGTCTAAAGTATTTGTAATGTTATGCATAGTAGCGCCTAAAGTAAGGTCACCCATGTTGTAGTCTAAACCATAAGATAAATTTTCAGATCCAGCTGATAAATATCCTAAGTTTCCAGTTACACCATAAGAACCGTCCATGCTAGTTCCTTCCATACGGAAATCACCATCTTCTCCGTAAACAGTTTGTGCAACATTAATTGTCATGTTGTCCATAGCTGCGTAAGAAAGACCTATCATTCTCATAGTATTTTCGTTGAAATCAGTGTTCATAGATAGCATAACTCCTGCTCCCATAACCTCTCCGCTAACATCTATACCAGTAGCAGAGTTGTCTATACCTTCTTCAGTCATGTATAAGAAGTTCCAGTTCCATCCACTCATTTCACCACCAGCATTTAACCACATGTTACCTGCATCGTCTGCACCAGAACCATCATTTTGTCTGTGGTAACCTACCCAGATATCAGCAGTCCCTTCCATGTTATAGTTAAATCCTAGTCCTTCCCATGTAGTTCTTTTAGCAGCCCATTCATTAGATGACATTAAAGCTCCTGAACCCATGTTAAGTGCTACACGACCAGCTCCGAAAGTTGCTCCCATGAAGTCCGCAGTTGCGTAAGCTTCATAGATACTCATTGAAACGTCAGAGTTTGCACCTAATGTATAGTTTACATCAGAAGAAACGTGAATGTTGTATCCTTCACCTTCCCAGTCTGCACTTAGAGTAACTCTTTGGTCTGTGCTTTTTACTTGATTACCATCGCCATTTGCATCAGACATGTCCATTCTTGTTCTAGAATCAACATCCCATGTTTGCGCGAAAGCAACAGTTGTTATTAGCCCTAAACCTACAGCTAACAAGTTTCGTAAATTCTTTTTCATTTTATTTTAATTTGGTTAATACGGGTGCAAAGATAAACCTCTTTCACAAATGAACCCTACAAAAAAGCACTCTTTTTAACATTTAAATGTTGAGAATATACTTAAAATATTGAAAACCAATATTATATATAAATATAAATTATTTAAAATTTTACTAAAAAATACTTAATTTTTGAGCAAAATAGAAAAAAAATGATGAAAAATGGCGTTTTTTTAGTGAAGTTAGTACTTAAGCCATTTCAATAGTTCTCTAAAACTCGCTTTTTTACCATACATTAATATTCCTGTTCTATATATTTTACTAGCTAACCAAGTAGTCATGAAAAACGTACACACTAGTATTGTCATAGATAGAATTATCTGCCAACTATCCACCCCAAAAGGAAGCCGAACCATCATTATGATTGGAGAAGTAAATGGGATTATGCTCATCCAGAAAGCTAGAGGCCCTTCAGGATTATCAATTATTGGTTGTATAAGTATAAATGATATAATTAACGGTAAAGTAACAGGTAAAATGAATTGCTGTGTATCTGCTTCTGCATCAACAGCAGAACCAACAGCAGCAAATAGTGAACTATACATTAAGTAACCTGCAAGAAAGTAAAATAGAAATGAAATAAATATTTGTATTAAGTTAATACCAGATGTAAGGTTTTTTATCTGAGTAATAATTACAGATTGATGTTCTATATTATTTGCATTAATAAAGACATCGTTTAATAATACCATTTCAGCTAAAGCAGATATAGCAACTGTAAAAATCACCCAAAGTAAGAACTGACTTAGTCCTACTAATGCTACACCAATAATTTTTCCCATCATTAGCTGAAAAGGTCTCAAAGATGAAATTATAACTTCTACTATTCTACTTGTTTTTTCTTCAATTACCCCTCGCATAACCATTGTCCCGTACATAAAAATAAACATGTAGATTAATATGCCACCTAAAAAACCTATACCAGTGCTTACTTCTGAGTGTGTTTTTGTGCTTTCTCCTTCCTTATTTATAATTTTTGTTACTAAATCAACACTTTGCTCTGCATTTTTAAGTGTCTGATTATCAATACCAAGCTTTTTTAAGTTATTAAATTTTAAAGTGTATTCAATTTGTCTTTTAATTTCATTTACAACGTTTAAGGTTACTTGTTGATTTGAGTACAAGCAATACGTGTCTTCTTGAATTATTAATAAAGCGTAGTATGGACTGTCTTCAAAATTTGTTTTGATATTATAAACTTCATTTTTAGGAATAGTTACAAAATTTAATAAATCATTATCTTCAAGTGTGAAGTCTTTTTGATTAGCTATAGCTATATTTCTTTTCTCTTGGTTGTTTTTGGCTAAGTATATGGGTAAGATTAAAACAGATGCCAAAAGTAAGGGGCCTAAAAAAGTCATTACAATGAATGATTTTTTTCTTATTCTTACAAGGTACTCTCTTTTAATAACAAGCCAAATTTTATGCATTTTTTATAGCTTTTATAAAAACTTCTTCCATTTTAGGTATTTCCTTTTTAAATGAAAGAATATTATGTTTTTTATTAATAAAATCTAATGCATCTCTTGAAGATATACCATTTTTTAGTGATAATTGAAAACAATTATTATTTTTTATTACAAATTCAAATAGTTTATTTTTTTCTAAATTCGAATTGTCTAATTCAACTAAATAAGTATTATTTGAGTATCGATTTTTTATTTCTTCTATAGGCCCTTCAAGAATTGTTTTTGACTTATTTATTAGCGCAACGTAATCGCAAATTTCTTCTACAGACTCCATCCTGTGAGTAGAAAAAATTATTGTTTTCCCTTTTTTGCTTAGACTTATTATTTCTTTTCTAATTATAGCAGCATTTATTGGATCAAATCCAGAGAAAGGTTCGTCGAAAATTAATAATTCAGGATCATGAACAACCGTAACTATAAATTGAATTTTTTGAGCCATCCCTTTACTAAGTTCTTCTACTTTTTTGTGCCACCAGTTACTGATATTTAGCTTATTAAACCAAAACTTTAAATTTTTAATTGCATCACTATGCTTCATG
>TARA_B100000963_G_scaffold88446_1_pt1 | contig 11871 bp, 14 predicted proteins | sample TARA_B100000963 | Tara Oceans TARA_B100000963 (sample SAMEA2622097) | marine metagenome | biome: marine biome (ENVO:00000447); feature: surface water layer (ENVO:00002042); material: "saline water (ENVO:00002010), including plankton (ENVO:xxxxxxxx)" | depth 5 m | reverse complement strand
GAAATTATTTTTTTTTCTAAATCATCACATTTATTTAAAAATGTAATCCTAAAAGCATAACCTTTGTCTTTGAAAATATCTGTATTCTCAGCCCAGTGTAAAACTGTTCTTGGACTCATTACTGTAGATATGTCTCCGTTTATAAAACCTTTTCTTGTTAAATCTGCAACTTTTACCATATTTGATAAAATTTCTTTACCTTCTTTATTATTAAAATTTTTGTTTTTAGCTAAAATTATCTCAAGTTCTTTTTCAAAAGGAAGATAATTTAAAGTTGACACAATATTCCATCTGTCCATTTGTCCCTGATTTATTTGTTGAGTTCCATGATAGAGGCCTGTTGTATCTCCCAGACCAACAGTGTTTGTAGTTGCAAATATTCTAAAAAAATCGTGCTGTTCAAGTACTTTATTTTTATCTAATAAAGTAAAGTTTCCTTCGCTTTCAAGTACTCTTTGAATTACAAACATTACATCGGGTCTGCCAGCGTCATATTCATCAAATACCAATGCTACGGGATTCTGAATTGACCAAGGAAGTACGCCTTCTTTAAATTCAGTTATCTGTTTACCGTCTTTTAAAGTTATTGCATCCTTACCAATTAAGTCGATCCTACTTATATGACTATCTAAGTTTACTCTTACACACGGCCAGTTTAATCTTGCTGCAACTTGTTCTATATGCGTAGACTTCCCGGTCCCATGGTATCCTTGTATCAAAACTCTTTTGTTAAAAGAGAAACCAGCTAAAATTGCTAATGTAGTATCTTTGTCAAATTTGTAATCCGAGTCTATTTTTGGAACGTACTCATTTTTTTTGGAGAAAGCTCCAACTTTCATATCACTATCAAAACCAAATGTTTGTTTAACAGAAAGTTTAATGTCAGGTTTTTGCAGTAATTGCTCTGTACTCATTTTTTTCCTAATGTTTTTTTTAATTGACTATAAGCTAAGGTAATTTTTTTTAACTTATCTTCAAATTTTTTACTTCCCTGGTTTTTATCAGGATGATATTTTTTTACAAGCTCTTTAAATTTCGATTGTATTTTTTCCCATTTTACATCATCGCTTAAACCCATAACTTGAAGAGCATCCCTATCTGTATGTGAAATTTTTGTTTTTTTAAAATCTTTATAATTAGAAGTCCTAAAAATATTAAGTTTATCTTCTAAAGCATTATTCCATAATATATTAAAAAAATTTTCTGAAGACCCAAATTTTTTAGTAGTTTTATGCCAAGTTAAATCTGATTTAATAAAAAATTCTATTTCTTGATCGTTCATATTCTCAAAGTAGTTCCAATTTTTATTAAAGATTTTTATATGTTCTAAACACAGTAATCTATATTTTTTACTATTATCTTTTTCCGTGGGAGCCTTGTAAGAACCTATTTCTTTACAATTTTCCCAATCACATATTATTTTCATAACTAATCTTATATAGTAATTATTAAAAATGAAAAATTATTTCGAAGAAATAGAATTAAAATTAAAAAATAATATAAAGATAGAAAGTATTCAAATTGTTGATAATTCATATAAACACAAAAGCCACAAATCTTTTTCTCCTGAAAAATTTCATTTACATTTAAAAATAAAATCTGAATATCTAGAGTCACTTACTAGAATAAGTGCACAGAAAATTATCATGAAAATTTTAAAAGATGATTTAAAAAATAAAATTCATGCTCTTGAAATTAGTTTTGAGCAATAGCTTTACTTAATTTTTTTAGTTTACTTAAAGTTATCTTATTTTTATTAGGTTTTGTTGTTTTACCAATTTTTTTAAGCAAGATAAAATTAATTTTTTCATCCTCATTTTTTTTATCATTTTTAAGAAAATTTAATAAATCAGTGATTGATTTTTTGTTATTATATTTTTTGTACGTATATGAAAGATTATTATCATTATAAATATTTTCAATTTCTTTTAAGGTTTTTAACTTGCAAGTTTTTTTGATTACAGAAAGTCTGCTTTCTAAAATCATACCTGAAAGCACTGCTTCTCCATGAGATATATGTTTTGAAAATTTATTTTTAATTTCAATAGCATGTGCAAAAGTGTGACCAAAATTTAATATCATTCTAGATGCTTTTTCATTCTCATCTTGTTCAACAAAAAACATTTTAATTTGGCAACTTTTTCTTATTGCGTAAATCAGGCTCATTGTGTTTTTAGATAAAATTTTATTCGAATTTTTTTTTAACCAAACAAAAAAATTTTTATCTCTAATGATTGCATGTTTTAATATCTCTGCATAACCGCATATCATTTCTTTTTTGGATAAAGATTTTAAAAACAAAGTATCAATTATAACCAACTTTGGTTGATAAAAAGTTCCTATGAGATTTTTACCTAAATTTGAATTTACACCTGTTTTTCCTCCAATAGATGAGTCAACCTGTGCAAGTAAAGTTGTTGGAATATTTATAAAATTTATACCTCTTTTAAAAACGCTTGAAACAAATCCGATAACATCTCCAGTTATTCCACCACCAATACTTATAACTAGATCTGTTCTATTAAAATTATTAATTAATAATTGATTAAGATAAAAATTTGCCGTCTTCATCGATTTAACTTTCTCATTAGCGTTGAAAGAGTAAAAAAATAAATTATAATTTTTTAAATTATTTTTAAGATTGGTTTTAAATTTAACCGGTATATTTTTATCAGCTACAAGCGCGATGTTTTTGGCTTTCGGACATAGTTGCCTTACCTTATTACTTAAAATTTTAAGAATATTTTCTCCTATAATTATTGAATAATTGTTGTTTAACTTTTTAAATCTTATTTCTTGTTTTTTCATATAAACTCAATATTTTTAGTGTAATTTCTTCAGTTTTTAAATTTTCACAATTGATTCTAAAATCTGCCTCACTATAAGTTTTCTTTCTTTCCAAGTAAATTTTATTGACAGTTTGTCTTAAATTTTTTTTTAATAAGAGAGGTCTTTTACTAGATTTCTCCAATCTTTTTATTAAGATTTCTACACTAACGTCCAACCAAAAGCTTATGGAAGTTTTCTTAGATGTCTCTCTTATTATATTGTTAAGAAAAGCTCCTCCCCCTAAAGCAATGACTGAATTATCATTTTTAAGCAATCTTAAAGTTGTTTTCTGCTCAATTTTTCTGAAATAAATCTCACTTCTTTTTTTAAAAATGTCTTTGATACTTGAGCCTTCATCTTCTTCTATAATTTTATCTGTGTCTAAAAAACTAAAAGACAGTTTTTCAGCTAAATTTTTGCCAATTGTTGTTTTTCCAACACCCATCATTCCTGTCAAAACAACGTTTTTTATCAATTAAATATCCTATTTTGAATTTGATTTTTCATAAATATGTCTTATTTATTGAGTTTAAATAAATTGTAAAAGTATGCAACTTAAATACAACAGGCAACCTAGCTTAGGGACTACAATTTTCAAAATTCTTATAAAGCTTATTTTAATAATCATTTTTTTAATTATTGCTATTTTTTTAGTCGAAAAAATAAATTTTCCAAGTCCTGAAAAAAAGTACGATATCGATATCACCAATGATATTAAGAAACTTTAAAATTTTTTTTTATTTGTTATTTTTGGTTTTAATATCAAAGTCATCTTATGGTGAAGAGAAAATCGATATTTGGCAACAGAAAAAAGAAAAGGGACAAACGCCTAAAATATTAGAAACTGATAAAAAAATAAAACAAAAAAGTAATTTAAATATTCCTGAAAAAATTGAAAGCAAACCTGCTATTGAAATCGAGGTTGACTTAAACAATGAGTCAAAAAAAGTTAAAATTTTTGGTGTCCATGACCCCTCTGATTATGATTTTACCCTAAATATGTGGTCCTCTACTGATGCAGATGACGTTCGAGCAAGTATAAAAAGATTAAAAAAAATAAAATTATCTAAAACTTCAAGTGAAATATTGGAAAATATACTTCTGTCTTTTTCATTCCCCCCAAATGGAATGGATGACAAAGAGTTTGTAAAATTAAAAATAAATTGGTTAATAGAAAATAATAGATCAGAACTAATTGAGGATTTTCTTAAACAAAACGAGGAATTCGAAGGTAAAGGCCAAGCTGTTCAATATTTAGTAGACGAGAATATTGCTAAAGCAAATATTAAAGAAGGATGTGAAAAAATAAAATTTATAGATACTAAAATCAAGGATTCGTATTTAGAAAAATTTAAAATTTATTGTCTAATATATAATAAAAAAAATTCCCAAGCTCGGCTATTATTAGACCTTTTAAGAGAACAGAAACAGTCAGATAAGTTTTTTGATGATAAAATAAATTTCTTATTGGGAATATCTCAAAAAACCTCAGACAAGGTGAATGATAAAAATTTACTTAATTTTTATCTGTCTAGCGTTACAATTAAAAACTTTAAATATGAACCTTCAAAAAAAACAAAAAAAGAGATTTGGAAGTATTTAAATGCTGCTAATTTAATTCAAATTGAAAATATAAATGATAAACAAAAACTAAATGAGTTAGAGCTCGCGGCTAGTCAAGGACAAATAGATGAAAGTATAATTTTTAATATATACAAACAAAATAAATTTGACCTATTAACACTAATTAATGCCAAAAATATTTATAAAACTTTAGATGGTATAGATGCCAGATCATTAATATTTCAAAAATATTTACTATCAGAGGGATACGCAACTAAAGTTGAATATTTATTCATTCTTGATGAACTATTCAAAAAAGATAAAATTTCCAATATTTATTCTAGTTTTTTTAGTAATCAATTAAAAGAAATAGGAACCGAAAATATTCCAAAAAAATTTTTGGAATTAGCTGAAAAAAAAATGATTACCGATAAAGAGATTAAATTTGGTAAGATCAAATACAATGATAAAGTTTTCCATCAGTCAAAAATATTAAAGCTATATGTTGAAAATGAAAATAATAAAAAAATACAAAAAGAGATAGATAGGACAGTAAAAAAAATTAGCAAAAATAGAAAGTATTTTTATTCTGCTAAAGATCTTGCTTTAATTGAAGCTTTAGTAAAAGATGGTTTTAAGATACCTAATAATCTCGATTATAAAGAACTATCCTCAAAGTACGAAGTACCTGAAAATTTGACTGAATTAATTGCTAAAAAACAGAATGCATTTCTAGCTCTTAAGATAATAGAAATAATTGGAGAAGACGAGCCTTATCAACTAGATCCAGAAACAATCTTTTTTATTACGAATCTACTTAATAAAACAAATTTAATTAAGATTAGAAATAAAGTACTAATTTCGGCTCTACCCCAAAGAGCTTAATTAGAATATAATTTATTAATGTCTAAGAGAAAAATCTTAATTGAACCAGATCCAATTTTAAGAAAAAAAAGCGATCCCCTTGAAAAAATTGATACTGACTTAAAAAAACTAATGGATGATATGTTGGATACAATGTATCAAGCTCCAGGAATAGGATTAGCCGCAGTTCAATTAGGAATATTGAAACGTTTAATTGTTATTGATATTTCAAAAGATGATGAAAAAAAAAATCCCTTATTTTTAGTCAACCCTGAAATTATTCATAAATCAAAAAAAACATCTACTTATGAAGAGGGGTGTTTATCTTTACCTGGTTTTTTTGCTGAAATAGAAAGACCAGCTGAATGTAATATAAAATATTTAGATTATGATGGTAAAGAAAAAAAATTAAAAGCTACTGGTCTTTTAGCTACATGTATTCAACATGAAATTGATCATTTAGACGGTGTTTTGTTTATAGATTATCTATCAAAACTAAAAAGAGATATGATAATAAAAAAATTAGTCAAACATAAAAAAGAATTAAACAAAGTAATTCTCTAAATTTTATGGCTTTAAAATTAATATTTATGGGGACACCTAATTTTGCTGTTCCGATTCTAAAAACCTTGCACGAATCTAAACATGAAATTTCAGTTGTTTTCACTCAGCCACCAAAAAAAAGAAATAGAGGTCAGAAATTGAATAAATCACCTATACATGAATTCTGTGATTTAACTAGAATAAAAGTAAGACATCCAATGTCATTAAATGATGATGAAGAATTTCAATTTATAAAAAAAAATAATCCAGATATTGTGATAGTAGCTGCTTATGGAAAAATACTTCCAACTAAATATCTCAATTTAAAAAATATAAAATTCATAAACATTCACGCATCACTTTTACCAAGGTGGAGGGGGGCTGCTCCAATACAAAGAGCTATAATTGAAATGGATAAAGAAACTGGAATTTCAATTATGAAAATAGTCCCAAAGCTTGATGCTGGGCCCTTTATGTTGCAAGAAAAAATTAAAATTGAAACACAAGATAATTTTACTTCGCTCTCCAAAAAGTTATCAATTTTAGGATCAAAACTCATTCTTAAATCATTGGATCTCATCCAGTCTCATTCCTTTAAATTTGAGGAACAAGACAAAAGCAAAATAACCTACGCAAAAAAAATAGAAAAAAAAGAGTCTATAATTAATTGGGATTTGCCAGCAAAAAATTTGATTGCTAAAATTAATGGTCTTAATCCTAACCCAGGCGTATGGTTTACACATAAAGAAATTAGATTCAAAATTATTAAAGCAGAAGAAATATTTAAGAAGGGATTAGCCGGAGAAGTTTTAGATGAGCGCCTGACAATTGCCTGTAAAGAGAATGCGATCGGTATCAAGTTTATTCAAAAAGAAGGAAAAAAAATATTAGAAGTTAATGAGTTTTTATCAGGCTACAAAATTAAAAAAGGTGAAAAATTAAGCTGATTAATAATTATCAAATTATTATTGAATATTTGGGCAAAGACTTTGCGGGATGGCAAATTCAAAAAAATGGAAAGTCAATTCAAGAGGTAATCCAAAAAGCCTTATCAAAAACTTTAAATTCAAAAATAAAAATTATTGGCTCTGGTAGAACAGATGCAGGAGTAAACGCTTTAGGGCAAAGTGCAAATTTTTATCATAACTCAAGAATAAAAAATGATTTCAAATTTTTATCAACAGTAAATTTTTTTTTAAAAAGATATTCAGTTTCAATCTTAAGTTTAAAGGAAAGAAATTTAAAATTTCACGCAAGACACAGTGCGAAAAAAAGAGAGTATGAATATTTAATTTTAAATAGAACAGCTAAACTTACAATTGATGATAACCGAGCCTGGTTAGTAAAAAAAAAGTTAGATATAAAAAAAATGAAAAAAGGCCTCCTTTATCTAATTGGAACACACGATTTTTCATCGTTTAGATCCTCATCTTGCTCGGCTAAAAGCCCTGTAAGAACAATTAGTAATGCAAAAATAACTAAAAGAGGTGAGAGAATTATGATAAAATTTACTTCTAAATCCTTTCTTCAAACCCAAATCAGATCAATGATTGGATGTTTAAAGTATGTTGGTGAAAATAAATGGAGACCGAACAAGATTAAAGAAATTATTCTATCAAGGTCAAGAAAAAAATGTGCACCATTAGCCCCTGCACTAGGTTTATATTTAAAAAAAATTACTTATTAAAAATCTACTAATTTAAAATAATCTTGACCAACTTTTGACCAATTCAATTTTTTAGCAAGTTGAACTGATTTTTTTGAAAATTGATTACTTTTTAATCTATTTTTTTTTAACAAAATTATTTTATCTACTAATTCGGAGTTCTTTTTAAAAGATAAAACATATTTTCCAAAATTATGAGACACTTTATTTGAGCATATGACCGGTAGGCCATATGACATATAGTTTAATACTTTTCCTTGGACGCCAGTAGCAACTTTTAGATTGGCTAAACCGCATAAAGAACTTTTTATAAAAGGAGTTAAGTTCTTTTTTGGTCCTAAAATTTCAACATTATTTTTTTTTGGTAAAAAAAATTTATACAATAAATTAATGTTTCCTATTAAACAAAATTTTACATCAGGTATTTTTTTGTTTAGTTGTGGGGCAATATTTTTAATAAAATCCCTGCAAGCTAAAAAATTTGGTAGATAATTTAAATTGCCAACAAAAAGTATTCTAAAATTGTTTTTAGAGAAAGAGTATTTCTTGTTTAATTTTTTGATAGATAAATTAATCTGAAATATTTTTTTTTCAAATTTAACCTTTGCTCTATTCACTTCACTCTTTGAAAATAACACAATTCTGTCAAAGTTAGAAAAAATTTTACTTTCAATATTTTTAGTCAGCAAACCTTCTAAACGGTAAATATATTTTAGAGGGTTTAAAAAGCTAAGATATTTAAATGTTTGATAATAATTATCTGAATATAGATCACCCATTTCTAAAATTGTTTTACCATGGTAATTTTTTGGTAAATATTGACTAGACCTTATATGATAAAAAAATAAGTAATCATAGTTATCGCAATAATTTTCTATATAGTTTTTCATTTCTTTTGAAAAGAATAATCCAAATTGAATTGGTTGAAATTTAAAGAATGATATTAGACAGTAGAAAAATTGAACGAATAAATTAGGGTAATTGAAATAGATAATATTTTTTTCTCTAATTTTCACACGTTTTTCTTTTAGGCATATAACTTCAATATGGAATTTTTTTCTCAATAATTCTATGATTTCAAGTGATTTTATTACGTCTCCCGAGTATCTTCCTGAAAAAGGATTTCTAGTTGAAATAAATAAAATTTTTTTCATTTTTTTTGATTTTTATATTTTTTTAATCTCCATCTTGATTCTTCCCTTACAATATATCCAACACAATTTTTAGAACCACATCTGCAGGGATACTTTTTAAAATCTTGGTCAAAACCGAAACCATAGTCATAGGATAATTCTTCCCCCTTTTGAATATTTTTCATCGCATATACCCAAATTTTTAAACCTTTTCCAAAAACTTCACAGTTTGGATCACATGAGTGGTTTATCAATCTGGCCGTGTTAAATTTGAAATTGCCATCAAGATCATATTTTCTATTAATATTAAAAAGATATATGGCCCTTCCATTATCAAATTTTGGATCTTTCTCACTTTTTTTGACTGAAATAATTTTTCCCTTGTATTCAATAATTCTCGTACCTTTCTTGATATTACAATTTGCGTATAAACCGTTATTATCAATTTTTGATTTTTTAATTTTGTATAGCTTCACTTAAAATACTCTACTAAAATATCATTATATATTTTCGTAAGCTTTTTTAAGTCAGATAAAGATACACATTCATCTACTCTATGCATCGTTTTATTGACTAGACCAAATTCAAGACATGGAGAGATTTTTCTAATAAATCTCGCATCAGATGTCCCACCAGTTGTTGAAAGTTTAGGATTTATTTTTGTTATCTTTTTTATTATTCTTTTGGTCATTAATACCGTTTTTCCTGGTTTTGTTAAAAAAGCATCTCCATTTGCTATATAATCAATTTTAAAGTTACAATTATTTTTTTTACTTATTTTTTTCACAATCGAACTAACTTTTTTTTTCAGAGAACTTGAAGTATGTAAATTATTATATCTTATGTTAAATTGAGCTCTTGCCCTAGCTGGAATTACGTTATGTGCTTTATTATCTACATTTATTGACGTAAATTCTAAATTAGAGGGTTGAAAATTTTTATTACCTTTATCAAGTTTATTCTCCTTAAGCTTCTTACATATAGCAATCAAAGTATTAATAGGATTATTTGATAGGTGTGGATATGCTATATGTCCTTGGGTACCTGTGATTTCTATTTTTCCTGATAGGCTTCCTCTTCTACCAATTTTTATCATTTCTCCAAGTCTGTTTGGATTCGTAGGTTCTCCTACAATACAAAAATTAATTTTTTCTCCTCTTTTTTTTAAGTAATCGACGACTTTTTTTGTCCCATTTATTGCATACCCCTCTTCATCACCAGTTATTAAAAAACTAATTGATCCACTAAATTTTTGGTTTTTCTGTAAAAATTTACTTACTGCCGATACAAAACATGCAATTGAGCTTTTCATATCATTAGCGCCTCTCCCAATTAAATAATTTTTTTTAACTGAAGGTTTAAAAGGATTTATAGTCCAATCTTTTATATTTCCAGGAGGAACTACATCAGTATGACCTGCATAACAGAGGTTAGGACCCTTTTTACCTATTCGAGCATAAAGATTTTTTATTGGTTTACTTTTTTTATCTTTGAACTCTAATATTTTACAATTAAATCCTAATCTTTTTAATTGTTTACTAAGAAATTTAATTGCTCCTGCATCTTTAGGTGTAACACTTGGAAACCTTATTAAATCTTTAGATAATTGCAATTCGTTAATTATAGTCATCAGTCTCTAAGCAAGTCGTTAATGGATGTTTTGCTTCTAGTTTTTTCATCAACTTTTTTGACTATGACTGCACAATATAGGGAAGGCCCATTTGGGTTCGACTTGTTTGGTAAACTTCCGGGAACCACAACTGAATAAGCAGGTACCTTACCATAATGTATTTCTCCAGAATTTCTATCCACAATTTTTGTTGATGCGCCAATATAAACTCCCATTGATAAAACTGCACCCTCTTCAACTAAAACACCTTCAGCAATTTCAGATCGTGCACCGATAAAACAATTATCTTCAATAATTACTGGACCAGCTTGAAGCGGTTCTAGCACACCTCCTATACCTGCACCCCCAGATATATGGCAATTTTTTCCAACTTGAGCACATGATCCAACTGATGCCCAAGTATCAATCATCGTGCCTTCATCAACATAAGCTCCAAGGTTTACAAAGCTTGGCATTAAAACTACATTTTTGGCAATGTATGCTCCTTTTCTGACAACCCCGTTAGGTACATGACGGTACCCTGCTTTTTTCCAGTCTTTCTCTTTCCACTTCACTGTCTTACCAGGCACTTTATCATACCAAGTAGTGTAAGGACCTTTCATCATCTCCATTTTATTTATTCTAAAGCTTAACAAAATAGCTTTTTTAATCCATTGATTTACAATCCAATTGCCACTTTGTTTATTTGCTACTCTAATTTTTCCACTGTCGACTAAATTAATTGTTTCATTAATAGCTTTAATCAATTTTTTATCTGATTTTGAACTTACTTTTTCTTTTTTTTCAAAATTTTCGTTTATTATTTTTTCTAAATTATTGTAAATCATTAATATCCTTTAAAAATTTTGCCAAGTTGTCAGTCTTATAATTAATGAAATCTGAGTCTGAATATTTTGCCGCCCAAGGCTCATTATTTTTAATCCAGACAGTTTTCATTCCTAATTCGTATGCTGGCTTTAAATTCCTAGCTATATCTTCAAAGAATATACAATATTGTGGCTCAATTTTGTAATTTTCTACCAACTTTTTATAGGGCTCTTTAGAAGGCTTTGGTATAAATTCACAATCTCTAATATCAAAAATCCCGTCAAAAAGCTTATCTATTCCAATTCTTTTAGTAACATTTAGAGCATGTTCTCTAGAGCCATTAGTAAAAATTATTTTTTTCCCATCCAATTTTTTAATTTCATCTTCCAAATCTTGATCCTTACCTAAAAAACTAAGGTCTACGTCATGAACAAACTCTAAAAATTCATCAGCATCGATTTTGTGATGTTTAATCATGCCGTTTAAAGTTGTATTATATTCTTGAAAATAATTTTTTTGAATTTTTCTAGCTTCGTCAATGCTAACGCTTAATTTTTGAGAGATAAATTTAGACATTTTTTTATCTACCTGATCGAAGACTTTTGTCGCTCCGTCATAAAGTGTATTGTCTAAGTCAAATAACCAAAATTTTATACCTATTAAATCTTTCATTCTCTGATCAGTGTTCCAGATCCCTTATCTGAAAAAATTTCGTGTAAAATTGAATGGGGTTTTCTCCCATCTAGAATAACTACTCCTCTCACTCCATTTTGCACTGCATCTACACAGTTTTCTATTTTTGGAATCATGCCTCCTTGAACAACTTTCCATTTAAT
>TARA_B100000963_G_scaffold48266_2_pt1 | contig 11893 bp, 13 predicted proteins | sample TARA_B100000963 | Tara Oceans TARA_B100000963 (sample SAMEA2622097) | marine metagenome | biome: marine biome (ENVO:00000447); feature: surface water layer (ENVO:00002042); material: "saline water (ENVO:00002010), including plankton (ENVO:xxxxxxxx)" | depth 5 m | reverse complement strand
ATGGCTGTGGAGCTAGCCCTTCAGTGGAACGATAGCTATCAAGAAAATACTCTTTGCTACACTAACAATATTTTTCAAAAAGATGGTGGAAGCCATTTAAGCGGATTTAAAACGGCACTTACTAGAAGTTTAAATAATTTTATGGAAAAGGAAGGTTACTTAAAATCGGGTGACTTAACTCCATCTGGTGAAGATGTCAGGGAAGGTTTAACAGCAGTAATTTCTGTTAAGTTGCCGGATCCTAAATTTTCATCTCAAACAAAAGACAAACTAGTTTCATCTGAAATTAAGCCTGTAGTAGAGCAAGAAACCTACAAACATTTAAACGATTTTCTTTTAGAAAATCCAGGTGAAGCAAAACAGATAGCAACAAAAATAATTGACGCTTCAAGAGCTCGAGAGGCCGCTAGAAAGGCAAGAGAAATGACGAGAAGAAAGGGCGTTCTGGATGGAATAGGACTTCCAGGAAAATTAGCAGATTGCCAAGAAAAAGATCCTTCTTTGAGTGAGTTATATATAGTTGAAGGAGAGTCTGCAGGAGGTTCGGCAAAACAAGGAAGAAATAGACACAATCAAGCCATTTATCCGATGAAAGGAAAAATCCTTAATGTCGAAAGGGCAAGAATCGATAAAGTCTTAAATTCTGACGAGATTGTTAACATAATTACTGCTTTAGGTTGTGGCCTCAAAGAAGACTTTGATCTGGAGAAGCTGAGATATCACTCAGTAGTAATAATGACTGATGCCGATGTTGATGGATCTCACATAAGAACTTTGTTATTAACTTTCTTTTATCGTCACATGCCAGAGGTTTTAGAAGCTGGACACATTTTCATAGCTCAGCCTCCTTTGTACAAAGTTGGGCGCGGTAAATCTGAGGAGTACATTAAAAATGACTCCATGCTTAGAAGTTTTTTAGTAAATAAGATTTCACAAGAAACAACTCTTCATCTCACCAAAACAAAAAAGGTTGCCGAGGGAAATTTTGCTGAGATATTAACTTCGTATAATTCAATGATGGACTTTGTTGAATCCTCTTCCAATAACGCTCCATCTTTGTTTATTGAAGCAATTTTGACCTCAAAAGATTTCGATCAAAAAAATATTACTGGATGGCTGAAAGACATAAACTCAAATTTGAAGAAAATGTCTGCTGAGGATATTGAAATCAAAGTCGATCTAGATAAAGAGAGTAAATCTAGATTGATTATTTCTCAAACAGAACATGGAAATACATTGGCAACAATCTTGCCCACATCATTCTTCAAATCCAATGGCTATAAGTTAATCATGGACTTTAAAAAGAAATGTGTTGGAGTTAAGCCAAGCTCATCTTTTTTTATGAAGGGAGAAGTCTCCAGGAAATTTAGCAATAATTTTATTGATTCTTTCGAAGAATTATTTGAGGACTCCAAAAAGGGCCTAACAATTCAGAGATACAAAGGATTGGGGGAAATGAACGCTGACCAGTTATGGGAGTCAACAATGAATCCTGATAGTAGATCTTTGCTGAAAGTGACAATTGAAGATGCCGAAGCGGCAGACGAAATCTTTTATAACCTAATGGGTGATGATGTTGAGTCAAGAAGAGAGTTCATAGAAACTAACGCTGGTTTGGTTAGCAACATAGACATTTGATCTTCAAATAGAATTTCCGATATTATTTAAATAGTGAATTAAAAAAAAGGAGTTTTTATGTTGCAAATAACTAAATATGAAATGCACAGTGGCGCAGATAGAAATACTTTTGGAAACGCCGCATACTCTGTCTGCAAAACTGCAAAAGCCTCGCCAGGAGTAAAAGATGCAAAATACTACTGGGTAAATCCTAATTTAATTGCTTTTATAGTTGATGCGGAGCCTGGCTCTTGGGGAGCAGGAGCTCAACCAACAGCAGATGCAATGAAAGCGTTGTTTGACTTATCGGATATTTCTACGCAAGTTGCAGATGAAACTTGGATGGGAGCAAGAGAAGGAACAGATAACTTTAACTTGGCACAATAACTTTTCGATAAACGTAAAAAATTTTTCTTAATAACGGATAACGAAATTTATTAGTAATTATCTTGTTGCAGAAATAATTTTCTTAAAATCTAAGCCTTCATATTCAAAGACATGAGGCTTAATAAAATTATTAAAACTCAATTTCCAGTCTTTATGGATTCCTAACTCTTCTCCACTAGGCGGAGATATTTTAAATCTTACTTTATAAGATTCATTTGGATCGGCAGGTAATTTTATATTTTGAGCATAGTGCAAACTATCTTTCAAATTTATATGTGGGGTCAATCTATAAATTTTACTGGCTCCATTTTCTCCAGTTACTTGTAAATCTATGTCAAGGTAAGGAACAAATCCCCCCGCCTGGAAACCTGCTTCATTATCTTTAGACCAAGTTGCAAGCAGTTCAATATGAATGTCAGAAGAAGGTTTCGAAGGATAGAACTCCTTTGGAAAAATCTCATCTTTTGGCGCTGCTTCAAATACCAAATCAATACCCGGAAAAATTTTTTCCTCACCTATAATCATCTCCTCGCAAAAGATAGATGATGATAATAATGTTAAAAATAATAGTGTTTTTGTCATTTCTTCCTAAAAATATACAATTAAATAATGGAAACTAAAGAATTCAAAATGTTTGGCTATAACGCTGAAAAATTATCATTAGCTTATGGTATTTTTTTAATAGCTTGGGGTTTGCTTGTCTCAATGATATCTGGCAGCAATTCATTAACTTCTTTCATACCTTCTTTTATTGGATTGCCAATATTTTTATTTTCTCTTTTGTCAATTTTATTTACGAATAGAAAAAAACTTTTCATGCACATTGCAGTCCTTTTGATTGTTTTGGCCGCATTGGGAGGGTTGGACGTATTTAGAAGCTTTCCTGGCATATTTTCCAATTTTTGGGGAGATTTATCGAAGTTAATGTTGTTATTAACAGGTTCATTTTTTACCTATGTGAACGTTAAATCATTCATTGAAGTAAGAAAAAATAGAGAAACTTAAATTACTCCATGAACATACTAAGTTTAAGCAACTTTGATAAGAAAATATTTTTTATAGCTTTAACGCTATTTTTCTTAAATTTATCTTTTGCTGATGAATATATATCTGAAAGAGGAATGACAAATTTACTTGGAACAGATACTTGGAATAGATGTGCAGCCGAGATGTCTAAAAATAATGCAAAGGTTTATGAATTGTCTTACGAGCGAACTTCAACAATGCCGCTTTCTCCATTTGCAGGAGAGTACAAACCAAAATTTTTACCTGAGCTAGGTTTTGAAAACTCTAATCACATTTATACAATGGATGTGCTTAATGAAAACGTAAATGATGGAAATCAAGGAACCCAAATTGATGCTCTTGGACACTTTGGACATTCTGATAAATTTTGGGACGGAAAAGGTGAAGTAGATCTTTCTGGCGTTAAATACTTTAAAAATCTAACAGCAAAAGAAGTTAAACCTTTTCCAGAATCTCCATTACAAAAATTAGGTATCGAAACTGTTCCCCCGATCATAACAACTGGAGTTTTGCTTGATGTAAGAAAACATTCTTTCAACGGAAGAGCAATGAAGGCTGGTGAATACGTAACTGTGAAACATATAAAAGAAACCTTAAGTAAATCGTCCTTAAAAAAGAGAGGAATTCTACCTGGTGATGTGGTTCTTATTTACACTGGTTGGAGCGATCATTATGAAGATCCCGATGAAAACAAAATTTATTATTCCAAGGCTCCAGGAATTTCATTTAACGCCGCTAAATTTTTAGCCGACAAAAAAGTTGTGGGTGTTGGTTTAGATAATTGGGGAGTAGATGCCTTTGGCGACCCAGGCGAAATGGGAAAAGAGGTATCTCAAAATCCTGATGGAGTTGTATTACCAGCGCACTATTATTTCTTAACCCAAGTAGGCATTCACACTATAGAAAACTTGAAACTTGATCTGCTTGCTAGGGACTCTGTCGATCTTTCATGCGTTATGATTCTCCCGCTCAAAACAAAGGGTAGCGCTGCTTCGCCAATCAGGCCTGTTGCCATAGGATCTTCTAAATCCTAATTTTAATTTCTCAGCTTAATTAAATACTCTTCTAGAAAGTTGATTTCAGGTTCTTGCTCATCAGCTATTAAATTGCCCTCATCATCTAATAAAACCCCGTGAAATACTCTTTGTCCGCTAGAAAATAAGTCTTCATACATTGAAATATCTTCATTAAAATCAATATCTTGTAAGAAATATCTATATTTTAGATAGGAGAAAAGACTGCTCAGAAAACTACTTCTTAAAAGTTTATCCATGGAATATATTAAACACAGTTACGAAAATTATTCCTGTTCCCATACTTCCAATTATCAATATAGCTAGGTCCACAAAAAAGACCGAAAACAACTTTAACCAAGATACATCATAATTTTTAGTTTTCTGCAGAGCAGAAATTTTAAAAAATGAGAAGGATACAATGAAAACTACACTTCCAATAATGAACATTCCTAAATTCATCTGATCAGTTTAAATCAAAACAATGAAGTAAAGTTTGCAATAGCAGAAAAATATTAAACTATAATATGAAGATGCTGAATTTTCAGAATCAAGATTGCAATTTATCTCTGCAAGAAGGCATAGATGAATATAGAAGTTATTTAAGAAAAAATAATAGATACGTTCTAGGAGAACAAGCAAGTGACTCAGAAAAGTGGGGCATTCTCTGCCACGACGCGACTCATGTAATCTTTGGATTAGATTCAACTCTAGAAGAAGAAGCTATGTTGGATTGCTGGGTATTTTTTGGGGGAAATTATTTTCAAATTCTAAAAGATTATCTATCTGGAAAAATAACTTTTAAGGAGACTACAGAAAAAGTAGAAATCCTTTTAAAAGATGTTGGTTATTCAAAATATATTTATCTCTATTTAAAAGTTATGGTCAAAAAGTGGCCTGTGATTTTATTTAGATGTTTTAAAATGAAGAAGCGTTGGAATTATTATTTTTCAAAAGAATTACTTGATAAAAGTATTAAAGAATTAAGAAACGAATTTCGTATCATGATTCTTTCATCTTCAGAAAGAAAGATAAAAAAAGTTTCTTGGAGTAGAGAGATAAAAGAGTTTTGAATATCAAAGAAATTCAAAAATTCAAGGACCAGCTTTTGGATGAAATCCAAAACACTTTTTCAGATAAAAAAAATCCTACGCTTGAAGAATATCAACAACAAACAGAAAATCTCATTACATTGAAAGAGATTCTTGAGAGAGAAAAGGAATCAATGCCGCAAGAGAATTTTGATTTAATTTCCGGGCAAGATTTTGTCATCCTCCAAATTGAAAGATGGATAGATGATAACAATGAGATTACAGAAGGTTGGTTTGATGAATCTGAAAAGCCTCTCAAAAAACACTAATTTTCAATATTATTATTCTTCTGATTTTTTAATTTTTCTAAACTAATTCTATCCTTCAGGCTCATCACATACGCTGCTCCAGCGAGAATAAGAACTGCCGCAGCTTCTCCCACAATAAGAGTAGCTTCCATTTCTTTATTTTGCATAACAATTAACCTACAAATGGCAGTTATAGCAATGATAATTGGCAAAGTAACAGGAATCCTATTTGTGCTGTAAAAAGCCCCAACCATCCCTAAAATTTCCGCATATATGAATAATAAGAACAAATCAGGCAGTTCAATTCGTCTTTCAATGAACATTTCCCATAAATAAAGGGCTGCAGCGATGCATGTTGCAATTCCAATAAGCGCTAAAAGGATTTTCTCACTTATGAGAGTTGTCCAGTGCATTCTGTCATTTGTGGCTTGGCTAAACAGTTTTTTAAGCATAATTTCCCTCAAATTGGCATTTTTCACCATTTAAGACTTAAATTTACCAAAAAGGAGCAAAAAAGGGAGTTTTTTATAAAATAAAGGTTTGAGACCAGATATCTAAGATTTTCAAGACTTGGATGTTAAATGATAATTATTAATCATCCACGATTGAAGGTCTGAAGTCAGTTGTCTAATATTTTTACCGGATGTTTCAATTGGATCGCCTAAATAGAAAATAACTTTGCCAGGTTGTATTAAATAACTAGGGGGCCAACAGTCTGCTGAGTTATGAACTATTGGGATGATTCTGGTTTCTGTTTTGGCAGCAACTTCAATGCCAGTTCTAGAAAACCGTCCTATTTCTCCTGCTGGCATCCTCGTTCCTTCTGGAAAATATAATACAGATAAGCCGGCATTTATTTTTTTTATCCCCTCTCTTATAATTTTTTTAGTAGAGCTCAGCTTCATGTCTCTTTCTATGTAAATTGGCTCAAGCAATCTAAAGCCTAAACCAAATACAGGAACACTTAAATTTTCTTTTTTTGTAATTGCTGACATTGGTTGAAACTCATGATGTAAAACCAACGTCTCTAATGTGCTTTGGTGATTAGAGACAAAGAGAAACTTGCCATCACGATAATCTTTGAACCCACGGAACTCTATTTCAACATTACAAATATATTTCAATGTAAATTTCACCAACCACACCCAACTTAAAATAATTTTTTGTCGAGGAATTAATGGCGTGAAATACAAAAAAGGTATGCCAATAAAAATTAGCCCTAATCCAATGATGAGAAAAAAATAAAATATTCCTGACCTTAAATAGACCATTAGAAGTTGTTCTCAATAGCTTCGAATAAATTTTCGTAAATTTTTACACCCTGCAAACTCTCGGCTGTTCTTATGGTATGCATTCCATATCCAGTTAATACTAAGATTGGATGACACCCATGTTTTTTTGCAGCGAGCAAATCAGATTCCTTGTCGCCTATAAAAAAACAATCTTTTAACGATGTACCTAGTTTTGCTTCTGCTTTTTCAAGTAAACCTGTTTTGGGTTTTCTGCATTCACAATTATCCTCGTTTGCATGAGGACAAAATAAGATTAATTCAATCTCAGCCCCAACCTTTTTAAGTTCTTTCCTCATATGATCGTGAACATTATTTATCATTTCTTCAGTCGCCGTTTTTTGAGAAATGCATGCTTGGTTGGTGAGAACAATAACTTTCACATTTTTATCTGATAATTTTTTTAATGCTTGGACGCTTTTGTGTTCAAATTCAAATTCCTTTGGATCTCTTACATAATCAAATAGATCTACGTTTATAACGCCATCACGATCTAAAACAATGTATCTGACTGAATTATCCAAGAATATAATTACTTAAAAAAATTTGAGAAATATTGTGTAAGTTCATGTATTTGTATGGTTTTTTGATCCATACTATCTCTATCTCTTATTGTAACTGTGTTACTTTCAAGAGAATCAAAATCAATAGTTATACACATAGGAGTACCTACTTCATCATGCTTCCTATAACTTTTTCCAATGTTTCCAGTATTTTCTAAAAGAACTCTTCCCTTACCCAAAGACTGAAGTTCATCCTTTACCTTTTTAGCTAAAGATACAAGATCTTCATTATTTTTTTTCAAAGGTATTACAGCAGCTTTGATTGGACTCAGATGAGGCTTTAAGGCTAAAACAATTCTTTCTTTTCCGTCATCTAATTCTTCAACTTTATAAGCTTCATTCAGAATAGCTAAGACACCTCTTTCGACACCTGCTGATGGCTCAATTACAAAAGGAACGATCCACTCATTTGAATCTTTATCTTGTACCGCCAACCTTGAGTTAGAGTCTGTATTTTTTCTAACTTCACTCTGGATATTTAATTGCTCTTGATTCTTGGAATGAGAACCTAAATCAAAATCAGTTCTATTTGCTATCCCTTCCAGTTCCTCTTCGCCATGAGGGAACTTGTACATTAAATCAACAGTTCTTTTTGAATAATGAGATAACTCATCCTTCGGAACTTCTAAAAATTTAATTTTCTTTTTGGAGACTCCCTGTTTCTCCCACCACTTTGATCTCTCTTCTATCCATTTATCATGCCAAAAATTATCTTCCCCTGGCTGCACAAAAAATTCCAATTCCATTTGTTCAAATTCACGCACTCTAAAAATAAAATTTCTAGGAGTTATTTCATTTCGAAAAGCTTTACCAATTTGAGCAATACCAAAAGGTAAAGATCTTGATGTTGAATCAACTATATTTTTAAAGTTTGTAAAAATCTGTTGAGCAGTCTCTGGTCTTAGATAAGCAATTGATGCTTCATCTTCAACTGGACCAACATTTGTTTTAAACATTAAATTAAATGGTCTAGGGTCAGTTAAATCTTTGCTCCCACATTTTGGACAAGAATCTTCTATTTGATCCGCTCTCCATCTTGCCTTGCAACTTCTGCAGTCAACCAACGGATCTGTGAAAGTATCCTCATGGCCTGAATAATTTAATACAAGTTGATTTGTTAAGATGGAGGCATCCAATCCTTCAACGTCATCTCTTTCATAAACCATGGATTTCCACCATGCACTTTTTAAATTATTTTTTAGTTCAACTCCAAGTGGACCAAAGTCGTACATGCCTTGTAAGCCACCATAGACTTCACTTGATTGAAAAATAAATCCCCTTCTCTTGCATAAAGAGACTAATTCATCCATTGATTTAGCTGACATTTATACGATGATTCGGGTTTGATTCAATAAAATTGACTGATTTCTTACTAATTCTACTTGAATGTTGAATATAATGGACTGAAATGTTCATAAAAATCCTGTTTTTTTTAGCAAAAATAACCCCTTTTAGAGTTTTTCAACTATTTGGGGAATTTTTAGGCTTTTTAATGGTTTTTTTTAACTCTAAAAGCCTTAAAACAAGTTCAACTAATCTCAAACACGTATTTAAAAGCAAAACTAAAAAGGAAATCGAAGATTTATCAAGAAGTAGCATAAGACAAACATCTTTATCTTTGATGGAAGCCATTTATGTTTGGTCAAATTCAAGCGACTTCAACAGAAAAATTTACCCTTTGATATCTAAAGTTAATAACGAAAGTAAATTTGATTCATTAATGAAAGAAGACAAAGGGCTGATAATAATTTCAAGTCATATTGGCAATATGGAATTATTGATCTCTTGGATGGCACACAAAGCAGAGGATCTTCTTATTCCTTATACCAAGGTAAAAAATGAAAATGTTAATAGCCTCGTAAGAAAAGGAAGACAAAATTACGGAGCTAAGATGATTGGCGTAGGCTTTAAAAGCACTAAACTTCTACTTGAACACATAAATAACAAAGGAACCATTGCAATGGCAGTAGATCAAGTTCCAAAAAACAAAAATAGACAAACTGCTAATTTCTTTGGTAATGATTGTTTCACTAATTCCTTAATCTCAAACATTGCAAAAAAAACAACCTGTAATGTTGTTTATTGCAGCTGTACATTCGGCAAAGATGGATACCAAATTAATGTAAGAGAAGTAGGGGATAACTTTTTTTCTGACGATATAAGTGAGTCTCTAAAGTCAATGAATAAAGTATTGGAAGAAGATATCCTTGATTCGCCAGAGCAATATGCTTGGGAATATAAAAGATTTAAAGGTTTTATTGATTACGTTTAATCAATAGTAAGTACTTACTTAGCTTTTCCAAAAGAAAGGCGTCATTAACACCAAAAGAGTATAAATTTCTAATCTTCCCAGTATCATGGAAAACGATAGAGTTATTTTAGATATATCATTTAAAGAGTTATAGCTCTGTGTAACATCTCCTAAACCAGGCCCAAGATTATTTATAGAGGCGCCCACTGCAGAAAATGCAGTAATAAAATCTGAACCATATAAAAGCATTAAAGTTGTGAGAAATACATAAGCCAATATGTAGACCGAAAAGAAACCCCAAACCGATTCTGCTATTTCTGGTTGGAGAATTTTTCCACCTATTTTTACCGGAACTACTGATTGAGGATGTGTTAATTTTTTAAGCTCCCTACCACCTTGTTTGTAGAGAACTAACACTCTGATCATTTTAATTCCGCCTCCTGTTGAACCAGCACAAGCTCCAATGACTCCGAGCATTAATAGCAAGAAAGGAATAAAAGCAGGCCATAAATAGTAATCTGAATTAACATATCCTGTTGTTGTAGCGAAAGAAACTGTTTGAAAAGCTGTGGTTACAATTAAATCAAAATTATTTGCAGATCCGTAATAAATCATAGCAATTGTAATAAGTAGAAAGGCAGAAAGAATAACAGTACCGTAAAACTTAAATTCTGAATCTTGAAAGTAATATTTAGGATTTAACTTTGTGTAAGCAAGGAAATGAAGGGAAAAGTTAGCTCCAGAAAGAAACATAAATATTATGGAAACCAAGTAAATTGCATTGCTGTCGAAATAGGCAAAACTTTCGTCATAATTTGAAAATCCTCCGATAGCTACTGTTGTAAACGAATGAGTGATAGCATCAAAGAGGCTCATACCTGAAAAAAAGTAACAAAAACAACAGCTTAGAGTTAAAATAAGATATATAAACCATAAAGATTTGGCTGTTTCAGCAATTTTTGGTCTTAATTTATTGTCTCCCATCACTCCAGAGCCTTCATTTTTGTACAATTGCATACCCCCAACTCCAAGTAATGGGAATATTGCAACTGCTAGAACTATTATTCCCATACCTCCAAGCCACTGTAATAGGGCTCTATAGAATAGTAAGGACTTACTATAAGTATCTAAATCTACCAAAACAGTGGATCCTGTAGTAGTTAAAGCCGAAGTAGTTTCAAAATAGGCATCAACGATAGAAAACTGGTGAGTAGAGCTTAAAAGGAAGGGCAAAGAGGCAAAAAGTGTAAATAAAACCCAAAAGGCTACGGTTAGAATAAATCCTTCCTTAATTCTTATTGTTTCCTGTTTTTCCTTATATGTTGCTACCCAAAATGCTACCCCTGTAATTAGAGTTATAAAAAATGCACCAGAGTAGTCAGTAAAATTATTTTCCTGGTAAATTAAGGAAACTAAGATTGGTAGTAGCTGAAAAAAAGAAAAATACACTAAACCTATGCCTAAAAGGTTTAAAATGGGCCTAACTTTCATTAAATTCTATTTACGAACAAATAATATTCGTAACTTCCTCAAGATTCTTTTTATCTGCTATAAAAGTAATCAAATGATCATTTTCATTCACTTTAGTATCATGATGAGCGATTTTAATAGCATTTTCGGAGAAAATAGCTCCAATTACGCATCCTTCAGGCAGCTCTATCTCATCAATTTGTTTGCCAACAACTCCTGGATATCCATTTCTAGAAGTAGCAATCAACTCAACTGCTTCACCTTTTCGTTTGAAAGAATAAGTTTTTAATTGTGTCTCATCTGATAAATTTTCTAGTATTGAACCTATTGTGATTTCAGATGGATTGATTGTTATGTCGATTTGCTCTTTTGATATCAAGTCAAGATATGCATTTTTGTTGACCATCGATAGAGATTTTTTGGCGCCCATTTTTTTGGCTAACATGGAAGACATTACATTAGCCTCATCATCATCGGTAACAGAACAAAAAAAGTCAGTTTTTTCAATATTTTCTTCTTCAAGTAGCGCACTATCAGATGAGTCGCCATTCAAAACTAACGAAGAATCCAGTTTTTCAGATAAATAAATACATCTTTCTCTATTTATCTCAATTATCTTAAGATCGAACTTTCCTTCCAAAGATTCTGCTAGTCTTCTTCCTATTCTTCCTCCTCCAGCAATCATGATCGTTTTTGAGGCTATCTCTTTCACACGAAGTTCGGATATAACCTTTTTAATATCTCTTGATTCCGTAATGAAGAAAACTTCATCGCCTGTTTCAACAATATCGTTGCCTTTGGGGGCAATGACTTTATCCTCTCTATAAATTGCTGCAATTCTTGTATCAACCTTCGGGATATGTTGTCTCAATTCGGCTACTATATGGCCGGTAATTGGAGCTCCTTCTTTGGCTTTGACTGAAACCATCGATACCTTT
>TARA_B100000963_G_scaffold86862_1_pt1 | contig 11894 bp, 10 predicted proteins | sample TARA_B100000963 | Tara Oceans TARA_B100000963 (sample SAMEA2622097) | marine metagenome | biome: marine biome (ENVO:00000447); feature: surface water layer (ENVO:00002042); material: "saline water (ENVO:00002010), including plankton (ENVO:xxxxxxxx)" | depth 5 m | reverse complement strand
AGTCCGGGTTGTCATGAAATTCTTCGAAAACGGCGATGGAGTTACCGAACCGCGAGGGTTCTTTGCCTCCGGCGTGCACTGTGACGTCAAAGGCAAGAAAGACGGCGCCTTTGATCTTGGTGTGATCTATTCCAAGAAACCATGCACGGGAGCGGGAGTTTTCACCACCAACGACGTCAAGGCGGCTCCCGTCACCTATTGCATAGACCTTTTGAAGAATCCAAAGTCCACTTTCCACGCTGTGGTTGCGAACAGTGGAAACGCCAATGCCTGCACCGGTGCTCAAGGTGATGCCGACACCAAAAAAATGGCTTCTGAAGTAGCCCGTCATCTCAAGGTGCATTCCAAGGAAATTCTCGTTTTTTCAACCGGAAGGATCGGCGTCCCTTTACCGATGAGTCGAATCACCGCGGGTATCCGGGACGCCACCGATGACGTCCTTCAGGAATTCGACGGCGCTCACGCCTTTCAGGAAGCGATCCTGACTTCGGATACCTGCACCAAATCCTGTTCCGCCAAGATTGAAACACCCGGCGGTGAAATCACGGTCGGTGGAGTCGTCAAAGGGGCTGGTATGATCGAACCCAATATGGCAACCATGCTCGCTTTCCTAACCACGGATGCGGGCGCTTCCCCGGAGCTTCTGAAAACCATTTTGAAACAGGCAGTGGATCAATCCTTCAACCTCATGACAATTGACGGGGATATGAGTACCAACGACTCGGTCGTTTTGCTCGCCAACAAGGGAGGCGGGATCAAACTGGATCTTGAAGAACCTACGGTGGTCCTGAAGTTTCAAGAGGCAGTCAACGCCGTTTGCGCTGCCCTCGCCCGGAAATGCGTGAGCGATGGGGAGAAAGTGACCAAGTTCGTCAAAGTCCGCATCCGAGGAGCGCCCAGCGATGCGGATGCCGAAAAAGTCGCCCGTTGCATCGCCAACTCCCTCTTGGTCAAAAGCTCCTGGTACGGATCCGATCCCAATTGGGGCAGATTGGTGGATGCCGCGGGATACGCTAAAATCGGTCTGATTTTCGATCAATTGGACCTCTTCTACGATGACGTTCCCGCTCTGATCAATGGCGAACCCATTATCGGAAACAAAAGCCAGTGGCAGAATATCGTGAAGGGAAAGGAATTCATTATAACCTTGGACCTTAAGATCAAAAAAGGGAAGGCTGAAATCTGGACCAACGACTTGAGTGAGGAATACGTCAATTTCAACAAGAGCGAATAAGATGCCTGCAGTCGAGGAAAGTAAGAGAAAAGCCAGCATTTTGGTTGAGGCTCTGCCTTACGTCAGACGCTTTCGCGGTTCTATCTTCGTGGTAAAGTATGGAGGTAGTTTCATGGATTCCCCAGACCCCGCGATACGAGCCGGAGTGGCTCAGGACCTCGTCTTTCTGAACTTTGTGGGCATTCGCGTGGTCGTGGTTCACGGAGGGGGAAAAGCGGTCACTCGGGAACTCGAGTCAAGAGGGCTCGAAGCCAAGTTCGTAAACGGCCTCCGCATCACCGATTCCAATGCCATTGAAGTCGTGGATGAGGTCCTCAATGGAACAGTCAACGAGGAGGTGGCATCCTTCGTCGCATCCCATGATTGTGATGTGCAAAGAATTGCCGGCAAGCAAGTCTTGCGTTGTCGGAAGCTCGAACAGGATCCGGATCTCGGTTTCGTAGGGGAGATCAAAGAAGTTGAAACAGATCTGATTCTTGAGGCATTGGACGCTGGGAAAATGCCTATCCTGTCCTCCACCGGATCCGACGATTCCGGCCAATGCTACAACGTAAATGCCGATACTGCCGCCGCTCGAGTGGCCATGGCCTTGGGAGCGAGAAGATTGGTTTACCTTTCCGACGTTCCGGGTTTGCTCAGAAACCCCGAAGATCCCGACAGCCTCCTTTCCAGTCTTCCCGTTCATCAGGTTCAACCACTCAAGGAAGAAGGGGTCATTGCTCAAGGTATGCTGCCCAAGGTCAACAGTGCGGTCGATGCCCTCAAATCAGGAGTCAATCGGGTGCACTTCATCGATGGACGACTCGCTCACAGCATCCTGCTTGAAATTTTCACTGACCAAGGAATTGGGACGGAAATCGTACACTCCTAAAAAGTCATGATTTCCGAAGAACATACCAAATACCTTATCGGAAATTACGCCCCACCGACGATTGAGATCGTACGTGGATTGGGAACCAAGTTATGGGATTCCGATGGAAAGGAATACCTCGATTTCGCCTCTGGGATTGCAGTCACAAATATCGGGCATGGGCATCCCGCATGGATCGATCGGGTCACCGAGCAAAGCACGGTACTTGCCCATGCCTCCAACCTCTATTCGATCCCAGAACAGGTTCGACTGGCCAAAAGGCTCGTCGAACGGATTGGCCCCGGCAAAGTCCTTTTTTGCAACAGCGGAGCGGAAGCCAATGAGGCAATGATCAAACTTTCCCGCTTGGTTGCGCACCAGTCCGAAGAACCGGAAAGACTGGAAATTCTGGTGGCCGAAAACGCTTTTCACGGACGCACCATGGGTGCCCTCTCCGCCACCGCTTCCTCTAAATACCGAAAGGGATTCGAGCCTCTTCTTCCCGGTTTTCGATTCGCCACTTTCAACCAGGCTGAAAGCTTTCGAGAAACCGTCACGGAATTCTCCCAGGCAATCATGCTTGAATCCATTCAGGGAGAAGGCGGCATCCACACAGCCTCCGATGAATTCCTACGCGATGTTGAAAATCTTTGCGCAGAGAAGAAACTGCTCCTACTTTTGGATGAAGTTCAGGCGGGAATCGGTCGGACCGGAGAATTTCTGGGCTTCCAAGCCTCAGGGATTCGCCCCAGCGCCGTTGCCATGGCAAAAGGCTTGGGCGGAGGATTTCCACTCGGAGCCTTATGGGTTTCCGAAGAATTCGCCGAGACCTTCCAACCGGGTTCCCACGGGACCACCTTCGGAGGTTCTCCCCTCGCCTGTTCCGCTGCTAATGCGGTTCTTGACGTTTTGGAGACGGAAAACCTTATCGAAAAGACTCGGGAGCACGGAAGCTACTTTCAGAGCAAGCTCGAAGAATTGAAAACGCGGTTCCCCTCTCAAATTTCGGAAATACGAGGACGCGGATTAATGCTTGCAATTGCCATGCAGAATGATCCGTCACCGGCGATCAAAGCGATGCGGGAGGAAGGTCTGCTTGTTGTCGCAGCAGCCGGCCGCGCCCTGCGTCTGCTACCTCCGCTCACCGTCAGCCGGAAAGAACTCGACGAAGCTCTCGTGATCATTGAGCGGGTCCTGAGCCAATCCTAATTCTCTTTTACGCAAATGAAACACTTTCTCCACGAAACCGACTTATCCAAGGACGAGATCACCGAGGTCTTCGAACGCGCCTTCGCCTACAAAAGCGGACGCAGTCACCGGCCAACCAATGATCTCTTCGGACAATCATGGGCTCTGCTCTTTTACAAGAACAGCACCCGCACTCGGGTCTCCTTCGAGGTGGGCATTCGGGAACTTGGCGGACACCCCGTTATCCTGAATCAGGATGCCACTCAGATTGGTCGAGGGGAAAGCATTGCGGATACCGTTGAAGTCCTTTCCCGCTTTCTCGACGGTCTGATCATTCGTACCCATGGCCATGAAATCATAGAGGAATTCGCCAAAAGTTCCACCATTCCGATTGTCAACGCCCTGACCGATTTTCTTCATCCTTGCCAGATCTACGCAGATTGCATGACTATCCTCGAACGGACCGGAGACTCCCGCGATCCCTACGAGGGATTGAAGGGTAAGAAAATCGCTTTCCTCGGAGACACTGCCTGCAACATGGCCAACTCATGGATTCTCGCGGGAGCTTTGTGGGACTTCGAGGTATCTCTCGGGGGACCTGCCGAATACCGACCAGTCGATCGAATTAGCGACTTTTGCAATGAAAGGAAACTTGAGCCGACTTGGATCCACACCACCGACCCGGAGGAAGCCGTCCAGGGAGCCGACGTGGTCTACACCGACGTCTGGGTGAGCATGGGATGTGAGGAAGATTCACAACAAAGGCTAGGTCTAATGGATCCCTACCGGGTCACTCCCTCGCTCCTCGACCAAGCAAAACCCGACGCTCTCTTCATGCACTGCATGCCCGCTCACCCGGGTGAGGAAGTCCATCAGGAAGTGCTCGACTCCCCACAAGCCATTCTATTCGATCAAGCCGAGAACCGTTTGCACATGCAGAAAGCCATCCTCCGAAATCTTTCCCGCTAAATTCACTCTTTTACGAATCATGAAAATCATACTCGCATATTCAGGAGGCCTTGACACCTCCGTGCTCGTTCATTGGTACGCTAAGCAGCAAAACGCCGAAGTCATAACCTACTGCGCCGACGTCGGGCAGGAGGAGGAATTGGAGGGACTTGAGGAAAAGGCCCTTTCCACCGGAGCCACCGCACACCGCACGCTTGATTTGGTGGATGAATTTGCCCGTGATTTCATTTACCCCATGGTTCGTGGCAACGCAGTCTACGAATCTCAGTATTTGCTCGGAACTTCCATCGCGCGCCCTTTGATTGCAAAGGCCCAAATCGATATCGCGCGGGAATTCGGAGCCACCGCGGTAGCCCACGGAGCCACTGGAAAAGGAAACGACCAGTGTCGGTTCGAACTTACCTTTTCTGCCCTTGCTCCCGATCTCCGGATTCTTGCACCCTGGAGAGACGCCGAATTTCGCGAAACCTTTCCCGGACGCAGGCAAATGATCGAATACTGCGCCAAGCACGGCATCGACGTAGAGGCAAGCGCGTCGAAACCCTATTCCATGGACCGCAATCTCTGGCACATTTCCTATGAGGCTGGAATCCTTGAGGATCCCTGGTTCGATCCCACGACCCCCGATAACCGAGATATGTACAAATTGACCGTTGATCCGGAACTGGCGCCCGATGAGGCCCAATACCTCGAACTTACCTTCGAACGGGGAGACTGCGTAGCCATCGATGGAGAAAGCGGCAGTCCTTTGGAAATCGTCCGTAAGTTGAATGTAATTGCGGGCAAGCATGGAATCGGAAGAGTTGACCTAGTCGAAAACCGCTTCGTGGGGATGAAGAGTAGAGGGGTTTACGAAACGCCTGGAGGAACCATTTTGCTCCACGCCCACCGTCAGCTTGAGACCCTGACCATGGACCGCGACCTGATGCACCTACGCGATTCTCTCATTCCGCGCTACGCCGAATTGATTTACTATGGATTTTGGTATGCTCCCGAACGCGAAGCTCTTCAGGCTCTGATCGACCACAGTCAGGATACCGTAAGCGGAGTGGTCCGTCTTAAGCTGTACAAAGGCAACCTTACCACCGTGGGACGCAAATCCGAACTCTCCCTCTATGATCTCGAAGTCGCTTCCATGGATGACGACGAAAGCGATTACCAACCCGAGGACGCGGGCGGTTTCATTCGACTCAACGCCCTCCGCCTCAAGGAACGTTCTCGTAAGCAAGGCTACACCGCCTCTTGAACGATTCAACCGATGCGCCTTTTCGTCCTCGATAACTACGATTCCTTCACCTACAATCTGGTGCAGTACTTCGGGGAACTCGAAGCGGAGGTGGAAGTTCGGCGCAACGATGCCTGTTTGGCCGAAGAACTGGACTTGAGCGCCTTTGATGGATTGGTCCTTTCTCCCGGACCCTGCGACCCCGACAAGGCTGGGATCAGTCTCGCCTTGATCGAACGTTTCGCAGGCAAGATTCCCATCCTTGGGGTCTGCCTTGGGCATCAGTGCGTGGGACAGGCCTTTGGCGGACGAATCGTCCGGGCCGATCGTCTCATGCACGGCAAAACTTCGCCCATCCATCATGATGCGAAGGATCTCTTTGCAGATCTTCCCGATCCCTTCACCGCCACCCGTTACCATTCTCTTGTGATCGAACCCGCTTCGCTTCCCGAATGTCTCGAAACGACCGCGCGCACCGAAGAGAACGAGATCATGGGAATCCGTCACCGGGAACACCCGATTTGGGGTGTTCAGTTCCATCCCGAATCCCTTGCTACCGAAAACGGAATTATGATCTTGAAGAACTTCCTTACACTCTGTTAGAACATTTGCGTGTGGTATATGGAATCCTACGTAAGTGATGCGTTGTCCTAAATGTTCTTCAGATGAACTGAAGGTGCTCGAAACGAGGGCCGGCTCGTCCGCCTCCACTCGCCGCCGACGGGAATGCTTGAAGTGCAATCATCGATTTTCCACCATGGAGGAAGTCCTCCGGGAAGATTTGGTGGTGGTCAAACGAGACGGCAGACGGGAAAGCTTTGATCGAACCAAGTTGGCGATGGGCCTTCGTCGGGCGATCGCCAAGCGACCCATCGACGCCGAACAAATCAACGGCATGCTCTCAGACACCCTCCGTCGAATCGAAAATGAATTCGACAATGAGGTCCCCAGTCGGGCGATCGCCGAAGCGATCATGCATCGGTTGCGTAAAGTGGATGGCATCGCGTGGTTGCGGTACGCCAGTTTCTACGAGGATTTCATGGAGTTATCTCGGTTCGCCGATGAGATCATGAACTTGGGTGGTGGAACGGAAAGTGACGAAGGCGGCGGCTAAACGAGACGATTACACCAGGCTTCAAAACCTAAACGCCCTGTTTTCGGTGATTGGGAGCGCTTCGACGCGTGAGGAAACCCTTCAACTTCAACGCACTCTCTCCTTCATGCGTGAAAACGATGACGAGCGTCAAATGTCAACCAAATCCTTCGAGCATTGCATCGAGCAGGTGGTTCGCTTTCATTACCCAAACAATCGAGGCTTCCGCTTCACTCACTGGAACGCCCGATGCCAATCCATCGAACCCCTTTGGGTTCGGGCTTCAGTGCTCGATTTCGTGCAATCCTTTCAGGGTTCGACCAAAGGGATGATCCTAGTCTCCGGTCTTCGGGAAACACTCAAAGGCAAAAGGCGTTGGACCTCGCGTAAGGAGCGGGAGTATCAGGAATTGCGTGCCTTCATCGAGGACTTGGTTCTGCGTCATGCGCTGGAGGATCAGGACCTCTCGGTTCTGTTTTTTTAGAAAGCCAAGACTCTTTTCGATTTGAAGTCTGAAGCAAGCATGCTTGCCGCAAAAAAAATAACTCAGGGTTGAGTCTCGGGATAGCTACCCAAAATCCGATGATAGGGACAGGCTCCCTCCAACTCCCTTAGGGCATCCCGAATCCCTTCGTCTTCCGCGTGGCCGAGGAAATCGACGAAGAAGAAATAATCCCAAGTCTTGCGACGGCTGGGACGGGATTCGATCTTGCACAGATTGATGCCTCGGGAAGAAAAAGGGTTCAAGGAAGACTGCAAGGCCCCCACTTGATCAGGCAGGGAAAGCACTAGGCTGGTTCGGTAATCCACTCCCTGGCGTCGGGGTGAGGCTTGTTTATTGACCACGAGGAAACGCGTCACGTTGTCCTTGCGGTCCTGAATACCGCTTTTCAATAAGGGAACACCATGGACCTCTCCGGCAAGCTTGCCTGCAATCGCCGCCCTACCCTCTTCCGAGCCGGACTCGCGAACCGCTTCGGCGGTACTGGCGACAGGGACTAACCGCGCATTGGGAAGGTTCCGCCTGAGCCACTCCCCACACTGAGCAAGCGCCTGGTCCTTGGAGCGGACTTCCGTGACTTGCTCAAGGGGAAACGGGCTGAAGAGGCAATGTTCGATCTTCAGATAAACTTGAGCAATGATTGTCAATTCGGTGTCCACCAGGAGATCCAAAGAGCGATTAACGGCTCCTTCGGTGGAATTTTCGATGGGAACCACGCCGTAATCGCATTCGCCCTGTTCCACCGCCTGAAAAACGTCGGGGATGTCGGGTAAAGCCCGATAATTGAGCGCGGATCCAAAATTCAGTTTGGCCGCCTGATGCGTAAAGGTTGCCTCGGGACCAAGATAACCGATAACCAGCTCCTTTTCCAAGGCAATGGAAGAGGAAATGACCTCGCGGTAAATGGCTCGAAGCGAATCCTTGGGAATAGAACCCGTGTTCAGGCCTTCGATCTTCGCGAAGACCTGTTCTTCCCGAGCTGGGTCGTATGCATCGACTCCTAGCTGACTTTTGATCTTTCCGATCTCGGCGGCGGCCCGCACGCGATCGTTGAGCAAATCCACGACTTGCCCGTCGATTCTGTCAATCTCATCCCGAAGGGATTCTAGACTAGGGTTATCCACGTGAGTATGTACGGTTTGGCGAGAATTGTGTTCGCCACCATACATTCAAGCCGATAAAGTGTTTGGCTTCAATCCTAATTCAAAAATCATGATCAGTTGTAACCGAAACTTTTCTTCCATCGTGGTCGACGGCAAGGACCGCGCTCCCAATCGATCAATGCTTCGGGCCGTTGGCTTTGAGGACGAGGACTTTACCAAACCGCAGGTCGCGGTTTGCTCCGCTTGGAGTATGGTTACACCCTGCAATTCCCACCTCGACGAACTGGGAAAGGCCTCGGTTAAGGGGGTGGATGGAGCCGGAGGCAAGGCGGTACCCTTTGGCACCATAACGGTCTCGGACGGAATCAGTATGGGAACTCCCGGCATGCGCTATTCTCTGGTCTCTCGGGAGGTCATTGCGGATTCCATCGAAACTGTAGTCGGAGCCGAGGGTATGGACGGTTTGGTGGCCATCGGTGGTTGTGACAAGAACATGCCGGCATGCGTCATGGCTTTAGCGCGAATGAACCGTCCGGGTATCTTCGTCTACGGCGGAACCATACTTCCGGGTATTCATGGGGACAAGAATTTGGACATCGTTTCGGTCTTTGAAGCGGTGGGAGCGCACTCCAATGGCATGATTGACGAGGAGGAACTGACCAACATCGAAAAGAAAGCGATCCCAGGACCCGGTTCCTGCGGAGGGATGTACACCGCCAATACCATGTCCTCCGCGATCGAGGCCCTGGGGATGAGCCTGCCTGACAGTTCCGCTCAACTCGCAGTATCCGAAGACAAGCGCATCGATGCTCGGGATGCCGGAGAAGCCGTGGTCCATTTGATTGCCAACGATATCAAGCCCAGGGATATCATGACTCGAAAAGCCTTTGAGAATGCAATTACCGTTGTCATTACCTTGGGCGGATCCACCAACGCTGTGCTCCATCTGCTTGCCATGGCCCATGCCGCCGAGGTCTCTCTTAGTCTCGACGATTTCACCGAAATCGGCAAGCGAGTCCCCGTGCTTTGCGACCTAAAGCCAAGTGGAAAATACAACATGTCCCATTTCGTAAGAATCGGCGGTCTACGCCCTCTGCTCAAAACGTTGCTTGAGAAGGGCCTGCTTCATGGGGACTGCATGACCGTAACCGGAAAGACTATGGCGCAAAACCTAGCCGATGCCGAACCCTATGCCCCTTACCCCGATGGCCAGGATTTGGTACGCCCCTTCGATGACCCGATCAAGCCTGACAGTCATCTGCGTATTCTATACGGCAATCTTGCAGCGGAAGGAGCAGTGGCCAAGATTTCGGGAAAGGAAGGCTTGAAGTTCAGTGGAGAAGCAATCGTTTTCAATTCCGAGGAGGAATCAATCAAGAGCATCATGGGGGGAGAGGTGCGAGCCGGACATGTTGTGGTGATTCGTAACGAGGGACCGGTGGGCGGGCCGGGAATGCGGGAAATGCTTTCCCCAACCTCCGCGATCATGGGCAAGGGTTTGGGGAAGGAAGTCGCTTTGATCACCGATGGTCGATTCTCCGGTGGCAGCCACGGGTTCGTGGTCGGACACGTCACCCCCGAAGCGGCAGTGGGAGGACTGATTGGCTTGCTTCGTAATGGAGACCCCATCACCATTGATGCGGAAAAGAACGAACTGACCCTCGATCTTCCTGAAGAGGAAGTACAAGAGAGGCTCGATTCTTGGAGTCAACCCCAACCTAAGGAGAAGCGTGGAGTGCTTGCAAAATACGCCAAGTTAGTAAGCTCGGCATCCAAGGGAGCGATCACCGACGGATTCTGAGCCATGAAAGAAGATCTTTATCTCGCCTATGAGGATGCCCGTTTCTGGGCGGATTTTTCCTATGTCGATTTCCCCGAGGACTACCTGTCATCGATGCAACCCGCCATTGAATCCGCCCTCCTTGCAATGGCCGAACTCGAAGGCGGAGCCATTTCCAACCCGGACGAAAATAGAATGGTCGGACACTACTGGCTGCGCGATTCCGAACTTGCTCCAAACGTGGAGCTTTCCACGGCCATCCAAGAGACCTTAGCCAAAGTCAAAGAGATCGCCCGACAAGTGCACGCGGGTGAATTGCAGTCCGCAAATGGATCCTTCACCCATCTTCTTGTTATTGGAATAGGTGGATCCGCACTGGGGCCGCAATTCGTGGGCAAAGCGCTCGGTCATCCGCATACGGACCGACTACAGGTTCATTTTTTCGACAACACGGACCCCGACGGAATCGACCTGACTCTTGCCGAGATCGGTGATGCTCTACCCACGACCTTGGTTTTGGTGATATCCAAATCCGGAGGAACGCCCGAGACCCGAAACGGGATGCTCGAAGCGGCTCATGCCTTTTCCGAAAAGGGCTTGGACTTATCCAAACAGGCCATTGCGGTAACCGGAGATGGGAGCAAGCTCCATCAATTTTCTCGTGAGAACCAGTGGCTGGATTTTCTGCCAATGTGGGACTGGGTGGGAGGAAGAACCAGTGAAACCGCCGCAGTCGGCCTTCTGCCAGCGGCTTTGCAAGGTCTCGACGTTGATGAACTGCTTCACGGAGCCAAACAAATGGACGGCTTGACCCGAATCTCCGATTTCCGCAAAAATCCCGCGGCTATGCTCGCCTTGGCTTGGCACCACCTGACCGACGGCAAAGGTTCCAAGGACATGGTCATCCTGCCCTACAAGGACCGTTTGGAACTGTTCGCCAAGTATCTCCAGCAGTTGATCATGGAGTCTCTAGGCAAGGAAAAGGATTTGCAGGGAAAAGTGGTCCATCAGGGAATATCCGTTTATGGAAACAAGGGCTCCACCGATCAGCACGCTTACGTCCAGCAGTTACGAGAAGGAGTGCCCAACTTTTTCGCTACCTTCATTGAGGTCTTGAAGCACCGAGATACGCATTCCGTTTCGGTGGATGACGAAGGCATGACTTCGGGTGATTACCTCCATGGTTTCTTTCTGGGAACCCGAGACGCTTTGTTTGAGAAGGGGCGAAAGTCCATCACCCTGACCATCCGCGAAATTACCCCCTCAGCCATTGGGGGTCTGATCGCCCTCTTCGAGCGTGCGGTTGGTTTGTACGCCTCTTTGGTGGAAATCAACGCCTACCACCAACCAGGCGTGGAAGCTGGGAAGAAAGCCGCTTCCGCGATCTTAGCTGTTCGCAAGGCCGTCACCGAACAACTTCGTTCGAATCCGGGCATACCTCAGACCGCTTCGCAAGTGGCCGAGAAAATCGGACGATCGGACAAGTTCGATTGGGTCTACAAAATTTTGGAAAACGTCTGCGTAAACCAGCCGGAAGGCTTCCAAAGAAGGGGTAAGGGTGATCCGATCACCGATCAATTCCTCGGTCTCCAATAGGATTCAGTCCAGAACGTTAGCCGGCCTTTTGGGCGGAGCGGGCTTGCCCGTTGGTTTGGGTTTGGGTCGAGATGCGATCAATTCGGCCCGTCCATAATCGTACATGTGCCAATAGCTCAAAGTGCCATCGGTTTCCCCTCCGCGGTAAACCGGTTTCCATCCGGCGGGAAAGTTTTGCTTACTCGATAACTCCCGGGCCCCCAAATAAGCGGCAAAGCTGTCGGTATAAACTTCGAACTGAAGATAATGAGATTGAGGACTAATGCCTTTAAGCGCGTTTACGTACTTGGAATTGGACTTGACCAAACTTTCAGCGTTCTCCCCCGCACCCTTTTTGCGCTTGAGATCAAAAAT
>TARA_B100000963_G_scaffold44011_1_pt1 | contig 11896 bp, 8 predicted proteins | sample TARA_B100000963 | Tara Oceans TARA_B100000963 (sample SAMEA2622097) | marine metagenome | biome: marine biome (ENVO:00000447); feature: surface water layer (ENVO:00002042); material: "saline water (ENVO:00002010), including plankton (ENVO:xxxxxxxx)" | depth 5 m | reverse complement strand
TATTTTCCAATATTCTTTGCTGTCAATATTTTTTATTTTATTAGATATTTCTATATCAGAATTAATAAAATTTAAATTATTTTTGCTGTTGAGCTCAGTTAATTTTTTATTATCTAAAGTTTTAATTTTATTTTCTGATGAATTTATATTAAAAGCAATTTTTTCTTTAATTTTATTATTAAAACTAATTGAGTATACTCCAGCTTCTATGATTTGTTTATTATGATCAATTAAATTTTTTCCATTTTGATTTATAATTGTTGGAATTATATCAATATTGTTTCCAACTATTCTAACATTTTGTATACTATTTGTTCTTTCTTTTGAGATTATATAGTTAGTTTTACCTAGTGTGTAGTATTGTGGTGTTAATTTGGAAGAAGATGTTGCAATATTTATTAATGTAGGCACAAATAATGCATGATCTTTAAAATTATTATATCCTTTAGATAAAGGACTTGTAAATTGATAGATTCTTCCATTTTTTAGATTATAATTGACTAAAAACGGATCTTTGTTAGCGAATTTTATAATTTCATTAAATACTTTATTCTTGTTTATTTTGTAATGTTTATAGCTATTAGGATATTCAACTTTACTTAAATCATTATTTGTAAATACATTTTTATAAATATCGTTTTCTAAAACAAAATTATTAATCTTTAAATCATTTACAGAAGTTGATTTAATATTATTTATTTTTAACTCAGACAAAAGAGTATTAAATCTCTGAAAATCTTGTAATTTAGGAGGAGGTACAATTAGTAAGCTTCCTCCTTTGTTTAAAAAAGTAGTTAATGTATTTAATAATCCACTTGAAATTTCTTCAATTTCGTTCAGAACGATTAAATCTTGTTTAAGCAGTAGGTTATAATTAATGTTTTCTAGTTCAAATTCATTAAATAAAAACATGCTTGTATCATTTTTAAATAAATCACGAAAACAATTTTTTTTGTTTTTAGTGTTAATTATTGAAACATTAATTTTATCAAGTTTATTTATGGTAAAAAATAATTTGTTATCAAATGAAATAGGGTTATCTTGTGTTCTTATATCACCGCTTATTATTGATTTTTTTTCGATAAAATCAAATAAGATATCTTTTTTCTCAAAAGGAGAAAGATTTATATATTGTTGAGATTTTTGTTTGTCATTGAGGTGAAGATATAAAGGCTCATTTATAATTTTGTTATTACTTGAGTTACTGACTTGAACACGAAGAGTTATCTTATCATTGTATTTAAAAATAGGCTCCTCTATTATTACACTGTCTATGCAGACATTTGGTAGATTTAAATTTTTTAAATGAATAAATGTGACTTTGTTTGCAAGTTCTGGTTTTATTTTATTAAATTTAAGTGTCTTTTCTTGTAAATCTGAAATAAAATATAAATGATATGTATCATTTGTAAAAAGATTTATTCTATTAATTATATCTTCAAATCTTTTTTGCTTGTATGTTGGATTTATTTTATCAATCTGTAAGAAAATATCTTTTTTGCTGTATTCAAAATTATTATTAAGAGAAAAATTATTTGAAACAACATAAAAATTATGTTGATCAGAATAAGATTTGATTATTTCTTTGGCATTATTTTTTGCAATTTCAAGCAAATTACCATTACCAAAATCAATATCCATACTTAGCGAATTATCAATATATACAACTATGTTATGGTTTGTATTTTCTTTTTTTACAGCAACAAATGGTTTTGCAAATGCAATTATTAGGAAACTTATTGCTAATATTCTACTTAATAAAATTAATAAATTTTTAAGTTTAGTTCTTTGCTGTTTTTTTTGTTTTATCTCTTTTAAAAAACGTATACTACTAAAGTAAATTTTCTTGTTCTTTTGAAGATTAAATAAATGAATTATTATTGGGATAGCAATTGCAAGTAGTGCGTAAAGCAATTTTGGGTTTTGAAAACTCATCAAAGCGTAAAATTAGTTTTTTTAAATGTATTATTAACGTTTTGGTTAAATAATTTTTCCGTCCTCTATTTTTATTACTCTATCAGCAAGTTTGGCTAAATTATTATTATGTGTTATCACTACTACAGTTTGTTTCTTTTCTTTATTTAATTTTAATAAAATATTGTGTAAATCCTTTGCGTTTTTAGAGTCAAGATTTCCCGAAGGTTCATCTGCTAAAAGAATTGTAGGTGAGTTAATCAATGACCTTGCTACAGATACTCTTTGTTGTTCCCCTCCAGATAATTCATTTGGCTTTTGATTAATTTTATCTATCATGTTTAAACTTTGGAGTATTTGTTTAGCTTTCTCTTCAATTTTTACTTTATTTACTTTATTGATTAGTGCTGGCAGGCAAACATTTTCTAATACAGTAAATTCAGGTAACAAGTTATGAAATTGAAAAACAAAACCAATTTGTTCATTTCTAAACTTAGATAATTGAGTGTCATTAAGGTTTTTAATTTCTTGATTATTTATTTTTAATGATCCATCTTGTAATTTTTGTAATGTGCCTAAAATATTTAATAATGTTGTTTTGCCTGCACCAGATGAACCAATAATAGAAATAAATTCCCCTTTATTAATTTCTAAACTAATATCTTTTAGAACTTTGAGATTACCATATGAAAATTTTATGTTTTTAGCTATTATCATTTTTTAAGTAAAGGTAATCTAAATAATAAATAATCTTAAAAGAGATACTATTTTGTTGTTCAATATTTAATGAATTGTTAAGGTTATCGATCCAATGGTTTGTAATAAAATTTTCTGTATTATCAATGCCATTTTTCCATACTAAACTTATTTGGCTTCCTGGTAAAAACCACCAATTAAAGATAATATCTGATGTCCATGTCGTGTAATTAATATCATGATTGCCAATATAATTTGATTCATATAGGTAACCATCATCGTTTAATTTTTTAAACTCAAGATTTCTAACTTGGTCTAGATGGTAACGAAGTTTAACTGACAAATCCATTTTGTTATTTAAAATATAATTGAAACTAAAAACATTTGTTATCATATTTACATTTCTTTCAGCAAAAATAAAATCAACATATGGGGGTTCTACTAGAAAAGGAAGCGTATCATGTATTACAAATCCAACGTCATTGGTTTCTTTTTTTATTGAAAGTATATATCGCATCGATATTTTATCATTTAATCTAAATCTTGGAGCAATTCTCCATCGGTATAAATATCCATTATACAGCGGTTTTAGACCGTATCCACCTCCAAAATCTAATGCAACTTTTTTTCTATAATCGGTAGAAATCCATCCTCCAACATACATTGATTTAGATCTTTTTAATGGATTTAATAAATTTCCAGATCTTGATTCATAAAAATCATTTTTTTCATAAGGATTAAGATTTGTTCTTAAAAAAATTGTTGTATAGTTTTTTAGTGTAGCTTTTTGTTCAAATTCTAATTCCAAATCAATAAATTTTTGATCTGAAAATAAGCTTTTATGTTCAATTTCTATCTCACTTTCAAAATCAATAAGGTATTTACTTTCACTAAATTGATTATAACTTAGTTCTAAGCCATTAATAATCTCATTACTTGTATACAGAAAACCTAAATCGTTAGGATTATATTTAGCGTCTTTAAACAAAGAATAAACATTATACCGATAATTTCCACTTATTTTTTGAACACCAAGCTTTCCAGAATATCCTCTAGTGGTTTCACCAGATTCATATTCTTGACTCATTTTTAAATTGCCAATAAAAACGTGAGAGTTTTCCTCATTATTTATTCTTGTAAAAGCTCCAGTGACATTTGCATCCTTATCACTTCCTTTTTGAATCATGTGTGTATTCATGATACTCACAGAAGAACCATTTCCAAGTGATTGATCTAAAATTATGGCATTGTAGTTAGTCAATGGATCTATATCAGTTTTATTGGTTATAGCGTTAAGTATTGCTATTGCTAACCCATTTTTTGTCTTTCCTGTTATTTTTGATGCATTTATTAAGTCATCTTCAAGTCTTCTTGTATAGAACATATCTTCTCCCTTATTAAATAGTTCTGTTCCTTCATTAAAAAACTGTCTGTTTTCTTCATATTTAACTTCAAACGGGGAAAGGTTTAAAACCATTGCGTCAGATACTGTTTGACCAAAGTCTGGAACAAGAGTCATATCTAGTGTAAAACTTTTGTTAATTCCATATTTTAGGTCCATTCCATAGTTATATGGATATGATTTTTCGCCTGAATAAAAATCTGCATATACAGAAGCATAAGGCATAAACGACAGTCGAGTAGGAGAGTTTATATTTTTTATTCCTTTTAATATTCCCGCTTGTAAAGCATAATCTGTAAATTTTATATCAATTGGATTCCAACTATAATCTTCTCTATACCTTCTAATAGTTCTAGCCATATTTAATCCCCAGTTATCATTATTTTCAGAAAATCTTAATTGAGAAAATGGTATGGCAAATTCTGCAGTCCATCCTTCGGAATTTATATTTACTGCAGACTTCCATACTGCATTCCAATTTTCATCAATACCTGACTTTGAAAATTTTCTATCAATTTGAACTCCAGCAGCTGTTACCATAAAATTGTATTCAACTTGACCATCATTAAAAGGGTCAATAAATATCCCAAAAGCATCGAAATTTTTATTTTCTTCGTCTCTTGGTGATAATTCTTTTAAAATACTATCAGGAGAATTGTCATACATTTTTACTGCGAAATAAATATTTTTTGTATCGTAACAAATTTTAACTTCAGTTTTTTGATTGTTCCTTTCTTTTTTTCCATTTTGAGGAGTAATTTGAATAAAATTTTTGGCTATCATTAAATTTTGCCATACTTTTTCATTAATATTTCCATCAATAATTGGTTCTTCATCAATTATTTCAATTTTATAAATTTTTTTAGCATTAAACTGACAAGATAAGGTAAAAGGAAAGAATATAATTACAGAAAATATTATAAAAAATTTCATTATTTTTTTTTACGTTACAAAGATACAAATAATTCAAATTGAAGTTGTTTATTTAAATCAATCATTTAATTTTGCTAAAAAAATAAACTACATGAATTTACATGAATATCAAGGAAAAGAGCTTCTAAATCTTTTTGGCGTCAGAGTTCAAAAAGGAATTGTTGTATCATCAGCAGATGATGCGGTTGATGCTGCAAAAAAATTACATAAAGAAACTGGAACAAACTGGTGGGTAATAAAAGCTCAAGTGCATGCCGGTGGAAGAGGAAAGGGTGGAGGGGTAAAACTTGCTAAAAACATTGATCAAGTAAGAAAGATTGCTAATGAGATGATTGGAATGAGGTTAATTACTCCACAAACATCGAAGGAAGGAAAATTAGTTAATCAAATATTAATTGCTGAAGATGTATATTATACTGGTGAAAATGAAACATCTGAGTATTATATGTCAGTACTTTTGAATAGATCAACTGGAAGGAATATGATTATGTATTCTACGGAGGGTGGAATGGATATTGAAATGGTAGCAGAAAAAACTCCTCATTTAATTTTTCATGAAGAAGTTGACCCAAAAGTTGGGTTAACATCTTTCCAATGCCGTAAAATTGCATTTAATTTAGGTGTAAAAGGAACAGCTTTTAAAGAAATGGTTAGTTTTGTTTCTGCATTATATAGGGCATATTATGAAATAGATGCATCATTGTTTGAAATTAATCCTGTTTTAAAAACATCTGATGAAAAGGTTATGGCTGTTGATTCTAAAGTTTCAATTGATGCAAATTCATTATTTAGACATCCTGATTTTTCCGAACTAAGAGATAAAAGAGAGGAAGATTCTACAGAGGTTGAAGCTGGTGAATATGGTCTAAATTTTATAAAACTTGATGGCAATGTTGGATGTATGGTTAATGGAGCTGGACTTGCAATGGCTACCATGGATATTATTAAAATGGCGGGAGGTAATCCAGCAAACTTTCTTGATGTTGGTGGAACTGCAGATGCAAAAAGAGTGGAACAAGCTTTTAGAATTATAATGAAGGATACCTCTGTTAAGGCGATACTAATTAATATTTTTGGTGGAATTGTTAGATGCGATAGAGTTGCTCAAGGAATAGTAGATGCTCATAACAATATTGGAAATATTGATATTCCTTTAATTGTTAGACTACAAGGAACTAACGCAAAGGAAGCAAAGAAATTAATAGAGGACAGTGGTTTAGAAGTTGAGTCAGTTATTTTATTACAAGAAGCAGCAGATAAGGTTGCTGAAGTTTTAGCTTAATTTTTTATTTTTAAAATTGATTTCTACCAAACTTTTTAGTCAAAATCAAGTCACAATAAAAGGTTCTGATGGCAAGCCTATATTAATTGATACTATTAGCTTGAATTCAACTAAATTTAATTGTTGCAAAGTAATTATATTTTCTCATGGTTTCAAGGGGTTTAAAGATTGGGGTCCATTTAACGAAATGGCAAAATTTTTTGCTAAATCAGGATATACTTTTGTAAAGTTTAATTTTTCTCATAATGGAACCACCATAAACGATTCTAAAAATTTTGTTGATTTAGAAGCATTTGGTAATAATAATTTTTCTAAAGAATTATATGACTTAGGATGTGTTATTGATTGGGTATATAATAGTTTTAAGTTAAATCATCAAGAATATTTTTTTTCTTCGAAAGACAATCAATTACAAAATCCAAAAGTTTTTTTGTTAGGTCATAGTAGAGGAGGTTCAATTTCAATTTTAAAGTCATCATTAGATAAGCGTATTTCAAGTGTTGTAAGTTGGGCTTCGCCTTCTGATTTATTATCTAAGATATTATTTAATGAAACAATTAATAAATGGAAAAAAAATAACGTAACTTATATTTATAACAGCAGAACAAAACAAAATATGCCTTTGTATTATCAGTTTGTTGAAGACTGCTCTAGAAATAGAGAAAATTTGGATATAAGATTAGCACTTAAAAAAATTAAAATCCCTCATTTACAAATTCATGGAGATTTAGATACAACAGTTTTAGTTCAATCTGCACACGATATGAAAAGTTGGAATGTGAGTACTAATTTACATATAATTAAAGATGCAGACCATGTTTTTAATGTTTCTCATCCTTACAACTCAAAAGAGTTTCCAAAACATTTAGAGGAGGCATTGTTTACTACATTATCATTCTTTAATAATATATAAATAATTAAAATTTTAGAGTAGCCTGACTGATTTCATTTAGACTAGAAAATTTTTTTTCTATATATTTATAGTACCCAGCAATAGCAATCATTGCGGCATTATCAGTACAATATTCAAATTTTGGAATATAGATATTATACTCTTTTTCTTCAGATAAATGCTGAAGTCTTGATCTTAAATATGAATTTGCTGAAACTCCCCCGGCTATTGCAATTTGTTTTATTTGTGTCTGCTCAATTGCTTTTTCTAATTTTTCTAATAAAATGTTTATTATACTGTGTTGAATTGATGCACATAAATCTTCAATATTTTCTTCAACAAAACTAGGGTTTTTTTTAACTTCATTATTAATTTTATATAGTATGGATGTTTTGAGACCACTAAAGCTAAAATCAAGATTTTTAACTTTAGGTTTACCAAATTTATATGCATTATTTTTACCTTGTTTGGCATATTTATCGATTAATGGACCACCTGGATATTCTAATTTTAAAATTTTTGCAGACTTGTCAAATGCCTCACCTGCAGCATCATCAATTGTTGTTCCTATAATTTTCATTTCATTAAATGAATTTATTTGAACAATTTGTGTATGTCCCCCTGAAACGGTAAGACATAAAAATGGAAAATTAGGTTGTTTATTTCCTTCATCAATAAAATGTGCAAGAATATGAGCTTTCATGTGATTAATTGAGATTATTGGTATTTGCATTCCCATTGCAAACGATTTTGCAAAAGAGTTACCAACCAGTAATGAACCCATGAGTCCAGGCCCCTTTGTAAACGCAACAGCATCTATATCACTTTTTTTAATACCAGCTTTTTTTATTGCAATATCAACTACAGGAACAATATTTTTTTGATGTTCTCTAGATGCAATCTCTGGAACAACACCACCATAAAGCGAATGTATATTCTGATTTGCTATTTCATTTGATAATACCTTTCTTCCTTTTAAGATTGCTGCAGATGTATCATCACAAGAAGATTCAATACCTAAAATTATAGGCTCTTTATGCATTTAATTCTTTTAAATTATGTCCCATTTTATCTCTTTTAGTTTTGAGATACTTAGAATTATATTCATTAGACTTAATTTCTATGGCAACAGTTTTTGTAATTTTTATACCATAACCACTTAGCCCTATTCTTTTTTTTGGGTTATTTGTGAGTAGTTGTATTTTTGAAACTCCCATTTCTCGAATAATTTGAGCACCTATCCCATAGTCTCTGTGATCAGCTTTAAATCCAAGTGCTAAATTTGCTTCAACGGTATCTAACCCTTTTTCCTGTAATTCGTATGCTTTTAGTTTATTAAGCAAACCAATACCTCTTCCTTCCTGGTTCATGTAAATGACAATACCTTGTCCATTTTTATCAATTTGTCTTAGTGATTGATGTAATTGTGGTCCGCAATCACACCTACAGCTTCCAAAAATATCTCCTGTTACGCACGATGAATGTACTCTTATTAGTACTTCATCTTTTATTGACCATTTTCCCTTAAAAATTGCTAAATGTAGTTGGTTATTGGTTGTTTGTCTAAACGCAATCATCTTAAAGTTACCAAACTCAGTAGGAAGATTAACTTCAGCTTCTTTTTTTATTAGAGTTGAGTTTTTTAGTCTATATTTTATTAAGTCTTGTATAGTAATGAATTTTAAGTTGAATTTTTTTGCAATCTTGAATAATTCAGGAGCTCGTGCCATACTTCCATCATCATTTAATATTTCAACAATTACTCCTGCTGGATACAAACCACTTAGTCTTGCAAGATCAATTGCAGCTTCGGTATGACCAGCTCTTCTAAGAACTCCACCTTTTCTCGCTTTTAAAGGGAAAATATGACCCGGTCTGCCAAAATCACTTGATTTAATTGATTTATTTGTGAGAGCTTTAATTGTTTGTGCTCTGTCATATGCGGAAATACCTGTGGTACAGCCTTCACCTATTAAATCTACAGAAACAGTAAATGGTGTTTCATGTAATGCTGTGTTTTTTCCAATCATTAAGTCAAGATCAAGCTCGTCACATCTTTCTTCTAGTAAGGGGGTGCAAATAAGACCTTTTCCATGTGTAGCCATAAAATTAATCATTTCAGGAGTTACCATTTCCGCAGCCGCGACAAAATCACCTTCATTTTCCCTGTTTTCATCATCAATTACAATGACAACTTTACCTTTCTTAATATCTGCAATTGCTTCTTCAATTGTGTTAAATTCCATTACCATTAGTTTATTAGTGCAAAATTACTATAATTATGTTATTTTTTTTTAAAAAAGTTATATCTATTTAATAATATTTTTATTCTTGTTAAATCAATTAATTGAATATTATTTTTTGCTTTTAGTGTTAATATAATGGCTAATGGAATACAAATTATGTTAGCTAGCCACATCCCTTCATAAGCATGAAGAGATAGTTCTCTAGCAGATTTTTCTCCAATCATATTTAAAATATGATAGCAAACAAAAAATAATACAGATATTAGTACTGGTAAACCAAATCCTCCTTTTCTTATAATTGATCCCAATGGAGCTCCAATTAAGTAAAATATTATGCATGCAAAGGCAAGACTAAATTTTCTGTGCCACTCTATTTTGTGTCTTACAATTACTAATTGTTTATAATCTGTATTATTTTTATTAACCCTAGCTAAAGATTTGAGAGATCTAATTTTATTTATTGATATATTATATTTTTGTTTTTCAAAATTTAAATTAGAAATATTTTTTGGCTTTATTTTTGGATTATTTATTGTATCTTTTTTAGCAAAATATTCGCTTTTAATCTTTTTATTAAAAGTTTGAAGTTTGAGTGAATTAAGTTCATTTAGAGAATCAATGGCATTTGATAATTGAAAATTATTTAGCATTGCATAATGTCCCTTGTATAATTCATCTGCATTAATTGATGTATTTATTGTTTCAAGATTTATTCTAACTAAATTTTTTTTAAAATTTGTGCGTCTAAATTCATTTTTGTTTTTTGGGTCTGTTACTTCCATGAACGAGTAACCGTCAAATAAAGATAGTTCTAAAACTTTTTCATCTTTAGTTAACTCCATTCTTCCTCTTTTAGCTGTAATCACATGATTGTTATCAAGTTCATTTGTTTTGCTGTAAATTAGAATATTTTTTAAATCTTCTCCATTATTTTCTTTCTTTTCAACTCTAATATTGAATTTTTCAAAATCATTATAAAATACCCCCTCTTTAATATTTATTGTAGGTTTCTTTTTTTGTATTTCATAAATTTTCGTTGCATTCTCTAAATTTGCTATGGGCATAATATAGTTTGAAAATAAGAAAGATCCGATTGCTAAAACAAATGAAAGCAATAAGCATGGCATCATAATTCTAAAAAGAGAAATTCCACTAGATTTTAATGCTGCTAGTTCATATTGTTCACCAAGTTTTCCGAAAACTAAAACAGAAGATAATAGTATTGACATTGGAAGAGCTATGGGTATAAATCTTGCTGAGGCATAAAATAGTAACTCAGCTATATGATGAAATTCTAGTCCTTTACCAACTAGATCATCAATATATTTCCATAAAAACTGCATCAATAACAAAAATACAGTTGACATAAAAGTAAATAAAAAGGGTTTAATAAAGGATTTTAACAAAAATAAATGTAGCTTCTTCATAAATTAGAATTTTTTTGTATTTAATCTCAAAATCATTTTTACTTGAAGATTTGTAAAGATATTAAATTTAGTAGTTATTGTATTATATTTAATATTTTATGTAAATCATTTAATTATTAATTACATAGCATGTAAGATTTAATAAATTTGCAATAAAAATATAAGTTATGTCATTACTGAATTCATTTGAAAAACAAGGCAATTTTTTATTTAAGTATCGTGGTCAGTTTCCTTTAATATTATTTTTAATTGCTTTACCTTTTATGTACTATACTGATTACACAGCCATACAAAAAAACACAACTTGCATAACTTTGTATTGTGCATATTTTATTTGTTGTGTTGGCTTTTTAATTAGATTCTATACAATAGGCACAACTCCTAGAGGTACAAGTGGAAGAAATACCAAGTCACAAGTTGCGGAAGAGTTAAATACTATGGGTATTTATTCTTTAATTAGACATCCACTTTATTTAGGTAATTATTTGATTTGGTTAGGTATATCAATCAGTACTTTTAACTTATATTTCGTGGTTATTTTGTCTTTATTATTCTGGATTTATTATGAAAGAATCATGTTTGCTGAAGAACGATTTTTAGAACGTAAATTTGGAGAAAAATATATATTATGGTCTAATTCTATTTCAGCTTTTTTTCCAAATTCATTAAATTTTAAGAAATCAAGAGTCCCGTTTTCATTTGTCAGTATCTTAAGGAGAGAATACTCTAGTGTATTGTCAGCGGTTATAGGATTTATATATATACAGTTTTTTAGAAATTATTTTTCCTTTGATTTATTTTATTTAGAAAATAGTAGTTTATATTTTTTAGCAAGTATTATTTTTATTGTAGTTATCTTAAGAACTCTTAAGAATTATACAAAAATACTTAATGAAATGGGTAGAAGCTAAATTATTACAAAAATGGAAATTATAATAAATTAAAAAAATATATTTGCAAATTAATTAGGCGTGGTAGCTCAGTTGGTTAGAGCGCAGGATTCATAACCCTGAGGTCGGCAGTTCAAATCTGCCTCACGCTACAAAAGAAAGACCATTATATGGTCTTTTTTAATTTATTATTATTTTTTTGATTCTTTTTTTA
>TARA_B100000963_G_scaffold42743_2_pt1 | contig 11908 bp, 10 predicted proteins | sample TARA_B100000963 | Tara Oceans TARA_B100000963 (sample SAMEA2622097) | marine metagenome | biome: marine biome (ENVO:00000447); feature: surface water layer (ENVO:00002042); material: "saline water (ENVO:00002010), including plankton (ENVO:xxxxxxxx)" | depth 5 m | reverse complement strand
TTGTAATGATTGGTGGAATGTTAGCAGGACATGATGAATGTGATGGAAAGGTTGTAGATGGAAAAATGACATTTTATGGTATGGCATCTGAAACTGCAATGTCGAGACACAACTTACCCAACAGAGAATATCGTGGTGTAGAGGGTAAAACTGTAGAAGTTCCATATCGTGGTGGAGTAAATGATACTATCATTGATATACTTTCTGGTATTCGTTCTGCGTGTACTTATGTCGGTGCAAAGAGATTAAAGTCATTATCTAAATGTGCAACATTTGTAAGAGTGAATAATATTATTAACACTGTTTATGGAAACGCATAATAGATTTCCGTATTTGAAATCAATGAGGAGCTGTTTATACGATTCATCGACCTTTTGTAGGTTTTTTTATATTTACTTTTTATTAATCTTAAATCAATTATAATGAAAGACATACTTGTTGTTGCAAAACTAAAAGAAGGAAAGTTTGAGAAGTTTATGGGTTTTATGAAGTCTGAACAGGGCATGAATGAAAGAAGAAAAATTGCAGATTTAACTAAAACTTTAGGCACTGTGTCGCCAGATAAGAGTGCAGTAATGTTCAAGATTTCTGTACATGATGAAAATGCTTTGAATTCATTTTTAGATGGTTCAAATCCTGTGTCAAAACCAATTTTTGATAAAGTTATTTTAAGTTATGAGATTTTTGAATTAAATAAGGTTTAATACTTAACTTCATATTATAATTTTATTATATGAAAGCTTTTTTAATACTTATATACTTAATGTTCTCAAACGAGTCAACTATTGTAAATGATTATAATATAAATGTTACTGCAAAAAGCAGAGTAAATTATATTTTAGAGGGGGAGGACTTAAATGGTGAAGTTTATGGTGATGATCCAGTTGTTACAATTCTAGAGGGTGATACAGTAAATTTTAATATTGATGCTCCTGGGCACCCATTTTTTATAAAAACAACGCCTGGTACTGGGATGAAAAATCAAGTTGAGGGAATTGAAAATAATGGAACAACTAGGGGGCAAATTTCATGGACTCCTCTGAAAAAAGGGACTTACTACTATCAATGCTCCAAACACAGAAGTATGTTTGGAAAAATAATAGTTAACTAATATAAATTGAAATAGAACATAAAAGAAAGTTGATCTCCCTTTTTTACCTAAGTTTTTTTATATTTGCAAAGAATTAATGAAGCGAGATTATGTTAGGTTTGAATGATATCCAGTATTTATACGAGTTTTTATTTTGGTTTGTCACCTTTTTCATTTTAAAAAAGGTTTGGCATAAACCAGAAGTTCGTCTGATTTATGGTTACAGTGTAGCCATATTTAATTTAGTTGCCGTTTTATTTTTTTCTATATCTTCATTAAAAGGAGAAATGAATAGTCTTGATTCATTTGCATTTGGATTTTTACACACTATGGTTGCAGTAGTAATGCTAACCTTAGTAAAAATGAGTCAAAAACTTGAAGACAAAAATTCATCCTTCGAATAGGCTTAAAACTTTGTTTGAAATAATTTTTGAATAACTTTCTTCAATCCCATTCCATATGGTATTCTTGAAGAGTTAGCTTTTATTACTTTCCATAAAGACCTTAATTAACAATATAAAAAGTCAATTTATCAATTAGGTAACTTGCCAGTTTATATATTTGAATATAAAATTCATAAAGGAATCGAAAATAATCGAATTAGAATAATAAATTAGATATCAAGCCTAATTAAACAATGCAAAGAATAATTTCTCTTGACGTTTTTCGTGGAATCACAATTGCCTCAATGATTTTAGTAAATCAACCTGGCAGTTGGAATTTCAAATACGACCAAATGCGGCATGCTCAATGGCATGGGTGTACTTTAACTGATTTGATTTTTCCCTTTTTTCTCTTAATTATTGGCATTTCTTGTTGGCATGCTTTTCAAAGGTATGAACAGACACTTTCATTAAATTCATTAAGAAAAATAGTACGCCGTGCTGCTATTATTTTTATAATAGGACTAGCTCTTAATATTTGCAAACAATGGATAAGCCTAGGAGAAGTAAACTTTTCAATATTAAGGATTACTGGTGTATTACAAAGAATTGCTTTTTGCTATTTAATAGGAGCTATTCTCTGCCTGGCACTAAGGCCCATTCAATTAATAATTACGTCATTTAGTATTTTAATTTTATATTGGATAATACTATATTCGGCTGGAGGTTCAGAGCCATACATTGCAGAATACACAATTGTTGGGAAAATTGATAATCTAATTTTAGGGGAAAATCATTTGCGTAAGGGCTACTCAGTTGATACTTCTGGGTTGTTTGCTTCAATTCCCGCGACTGTACATGTAATTTGGGGATATCTACTTGGCATGATAATTTATAAAGTTAAAGATATAAAGGAGTTGGTTTTAAAAATGTTCCTTTTTGGAATCCCAGCTGTTCTAATTGCTCAAGTATGGAATTATTTTTTGCCAATAAACAAAACTCTATGGACAAGCTCATATGTTTTGTACACAAGTGGTTGGGCGATTATCACATTTGCATTTTTAATTTGGATAATTGATGTTCTTAAAAATTCCAAATACTTCAGACCCTTTTTGACGTTTGGAGTTAATCCATTATTCGCATATGTTTTTGCTGAACTTTGTGGAAGTATATTTTCAGGTCTTTTAAAATTTCCATATAAAGGAAATTTAGTTTCTTTTAGGAGCTTTATATTTGATTATATTTTCTCGCCAATTATTGGAGAAATGAATGGTTCACTTTTATATTCATTTTTTATAATGTTTTTCTATTGGTCAATTCTATGGATAATGTATAAAAAGAAAATTTATATAAAAGTTTGAAATAGATTAATTTAAATAAACAGTAAGGAGATTAGACCCTCCTTATCAAATATTTAGATGTAATCAGATTAGGAGCATGATTACTAATTTTATTCGTTCTCTAATAGAGATGTTCGAATTTTATATCAAAACAATTTCTAAAAAATCAGCCTAAGCAGAGAGCACGACTGAAGAAAGATAAAAACGCTTAGTATTAGGATATATTTTAACAAGATGAAATTATTAATTATTAATTTCTAAAATAATAAATTCTTATCACTTCGTTTCTAAAAGAAGATTACAAGTTTATCCTGATGTAGATTAAAAACTTTTGAAATATTTGAAAATAAAAAATAGAATCTATTGAAACAATAATGAAAATTACTTATTTGGTTTATAATTTTTAAGTAATAAAATACACAGGGAAAATTGGATTTTTGATTAATTAAAGATTTCTACTTAGTGCTTCTTTCATACGAGAAACCTCCTTTTTTCCCTTGCGACCATGATTTAAACTTTATACTTAAATATATATCATCGTCTGTAAGGTGAACAACTAAATCTTTACCAACAACGTTTTTCGGGCTAGAGACTGCAGCTCTAAAATTTTTAAAATCTAAATCATTTACTTTATCTAATGTTCCTAAAGCCCACTGAGTACCAATTGGACTTCTGGTTTTATCATCTTTACTTTCTTTAGCTGCATTATATATCTGACCTCCATCATTACCACGTGTAATCCATACATTATCAGTTATTCTATCTTGATTTACTTGATTTTTTGGATCCATTTCATCTCCCTTGACGAATGACTTTAAAGCTCCGCTCCAGATTTTTACAGATGGAATTCCTTCACTTAGATTAGAATTTGTTTCTCCATTTGAATTATTGTTGGAGTTAGTATTTTCAGAATTACCGTTATTAGATTGACTGTTTGAATTTTCTGTAGATACTTCATTTACATTTAAATCAGAATCGTCGCCATTACTGCTACCACAATAATTAAATAAGTTAAGTGTGAGTATAGAAACAAATAAAGTGGAAAATGTTTTTAGAAGATCTAATTTTTTATCCTTCATCTTCATATTTTTTAAAATTAGATAACACAAATTTAATTACTTTTTGTTATTTCTAACAAAATATATTATAATAAGTTTTTTAATCCTAATAGGTGGTTTTTTTATATTTGTAATATGAATAGAATTATAATTTTACTGCTAATAATCCCAGTTTTCGGGTTTTCTCAGAAATGGATTATAATTGATGTTTTGGAACAATCCAGAAAGGAACTTGTCTGTAAAATTGATAATGGGGATGAAGTGAAAAGAAAAACAATCAAAAACCCATCGATTGTAAAATTGATTCAGGAATATCAAGAAAAGGGGTTTAAATTAATCTCTGTTACTCAAGGTGTTGAGCTTGACCTTAATGGAAACTTGCCGTTAATGAATAGTCCTAATAATAATTTTGGTATTACAAATTTAATGCTCTCAAATAATAATCGTGTTATGCTTTGGTTCAAGGAGGAAGATTAAAACTATCTCAACAGTTTATTCTTAATCGCATTCATTACTTTATAAATATTTAACAAAAAAATAGATCCTCTAAAGTTGTAATTCAATCAAAAAAGTAGTTAAAAAACCCCAAAAAGTTCCTGTGGCCATACTTAATATTGCCAAAACAACAGCATGGGGCATCAACTTTTCGTTATAGGCAGCTGCAAGAGCTGGAGAGGTAGATATCCCCCCTATATTTGCCATCATTGCAATAGGTCCCCAAGCCATGGAAATTTTAAGTTTATAATTGAAATAGGCTATCACTAGAATGTTAATTATCATCCAATTAATCATAAATAGAATCAAAATCATTGGTAATTCAAAATCATTAAACTTGAGCTTAAGTCCCAAAATCGACATAATAAAAATAATACCTATTGAACCTATTTTTAAGTTGATATCAAAAGACCAAAACTTTAAAACATTTCCTATAATTAAGCCTAAAATTGAGAGGATAATAACATTCGTGATAAAGTTAAATTTCATTCCAACTACTAATGCTGTTATTCCTAATGCAATCAAGACTGATAAAAAGGAGTTTTTTGATTTTACCTTTCCCTCTGGTTTATTTTCTATTAAAGGGATAGATTGGGTGAACTTAAATTTTTGGTTTAACTCCCCGGTTCTTCGAATTATTTGAAATAAAAAAATCATGACTATATTTTGAATCATATTGTCCAATAATAATACTGATAGGAAAAGATCTTCTCGAACAGAAACATATTCTTTAAGAACTAACATACTTGAGCTACCACCAATCCAACTCCCTACAATAGGAATAATCCCCTTCCATAAATCTATCATATCTTCGCTAGCAATGTAGTATAACATAAATAATATTGCAGGTATAACTGCAATAGTAAAAGAACCTATAAAAAATAATAGCAGTGGTTTCAGACCTACAATTTTTAATTGGGAAAGAGACATGGAACTCATAATGCAAAAAATAGTAATGGGATATATATAGGATTTACTCCAATCGTGCAATACGATGTTTTCTAATGAGAGATCAAAAATAAATGAAAGAACTCCAGGAATTAGAAAGGTTAATAGAATCGCTGGCAACCAATGGAGGATTTTTTGAACGATTTTGTTATTGAACTTTGCAATCCACATTACAAAAATTGATACGGAAAAGGCAATGAGTATTCCCAAAAAATTATTTCCTTCCAAAAATCGATTTATTTAGTCAAAAGTTACTAAAGTTTCTCTAAATTACATTGAGAATTAATTATAGAAGAAAATATTCCTTCACAAATAATATTATTAAGTTTTATCTGGAAAAATTCTAAATTAAAAATAATATTATATCTTTAAAGAGCTTAAACAACATATTGTCAAACAATTAACTAAACATTTAAATTATGAAAATATTACTCAATCATCTGTTGGTGATTATGTTTATTTCCTTAATTCCAAATTTGTCACATGCCCAAAGAAACATCTCAGGTGTAGTCTCTGATGATTCTGGGGTACCATTACCTGGTGTAAATGTAGTAATTAAGGGAACTAGCATTGGAACAACAACTGATTTCAATGGAAATTACTCCATAAATGCATCAGATTCAGATGTACTTACTTTTTCTTTTGTAGGTTTTATAGATGGGGAAATTGAAGTTGGAAGTGCAGATTCATTTGATCTATCTTTGCAAATAGGATCAGATGAACTCGAGGAGGTAGTCCTAACTGGATACGGAACTACTAAAAGAGCTAACCTTACAAACTCTGTTTCTAAATTAAATACTGAGAGTCTTATTGACAGACCTATAATGACTTTAGGAGAGGCTTTTTCAGGACAGTTAGCAGGTGTATACGCTCAGCAGTCCTCTGGACTACCCGGTGCTGAATTTAATATCAAAGTACGCGGTACAAATAGTATAACAAGTGGTTCAAATCCATTATATATTATCGATGGAATGCCTGTCGAAAGCATGAAGGATATAAACATTGGAGATGTTGAATCAATTGATGTATTAAAAGATGCATCTGCTGGTGCAATTTATGGTGCCAGAGCTGCTGGTGGTGTAGTTATCATCAAAACAAAACAAGCTAAAACAGGGGAGACCAAAATTGATTTAGATGTTTATACTGGGATGGAAGCTATTGCTCCCGGAAATGCCCTAGACATGCTCAGCGGTCCTGAATACATAGAATATCGCGAATGGGGACAAACACTCCGATATATTAATGATAATGGAGGGGTTTACGATGGTACAACTATAGGCGAGAGATCTAATAAATATCACCCCAGAAGGTGGTGGTATACTAATCCAGATGATATTACAGATACAAATTGGCAGGAGGCAATAACTCAACAAGCTATCAGAAGAAATTACCAAGTATCAATTTTTAAAGGAGTTGAGGGTGGAAATTTTATGATATCTAGTAACTATAATGCTACCGAAGGACTTGTAATTAACACAAAATATGAAAGGTTCTCTTTCAGAGCAAATGGAAATTACAATATCAATGATATTGTTTCTGCTGGGCTTAGTCTATCTACTACTGTTTCTAGAGAGAATGGAAGAAGAGAGGCTGAGAGAAAAGAGGGTGCATACATGCGAGCTATTGTTGCTGATCCAACTATCCCCGTGGATTTCAATCACAGAAATCATCCATTAGGATTAATTGATAATCCAAACCCTGTACTTCAGATGCAGAATATTAAGGATTATGGGAAGAGAAAAAGATCCCTTGTGACATCCTACATTTCAATTCAACCAGTAGAGGGTCTCGACATAAAAGGTCAATTTGGTTTTGACATTGAGGATTTTACTTATGATTGGTTTAAACCAATGTGGGTTAATAAAAAAGCAAGAAGAGAGGCAAGAAATGAACACAGAAATGATAATAAATTCCTATATCAGCTAACAGCTACTTATAATTTATCTTTTGGATCTCATAATTTAGATTTTTTAGTTGGTGCATCTGCTGAAGAACAAGACTGGGAATACACTTTTCTTGATTCTTGGGATTTTGGTAGCGACGATATTCAAACATTTAATGCTGCAACCGCTTTTAGAAATTGGAACGATTATGAAATGGAAGCTTCATTACAATCATATTTTGGAAGGGCTGTTTATAATTTCGATGATAAGTATTTGGTTAATTTCACTATAAGAAGGGATGGTAGTTCAAAGTTTGGTGAAAATAATAAATGGGGTGTCTTTCCAGCAGCGTCTTTTGCATGGAGGTTAAGTAATGATATAATTGACAATCCAAATATTAACCAATTAAAGATTAGAGCTAGCTGGGGTCAAGCAGGAAATGACAGAATTGGAGCTTATTCCTCTTTTGGCCAACTATCTGGATCCAATTATTCATTTGGCAATTCCCTTTCTTATGGTTTTGCTCCCTCGACAGCAAGTAATCCTGATCTAAGTTGGGAGACAACAACAACTCAGGGCTTAGGTATTGATTTTGGTTTTTTTGGGAACAAAATTTATGGATCGCTCGATTATTATAAAAATGTTACTTCAGATGTTCTACTAGAGGTAGAGCTTCCTGCTGTCACTGGATTAACTCAAGCAAGTGTTTTGAATTCAGGTGAAGTTGAAAATTGGGGATGGGAGCTTGAGCTTAATACAAATAATATTGACAAAGGAGATTTCTTTTGGTCAAGTTCACTCAATTTTACCAATAATGAGAATAAGGTTACCAAGTTAGGGTATGGAATTGATCAAATTATTGGAACCTCTAGAAATCAGCCAACTCACAGAACTATGGTGGGAAGACCTCTTCATAGTTACTACATGTACAAAACTGATGGTATTTATTCTGAATCTGATATTTCTAATCCCTCGGCAAATAGACCTCTGATAAAAAATGCAGTTCCTGGAAACCCAGCAATTGCTGATACAGATGGTGATGGAGTAATTGGTATAGGAGATAGAACCGAACTTGGAAATAATACTCCTGACTATATAATCGGTTTTACAAACACCTTTAGGTACAAAAATTTTGATGCCCGAATATTGACAACCGCTATTTTAGACTTTAAGGCTTATTGGTTCTTTGGTAGATATGCTGATGCTGGTCAACAAGGTAGAAATCAATTGGCAATATGGGCAAATGGTGCTCGTCGACTCCCATCTACAAATGGAGTTCCAACTGGTGAGGCATATGCTGCTGGTAATGGAACGTTTTTTAAAGAAGAAGGAGGTAGACTACCTGACTTCACTGATAGATGGCTCTATGACGGAGATTATATTAGACTAAAAAACATCACTATAGGTTATACCTTTGACAAAGAAATAATTGATCAAATTGGTATGAAGAATCTTAGACTATACATGTCGGCTGACAATGTCTTAAATTCCACTAAATATCCTGGAGGTAATCCAGAGGCAAATAACTCTGAAGTTGAAAACACTTTAACCACTGGAGTTGATTATGCTGGGTATCCATTATCCAGAGTCGTTACATTAGGATTAAGAGCAACTTTTTAAAAAATATAAAAATGAAAAAAATTAAAATTTTATTTTACAGCTTAATAACTTCAATTGCAATTATTGGTTGTGATGATGATTTTTTGGATTTGGCTCCCATCTCACAGATGACAACTGGAAATTTCTATCAATCATCAATTCAAATAGATCAAGCATTAACTGGTGCCTATTCAGATCTAAATCCGCTCTATGATAACATGATGATTAGAGCTGCGATATGGAGGGGAGATAATTCTTCTCAGACTCAAGGATATGCAAATAACTTGGAGTTAAATATCTCTCAATACAATGAAAATGCTGGTTCTCAAGTATCAACAGATATTTGGAACACTTGCTATTCCATAATAAATAGAGTAAATTTAGTTATACAAAAGTCTGAAGGTGTTGAAGATTATGCCCAAAAAGCTGGCCATCTTGGTCAAGCTAGATTTTTGAGAGCTTTAATGTATTATGAGTTAGTAAGACATTTTGGGGATGTCCCCCTGGTTTTAAATCCTGTTGGGTTAGAGGAAAGTTTTACAATTGGAAGAACTACATCAGCTGAAGTTTATGCATTTGTTACTTCTGAATTTGAGGCACTTTCAAATCCATCGTCTGGTTTAAGCAGTAATCAAAACGACAAAGGACGTCCAACAATTTACTCTGCGCTTGGTATGGCTGCAAAAGCATTCATGCAACAGGGGAATTATGCCTCGGCTAAGCCTCATCTCAAATCTATTATTGATAGTGGTAAATTTTCAATGCAATCAGATTACGCAGAAATTTTTATGGAATCAAATGATAATGGTCCTCATGTAGTTTTTTCTATACAATATGACAAGACCGTTGCAGGTATGGGAAATGCCCAACCTCAGCAAGTTCCTAAAATGGCTGCTGAAATTCCACTAAATGGAGTTACTAGAAAACAAATGGTCAGTGATGATTTATGGTTTTCATATGAGGCAGGAGATCTAAGAAGAGATTTGACCATTCAAAATGGATGGACATCAACTGAAGATGGTGAGTTTGTTCCTGATGATCGTTTCTGGGTTAAATATGCTAAAAACAATAGTCCAGCTACCTTCCAAGAGTGGGGTGTTGATATTCCAATTCTAAGGTATACTGATGTAAAAATGCTTTATGCTGAAATATTAAACAGTGAAAGTTACCCAAGTGCTGAAGCATTTAGCATATTGAACGAAGTTAGAACTAGAGCTGGATTAGCTAATTTAACTTCCGCTGAGCTTTCAAGTCAGTCTTCTTTTTTTGATGCTATAATTAATGAAAGGAGATTCGAGTTTGCTGGTGAGAGTAATCGATGGTGGGATCTTTTAAGAACAGGAAAAGACGAAGCAGTTCTATCAGCTTATGCCTCGCCTGCATACCCCTATAGTTCTGTAAAAAGACTTTTTGGCATTCCTGAAGCTGAAATATTAAAAGTTAATGATCCTTCAATTCTTTCTCAGAATCCAGGATATTAATACATAATTTCAAACTTTTTGAAAAAAGGGTTTAGAGAAATCTCTAAATCCTTTTTTCTTTTTTACTTCAATTCTTAGTAAAGAATAAAATATTTTCCAGAATCATTATATTGCTGAAAAATCAATATTATGAAAGCATTTATCTCTTTTTTTTTGTCAGTTATTTTATTTCACTTTTCTTACTCTCAATTACAATCTCCAGATGCAAGTCCAAGGACAAAAATTTATCAAAAAATAGGATTAGTTGATATTAATCTAAGTTATTCAAGACCATCAAAAAAGGGTAGAGTTATTTTTGGTGGCTTAGTACCATACAATCAAATTTGGAGGACCGGTGCGAATCAAGCAAGCTCAATTTCTTTTTCAGAAAATATCAAAATAAATAACCAACTTATTGAAAAGGGAGAATACCATATTTACTCGGTTCCAAAAAAATCAGGACTTGATCTAATTATTTATGAAAAAACAGATAATTGGGGTGCACTTTTTAAATTTGACGAATCCCTAATCAAGGCCCGAGTAACGAGTAAATTTTTTGATTTACCTTCTACTGTTGAGACATTTACAATTTCAATTAGTGATATATCCAATGCAGGTGGAAATCTAAACCTAAGCTGGGATAATAAAATAGCTATTTATAAAATCGACGTCTTAACAAGAGAAAAGATGGTTAAAAACATTAAGGATGTAATGTCATCAAATCCAACTTTAGCTGACTATAGAAAAGCTGCTATTTATTTTTATCAAGAAAATATTGAGATTAAAAAAGCTTTAAAATGGATTGATATAGCATTTAAGGATTCCGATGATTTAAAATACTGGCAATTAAGGTATAAAGCAATAATTTATGAGAGAGCAGGAAAAATTAAAAAAGCAAAAAAATATGCAAAAATGGGTTATGACCTAGCATTAAAAAATAATATTCCAGATGGAATTAATACTCTTAAAGTGATTTATGAAAGATTAAATGATTAAATCATAAAAAAATATATCTTCTAAAGTCGTTTGCATAACCAAAATTTAAAAACGGAAGATTTAGCTGCGAAGAATATAAATTATTTATGAAGTCCAGTCTTAATTGGTTAAAGACTACTTTTATTTAAGTCTTAAATTCCATGTAAACCAGCTGCTCCCAAGCATATTTATGTATGGAGAAAGAATGTAATATTTATTTCTCATTTTAAATTTAATTTGGTTTTCTAAAGTTAATCTAAAAAAATCAAATTTTAGAAAAATGATTAATAGAATTAGATAAAGATTTATTTCAAAGGTGAATGTAGAGAGGATCTAATATTTACATATCTACTTTAGTAATTTTCTTTGGCGGTGGTGTTTTATTGATTTTTAATTTTATATTGATAAAGATTTAAATGACAATATATATTATTTTAAAAAAAGTTAAATATGAATTTAGTTTTAAAAGTATCCTTTAATAATTATGATGAATGGAGGGAAGCCTTTGATAATCATTCAGAAAGAGCTAAAGTTTGTGATGAATCAAAAACAACTGTAGGAAAAATAGATGACCAAAATTGTTTAGTAATGCTGTATGATGTCGATATGGTTGGCTTGCAAAATTTAATGAGTTCAGATTTTTTGGTAGAATTGACAGAAAAAATGAATATCAAGAA
>TARA_B100000963_G_scaffold361211_1_pt1 | contig 11934 bp, 22 predicted proteins | sample TARA_B100000963 | Tara Oceans TARA_B100000963 (sample SAMEA2622097) | marine metagenome | biome: marine biome (ENVO:00000447); feature: surface water layer (ENVO:00002042); material: "saline water (ENVO:00002010), including plankton (ENVO:xxxxxxxx)" | depth 5 m | reverse complement strand
TATTTATAATGTTAAATATCATAAAAGGAAATAAAATGAAAGAAGAAATATTGTTTTTTAGCGCGCCATGGTGTAGTCCATGTAAAAGCATGAAGTCAATGTTGACTGAAAGTATTAAAGACGAATTAAACATTAAGATAATAGACATTACAGAAGATATGGAAATTGCAGCTAAATACGAAGTTCTGACTGTACCGTCTTTTGTTAAAATTAAAAATGATCAGGTTGTTTCTAGAAAAATTGGATTAACAACCATTGAAAAATTAAAGTTACTATAAAAACAAAAAGGATTAACATTAAAATATGAATTTTTTAACTGAAGTTTCGCCACTAATAAAAACTTTAGAGCTTAAATATGAACCTGTTATTATTACTATTAATAACTTTGACGAAGAGTCAGCATCAGCTTTTTCTGAAGCTGTCAGTATTGCACATAATACCGGACAAAAAGTAATTCCAGTTATTATTGATTCTTATGGAGGACAAGCTTACTCTTTACTTTCAATGATTTCAACAATAAAATCATCCACTCTCCCAGTTGCAACAATCATTAGAGGAAAAGCAATGTCTTGTGGCTCTATTTTAGCATCTTTTGGAGACGACGGACTTAGATTTATGGATAAAGATGCAACACTTATGATTCACGACGTTGCTTCAGCTGCCTTTGGAAAAGTAGAAGAACTTAAGGCAGACGCAAGAGAAGCAGACAGACTTAACAAAAAAGTTTACACAATGATGGCAAGAAACTGTGGAAAAGCAGACGACTATTTTTTAGACCTTATTCATGACAAAGGTCATGCTGACTGGTTTTTAGATGCTGAAGAAGCTAAAGAACACAATTTAGTTCAGCATCTAAGAGTTCCAAATTTAAAAGGAACTGTTTCAGTTAGTATTGAACTTGATTAATATATAGTCTTAATAGTACTAAAGGAATAAAAATGGAACAATTTTCAACTTTAAATCAAAATAGAGAGTATGTAAGATCATTGCAGCAAGAAGTAGGTGTTACTGCTGACGGTGTATACGGACCAAATACTCATAGAGCAGTTAGACAATATTATGGCATGCCTATTATGATGCATATGGGTAAAGTTGTGCCTATTGATTCACCTTTAGAAATTGATTGGTCAGCACCTCTTTATGAACTAGATGATGGTACAAAAAACTGGTACAAAAGAAAAGCAGATCCTTCTACTATTTGCGTTCACTGGGGAGGACTAAACTCTAGACATTGTTATAATGTATTCAATCTTGCTAGAGGAAGACACGTTTCTTCACACTTCTTAATTGGTAGAAATCACAAGACAGGTGAATACGAAATACTACAGTGTCTAGACACAGGTCTTGCAGCTTATCACGCAGGTAAGTTTAATAAACATTCTATTGGTATTGATATTTGTATGCATCCAGACGAAAAGTACTGGGAAAAAACTAAAGGTTGGTACCCGGATTCTTCACTTCAAGTCTGTAAAATACCTGACAAAAGAGTTAGAGGACGTAAACTTGTAATGATTGGTGATGACTTTGCAGATGTTTGCAGGGAGTTTTTGCAATCTTTAAGAGAAGCAACTGATTTGGTCGATAAACCGGTTTGTGAAAGCTTAGATGTAATGCCGGTTAAAGAAGCTTCACAATATAGCATTGTAGGGCACCACAACATTTCAGCAAAAAAGTGGGATGTTATACCTTGGGCAGAAAAACTTTATTACGGGCTAGATGATGAATTAGTTTAATTTAAGTGTAAATTTGATATTTTATTGTTATTATATCAAATATAGACAAAAGGTTTTAAATGACAAATACACATTTTCTTTATGATGATGGAATAGGCAAGATTGAGTTAGTTCAACATATGGGTGAAGACATAACTGTAGTTAATTCTGCACGTGTGTCTTTTGGTGTACAAAAAGAATCTTTAGATGCTAAAGATGAGAAACTGATTAAATATCTTATTAATCATAAACACACCTCAACATTAGAGCATAATATTACTACCTTTAGAATTAAAGTGCCACTTTTTGTAAGATCACAACATCATAGGCACAGGACATGGTCATATAACGAAATATCACGCCGTTATACTAATGTCAATATGGAATTTTATGTCCCTAAAGCATATAGAACACAGCATAAGTCAAATAGACAAGCATCAAACATAAACGAAGAAATAAACCCGCAAATGGGTTGTTATCCAATCGGATTAGAAAGCAGACTTTGTAATGAAGCTGTTGAATATCACGTTCAAAATTCATTATGTCTTTATAAAGAAATGATTGACAAAGGAATTGCAAGAGAACAGGCAAGAATGATTTTGCCACAAAATTTATACACAGAATACTATGCTACAGCTAATCTTAGTAACATTTTAAAATTTATTGATCTAAGAACACATGAAGGTGCGCAATTAGAAATACAAGTTTTAGCAAATGCAATGTTAGACATAATATCAGAACTTTGGCCAATAACAGTTTCTGCATATCGTTCTAGAAATTAGATTTATTAATGAATAGTTATTACATCTAACAGGAGTTTATTAATGAAAAAAAATCTATTACAAGAACGGCATAAAGACTTAGTTAACATGTTGGTAAGATGTAGAATTGCGATAGAAGAAAGAGAAGATCCAACTGTATTGGATATCATGACAGACATGAGGGCACTTAACGGAATTGTAACAGTTAGGCAGACAAGACCAATTTCAGACATTGTTTCTTCTGACAAAAATAGAATAATTGAGTTGAATGTTTCTTATATACCAAATTTTGTTGTAACAAAAGGAAATGTTTTTCTTGAAGTTTCAAAATCTCTAAAAAAAGTTGAAGGTGTTAAAATTGTTAAAATTATTGAACACGACAACGATATAATCAATAGTAAATTACGAAATAAACCACTTATTTTTTAAAGGAAAAAAATGAAATTACACGATAATACAATCGCGCATATTGCAAAAATAATTCAAATGGCAATTCTATCTGGGACTGACATTGTAGATCATCTTAGAATGGCAAGATTTACTTTGGACGAAGAAGAAATATTACATATTGAAGAAGAATATGAGAATATATTTAACGAATCAATAGAAAAAATGATTCAAAGTATTCCAGAAACTGTAAATAAAGAAGAGCCTGAATGATTGACAAGTTAGAAGATATTTTTCATAAACGAAATTCTTTTATGAAAGAAATACAAAGTAAATTTCCTAATTCTTATCCTGAGCAATGGCCTATTAATATAAGCGAAAAACCAAGTCAAACTATATTAAGAGAAACAGCTTTAAAAGGTGTTGAAGAAATGTTTGAAGCACTACAACATCTCAAAAATTGGAAGTCACATAGAGAAACTGATATGCCTGAAATTGACAGAGAAGAATTTTTAGAAGAAATCGTTGATGCATTTAACTATTTTTTTTCCTTAATGATTCTTATTGGCGTTGACGTTAATGAATTTTATAATGCTTTTAATGCTAAAGACGAAATAATTAGAAGGAGACTTGATAAAGGTTACTAAAAATGTTTTTTCACGAAGATCTAGATGTCTATAAAAATAAAAAATTTAGATCTTATGATTTTTTAAAAAATATTTGGCACATTTTAGAATCAGACTTTTTGTATGCTTTAGGGATGATAAATACTGGAAATATTACAATTGTTATAGATCCGGATATCATTTATCTAACAGTAACTAGCAACTTTAAGCACATATTAGATACAAAATACAATATTGACTTTTCACATTCAATTTGTACATGTGATGATTTTTCTGTAGAAATAGACATACAAATGATAGATACAAAAAAAGATTTTAATATAGATGTTGAAAAATGCAAGTTATATTTTCAAAATAAGATTTATTTCGACGAAGGAATAGTAGAATATTCAGCTATTGCAAATTTTAACATATCAAACTATCTAAAACTTAAAAATAGTATATTTTTAAGTTTAGCAAAAGAAATCCAGTTTGCAATAAACAAGAATATATTGCACTTAGATATTAGCCATGATGACTTTATTATTGCAGAGCTAGATGCTGAATTTGAAATTGCTAGAGCACATAGTATCTTGTGCGATTTGAAAATTAAAGAATCTATTAATCAATTAGTCTTAAAAAAAGATATTTTTAAACAAAATAGAGATTTGTTGTTAAAGTTAGTTGATTTAATAAATTAAAGTGTAAATATAACTTTATTGTTTTATAATAAATGGTAAATAACAAGGAGAATTAATTTGCCAATTAATAATAACTTAGAAGCTGTTCATCTTCCGATGGATCTTAAATTTGGACAAGAACCAGTAACACATTACATTAACAATCTTGAATCATTAAATATTGAAGTAATTGATGCCCCTACGAGAGAACAAGCACAAAGAATTGCATGGAATATGACAAAGGCGACTTGGGCTGATAAGCCTAATGAAACTAATTTTGAAAATGCTTCGCCAGAAGAAGCTTCAACTAATCTTCAAGATGTTTTAAACTTTAGAGCACTTCCGACGCCTATGGAATGTTTAGGCTTTACATTTAAGATTAGCGGAATTGATACACAAACTGTAACACATTTAATCAGACACAGAGCAGGTTCATTTGCTGCACAATGCACAGGTGACAGAGATCTACGAAATGATAATGCTCTTGTTCCAGAATCAGTTGAAAATTCAGATTTTCATCACAGGTTTATTGAGGTCGCTGCAGCAGCAAAGCAACTTTACGCTGATATGGTTGACTCAAAAGTAGTATCTCTTATGGATGCTAGAGTTATTTTACCTAAAGCATTAGAAACTTTTTATATTGCACGCTTTAATCTTAAAGACTTAATTGGTTTTATTAGACAGCGCCAAGATGTACAAATACAGCCAGAAGTAGACAATATTATTGCTACAAGAATTGCAAAAATTGTTTGTACAGCAATACCTGAAGTTTCTACGTGTTTAAACTTTGAAAAACCTGATATGCATTACGTCCGTACTTTTAGAGTTGAATTGCCTGATGGCTCCTTTACTTCACGTGGTACAAACCTTTATCATCCAGAACCTAAAAACGATTTGTTTGAATTTAACGAAAAAGATTCAATTTATCCATGTCGTCGTGAAGATATTAACGGTAACAAGTCTGGAGAAGAAAAAATCTTTACAAGGATGTGGAACGAGGACGTGGAGTCTGTAAACCGAATTAGACAACAACTTGACAACGAATTTTAATAAAAACATTTACAAATATATAAATTTATTTACAAAAGGAACATTTAAATGAAAAAGATTTATTTAGCTAGCGGATGGTTTAACCCTGTTCAAGCTGAAGAGTTAACTAACTTAGAGAATATTTTTGATTCAAGATCTGATTACTTTGAACTCGCTTCACCTAGAAGAATTTTTGTTTGTCCTCCTAATGCACCTAAAGAGATTCAAGATGAAACTTTTAGTGGCAATTTACATCACATTGAAACGTCAGACTTTTTACTCGTTAATACTCGTGATAAAGATATTGGAACAATTTGGGAAGCTGGCTATGCATTTGCATTTAAAAAGCCAATTATTTATTTTTGCGCAGGCCTCCCAGCAGGTGCTAAATTTAATCTTATGTTAGCAAGAAGCGGAATTAAAGTCTGCACATCTTTTGAGCAATTAGAAGAATACTTAGATAGAGTAATCGCTACAGATAAATTACCTAACGAACCTTATGAAGACGCAATCGAATAAAAAGTTTTGGACTTTTAAAGATACAAAAAAACATAAAAATTTAAATGAAAAATACATGTCATTAAAAACAGTAAGAATTTTTGTTTTTGACAAAAGCTACTTATTACAAGTAAAATGTAAAGAAGATAAGAGTATAGTTCAATATGTAATACCACATACTTTTATATCAAACGAATGGCCTTTTGGCTTTTATTCAGGCATTTCAGATGATGGTGTTGTTCATTTTTCTGATAAAGATATTATACGTGTAATAGGATAAGTTAAATGATAAAATATAAAAAAATATTTAAAACATACTTTTTTCATAATATATTTGGGCACCCAATTATGGAAATATTAAATAGTATAGGTAAAAGAGACTGGGCAGATTATGTTCATGATTATACTTTGCCAAAAGAGGGTGTAGATAAAAAAAGTACTGCAAACACTGAAGAAGATGTACCAGAAATAAATAGAACAACCCCTGCGAAAAAGGACTAGAACTTTGCCAGAAGGACCTGAAGTAAAATTATTTGTTGATAAGCTAAATAATAATTTTAGATATTACATGATTAAGTCTGTTGAAGTATTAAGCGGCAGGTATTTAAAAAAACCAATACAGAATTTAGAATTATTAAATAATAAAGAGATTGAAAGCTTTAACTGTAAAGGAAAGTTTATCTGGATTAATTTAGATAATTTAGTTATTTTTAACACCTTAGGAATGACAGGCAGCTGGTCTAGAAGAAAAACAGATCATTCAAGAATAGCAATCAACTTTTACGAAAATGATACTGTTTACTTTAACGACGTTAGAAATTTTGGTACGTTTCAAATTAAGACTAGACAAGATCTTTTAAAAAAGCTAAAAAGCTTAGGCCCAGATATGTTATCTAAACCACCTAGTCATATAGACTTTCTTTCTATAATAAGAAAGAAAAATAACAAAGATGTATGCAGCGTTTTAATGAATCAAAACATAATTTCAGGTGTTGGTAATTATATCAAGGCAGAGTCTTTATGGTATTCTAAAATTAATCCTCACTCGTTAATAAAAGATTTAACAGACGAAAATCTGGAAACTCTTAGGAAAGCAATATTGTTTGTCATAAACAAGTCTTATGAAGAGCAAGGTGCTTCGATAAGAGATTATTATACATTTGATGAAGAAGAAGGCACAGCAACTTCAGGGTTTGTTGTGTATGGAAAGTCCATAGATTATAATGGTCATCATGTAATAAAAGAGCAAACGCTTGATAAGCGAACAACACACTGGGTTAAAGAAAGACAGATAATTGGAGTTTAATATTGAATATTTTTATATTGGACGAAGATCCAAAACTAGCTGCTGAATATCATTGTGACAAACATAATGTAAAAATGATTTTAGAGTCTGCACAAATGAAATCTACAGCCCATTGGTTACATTTACTAAGCGCTAATGGTAAACATTTAAAAGATTTTAAAAGAGTAAGAGATGCAAAACAATGGCTACTAGAAAACACAGACAAAAAGTATCATCCTCCTTATTCAATGACCCACGTGCATCATCCATGTACTGTTTGGGTTAACTCAACTAAAGAAAATTATGATTGGCATTACCAACTTCTTTTTTATCTTTGTGAAGAGTATACTCGAAGATATAAGCGAATTCATAAAACTGCTTACCATTTAAAATGGTTTAAAAAAAATTATCCGTTAGGAATGAAAAGTAGAATACTCGAAGATTTTCCTATTTGTATGAATGAATCTTATAAGATTAACAATGACCCAGTACTTTCTTATAGAGAGTATTATATTAAAGATAAAGTAAGGTTTGCCAAATGGAAATATACTACAGAACCTTCTTGGTATACTAAAGGATTAATTAATGGTGGAATATGTACATGACCTTAAAAAAGGTGATCTAATAAGATATAATTTTCTTTATTCAAATGAAAAAGAAAAAATTGGAATAGTTTGCGATATTAAAAAAGACTTAAATTTTGCTGCAATGATTCACATAATAGGTAATAAGACAACTGATGTTATACCGTACAGTCTTATGGAGTATAAAGTTCTTGATAGAAAAAATTAAACAACATCTAAAAGAAATAGTTAATATATCAATTCAATATCCAGTTTTCTATTTTGTATCTAATTATCAAAACTGTCTTTTGTTATGTATTGAAAAAGTAAACGCAGACAAAAATTTACTTTTTTTTATGACTGAAGAAGGTCAGATTTCATCTGTTGACTTGGAAGATAAATTTATAGTAGTTAGTGTTACACCAGCGTGTCAAAAGCAAGCAAATCATTCATAAGATTAAATCAAGATTTTTATTTAGATAGAAATGATATTGGTAAAATAATAAGTGTAATTATTGATTATGACTATTATTATACAAAAAAGGAATATGAAAATTGTTTACTAATAGACTTGTTTTTTAAAGATAATATTAGACCAAGCCAAATGACAATTTTATGGAATGGTACTATAGTAAACGTAGTGATAAACAAATTAAATGATATACAAGTTAAATATCTAAGTTAGGAAATTTATATGTCATCATATAAGTCAGGATTAGAAATTTCTGATCTAGTAACATTTATGCATAAAGTTTTTAAAAACCAATACTCAGGACCAAGAACTGCATTAGTTTTAAAAAGAAAGTATCTTTTTGAAAATGAAACAAAATATGGCATTAAAAAGTTTTTTGATTACAAAATGTTAGATGTACAAAATAATAAAATATACAATATAAAAACAAAAGACATAAAAGTCGTTAAACGTATAAAAGGAAAATAATAATGAGAATCGCAATTACAGGCGAAAAAGGCTTTATCGCAAAAAATTTGGTCAAACAAATTGAAAATTATAATTATACTTTTGTATCTTTAGATAAAAGCAAATATTCGAAAGATTACATTCGCACAAAAGAAGGCGAAGTCTGTGTATACAGAAACTCTATTGAAGAGTGGTCACAACTACTTTCAGACTTAGATTTAGATGTTATTGTGCACAATGCAGCAGTTGTAGGCACAGATGTAGTTGCATTAAACCCTGAGAGTGCAATAGGCACTAATGTATTAGGAACACACGTTTTAACTGAAGCAGCTAATAATACAAATACTACAATCGTGTATATCGGAACAACAGTTATTTACGATACATATCAATATCAAGAATCAGATATTCTTGAAGATAGTAAAATACTTCCTAGAACAAACTATGCAATTCAAAAATATGCAGGTGAAATGACAGTTAAAAATAATGCTAAAAGCTGGCTCGTTGTTAGACCTCTATTTGCTTATGGTGGAGAAGGTGATATGAATTCTCTTATCTCTAAATCTTTGTTTTGTTTAAAAAATAAAATAAATAGTTTAGATATGTTTTTAAATCCAGAAAAAATAAAAGATTATATGCATGTTGAAGATTTTTGTAGTAGTATAATGGACTTAATTAAAAATAATATACTTAATGATGATTTTAATATAACAGCAGAAAATCCTCATAATACTTTGGAAATTGTAAAGTTAATAGAAGAAGTAACAGGTCTTGACTTGGAGTCTATAATACAATGGCACCCGCAGACTGATTATCTTGGAAATCATAGGTTGAGTAATAAAAAGTTTATTGACACGCTAGGTTTTAGTAGAACAAGAGACTTAAAGGAAGGAATTAGACAGTCTTGGAAATCAATTAAAGATTCAAGTAGCAATTATAATCCTTTAAGACATTTAAATCAAGCTAAAGATCAAAATATAGATTTAAAACAATTCTTCCCTAAGTAATTACCTCAGGGTACTCACCCTAAAGCATACTTATTTAAAAAGGAGTAAGTATGCCAAGAATATCGACCCAAATAACGTTGGTTTGTGAAACCTGTAAATCTGAATATAAAAAGCCGCAATCTAGAGCAAAAACTTCAAAGTATTGTTCTAAAGAATGTAAAAACAAGGCTAGTACTAAATATGATATTAAAAAATGTGAAGTCTGTGGGATAGATTTTAAGTCTAAAAGAGGCAAAACCTATTGCTCGCGTGCTTGTTATTTAAAAAAGAACAAGATTGAAAGAGTAGACTTGAAATGTGATTATTGTGGAATAGACTATCAAAAGCCAAAAGGTCGAGAAACCAAGTACTGCGGAAAAGATTGCCAGAACAAAGCTCAGAGTAGTGGTCTTCACGAAATTCCTTCAAATGGTAGATTAGGATTTAGATATGACCTACCTTCTAATTACTTTTTTAAATCATCACTAGAAGCTGATTATGCAAGGTGGTGCGAAGCAACTAGAAAACCTTATATTTACGAACATAAAACATTTACAGTTGAGTATGATGGGAGAGATAAACAATACACGCCGGACTTTTATCACCCTGATGAAGATAGATATGTTGAGTTAAAAGCAATACGTCGTGATAGAAAGTTTAACTCAAATCTTTTAGCTGCTGATTTATTAAAACAAAAAGGTGTTAATATTGATATATTGTTAATGCATGAGTTTTATACACAAATAAAGCAGAGTAATCATTATTGGTCTATTGACAATATTGAAAACAAAAACTATCACGGTACAAGACATCTTATTTACCTAAAGAAATCTTGATAAAGTATATATAGTATAAAGATTCAGGCGTAGTAAATTGTCTTATATTAAAAACAACATTATTAAAAAGCAAGAAGTTCTAGTTGATACTTCTAATTTTGTTAAGCAAGTAATAACAACCTCTGTTGCAGGTTATTCAGGAACAGAAGTGACTTATACTCCTCACGATGATGCAGTCAAAGTAGTTTATGAAGCAAATTTTACAATATCGTGGGACCCTGATGCGACAGCCTCATATCCTAGTACTAGACTTCAATATTCAGACGATAACGGTTCAAGCTGGAATACAATCAGTGGCACAGAATTACTTGAAGGAACTTTAAGTACAGCTGCTGACATGGACTGGTTAAATATGAGCTACTCTTTCGTATTAGATCCATGGACCGGATCAAGAAAAATAAGATTAGCAGGAAGAGCATATCAATTCAACGCAGAATTTACCATTGGTAGACAATTTTATGCTTCTTCTGCTGAAGGCGTTTCAGCTTGCCCACATGTTACAATTTACTCGGTGCTATCATGAGTTATATTAGAAAAAAACAAATTATTATAAAAAAAGAAAGTGGTCCGTCTGTACAATCAATAGGTACTTCGTATGTCGAAATAACAGGTTCAAGAGCAGAATTTACTAGTTTTAATAGTAGCAATAAAATAATATATCGATTTATCTTCAATATACAATTGACAAGCAGTATAAATAAGTGGTTTTTGCATGTTAAATTACAAAAAAGTAATGACGGATTTTCAAGTGACATAAACGATGTATCTGGAGCAAATTACAATGTTGCGGCTGATGAAGTCTCAACGTTGGATCACCTGTATAGACTTAACACAGCTTTTTTTGTGCTTGACGGATTTACAGGGACAAATCAGTATCGACTTGTTTGCAGAGCATACTCGAGCAGTTTGCAGCCTCAATTACATCAAGGAAATCATTTTGATGGTTATGCTTCTGTAAAAACTTTTGATCCAGCGTTAATTATGTTAGAGGTGTAAAGTGACTTATACAAATACTAGTTTAGACGAAAAAAATTATCAGGCAGTAGCAACTACAAATACAAGTGTACAAACAACGTCATCATCATCAAACACATATGTTACAGTTAATGGCTCAGAAATAACGTATACACCTGTAGCAGGTTCTAGTAATGTAGTATATGAAATTGGATTCTATGTTGAAGCGCTAAACAAACCATCATTCCAACATCTTGTTTTAGAACACAACACTGGATCATGGACAACAATAGATGTAAAATTTGGAAAAAACTTCGGCGCATTTGGTGCCGGTCAATATATAAGAGACTACTTGTATTACAGATTTGTAATTCCTTCATGGTCTGGTGCTAGACAGCTAAGACTAAGGTCAGCAGCTCACTATAATAATTATCAAGTAAGCTACCATCAGGTTACAAAGTGGGACGGTTCGGGCTCGATAACAAATAGGTTTTGTAACACTAATTTATTAGTTTATTCAGTTTAAATGTTTGTTTCGTAATATTTACTTTATAGGATTACCCAAGAGATACAAATGAGTTTTATACTAAAAGATACATATTCAAATTTTGTTCATAATGTTGATACTTCTTTTGTACAAGAGTCAATAAGTACTACGTTAGAGTTTTATCCTGGCACAGAAGTGACTTATACTCCACAAAGTGGTGCTAGTAAAGTTA
>TARA_B100000963_G_scaffold261411_1_pt1 | contig 11935 bp, 10 predicted proteins | sample TARA_B100000963 | Tara Oceans TARA_B100000963 (sample SAMEA2622097) | marine metagenome | biome: marine biome (ENVO:00000447); feature: surface water layer (ENVO:00002042); material: "saline water (ENVO:00002010), including plankton (ENVO:xxxxxxxx)" | depth 5 m | reverse complement strand
TGGGTCAATTCACCAAAGCGCTCTAAATGCAGAATCAACGCATTAAATTTCACTTCAAATTGTTCTAATTCTTCCTCGCGACCTGAGGCCTTTATCATAATGCCTCTGCTTACCAATTTAAGTTTTGGAAAGGCTTGTTTGAGGACTTGAAATTTACTTTGATGAATCCCTAAGAAATCAATTGGGTTCACTCGGTCGATGTGCAGTATTAATTCGTTCAATTTACCTTACTTTTATCTTATCAGTCAACTAATTTATGGCGCTCCTGACACTCACCACAGACTATGGCTACAAAGATTACGATGTAGCTGCCCTAAAGGGTCAATTGCTCCAACGAAACAAAGATATTCGCCTAATTGATATCAGCCATGGCATTGATACCAATGATCTCATCGGAGCTGCGTACACAAGTCGTCAAGGATCAGCTAATTTTCCATCACCAAGCTACCACCTAACGGTAGTAAAACAGCACGAGGGCAAAAATCGTTTGCTTGCGATGGGTCATGAAGGTAAAGTTTACATGTTCCCAGATAATGGGATCATTTCTTTGATGTTTCCCGAGACTGATTTAATTATTTACGAGGTTGGTCGGTTTGACGAACATTCTCTATTTGATTTGGTCAATACAGTAATCGTAGAACAAGAATCTGGAAAAAAACTAGAGGATTGGTGCAAGCAAAGCCACGGGTTTAAACAAAGTATTTTTGCTCAACCTGCTATTCAGGATAATATAATGAGAGCCATGGTTTTTTTCGTGGATTCTAAAAACAATGCCGTATTGAACATTCATCGAGACAAATTCGAAGATTTTATTGGAGATAACCCATTTGAAATCACCTTCCTGAGATATAAGGCAAACCGAATTCACGATCGGTACGATGGGGAAGGTGCTCAAGGACGCCATGTGTGCCGTTTTAATGATGCAGGCTACATAGAAATTGCTATTTATGGCGGTAATGCGGCAGGTCTTCTTGGTTTACAATATGGCACTACCGTGGTGATTGAGCGGAAAAATTTATAAGATCTCCCATGAAGATTACACGACTGGTTAAACTGAGTTTATCCGAGGATTATCTTGATACATTCCTTGAGAGCTTCGAAAAGAAAAAGCAACAAATCCTATCCTATGAAGGTTGTCTTACTGTGGATCTCTATTTAGATAGTACAAACAAAGGGTTGTGTTTTACGGTGTCTAACTGGAAATCAGAAAGAGATCTAGAGGCCTATCGACAAAGTGAATGGTTTCAATCCACATGGAAAGAGGTCAAACAACACTTTACCGACAAACCAAAAGCCTGGACTACTCATTCACAAGAGACGCTTGAAAACCAGCCCGCATGAGTGAATCATCGTCTTTACAGATACAAGGAATTGCCTCCACCTATTCTTACAGGATTGGCGATATAAATACTATGTTGTCAGAATACCTAACGGAAGATATGAACCTTGTTATCGTTGTGGATGAAAACACCAATAAACATTGCTTGCCGAAACTTGACATACCCTTTTCACATCTTGTTGTAGAGCTTCCTGAGGGCCCCGAACATAAGTCGCTTGCAAGCTGTCAGTACATCTGGCAACAACTCGCTGGTCAAAAATATGGAAGGGATAGTTTATTCATCAATCTTGGGGGAGGACAGATAACTGATCTCGGAGGATTTGCTGCTTCAGTCTTTAAACGCGGCTGCCCATTCATTCATGTACCTACGACACTGCTCGGTGCTGTTGACGCAACCATCGGAGGAAAAACAGGAATAGATTTCGCATCCATAAAAAATGGAATAGGCATTTTTGCCGATCCAAAAGCTGTATGCTTTGACCCTTCATTCTTAGAGACATTGCAACCTGATCAAGTACGCGACGGAAAAGTCGAAATGATAAAGCACGGTCTCATCCACTCTGAAGAACATATTCAAGATGTTTTATCCTATGATCTGGCAACTCCGCCTTTAGGAAAGGTTGTGCTCGATAGTGTCAATATAAAACACCACTTTGTCAAGAAGGATATGATGGATAATGGATTAAGAAGATGCTTAAACTTTGGTCACACTTTTGGTCATGCCATTGAATCGTATTTTTTGGCGGAGAGTAACCCAATCAGCCATGGCTGTGCGATCGCTTGGGGTATTCAACTTGAGTTAGCCTATAGCGCACTGCATTACAAGCAAACCGTCGCTGGCATAGAAGATGCTGTTGATTTTTTACAAAGTGGTTTCCCCCCTATTCCTCATTTTGCCTTTGAGGAGCTAATGCATCACATGAGAGATGATAAAAAGAATAGGGCACAAAAAATCTTAGGCGTTGTCTTAAGTGAAATTGCTGAAGCACATTTTGATGTAGAATATGAGGTAGGACAGATCAAAAAAATATGGGAGGATGTCTAAAACCTACAAATCCGTTACGCTACCCTCTTCTAAGAGCATAAGTAACCGATTGCTTTTGCTCAATAAACTCCATGGAGGCCCACTAGAACTTTCGAATTTATCCGATGCAGAGGATACACTCTATTTGAACAAGGTGCTCAATGAGCAACAGGAAAATCGTTACGTGGGGCAAGGTGGGACGAGTCTCCGATTTGCTATGACCTATTTTTCAAGTCTACCAATAACTACCGAAATCTACGCGGAATCAAGGCTTTTGCAAAGACCCCATCATACGCTCTGGAATGCACTACGCGCACTGGGTGCTGACATAGAAGAATTCAGCAGTAAAAATGGTCAGGGTTATCGAATTACAGGACGAGACTATCAAGAGACCAAGACAGCTGGTCTTACGCAGCACATTGACGTCAATACAAGCAGCCAGTTTATTACCGCATTGTTACTTCTTGGGTCGTCCATAAAAGAAGGAATCAATCTTCGATTTACCGAAGGCCAAATGGTATCAAAACCTTATGTATCTCTTACCATCGACTTAATGCATCAACTTGGCTTATGTGTGAACGTAGGTCGGAACCAGTTATCCATTGCCCAACAAGATTTAACGCCACAAAAAATACAAGTGGAGTATGATTGGAGTAGCGTGTATGCATTTCTTGGAGGGGCACTCTTGACAAAAAGCGCACTGTCAATAAGTGGACTCAAAAGAGATGATATCCAGGGTGATCGCAAGCTTTTAAAGGTATACCATGCCATGGGATTACAGTATGAATTCACTGCTGCAGGCTTAAGAATAGATCTAAGTGATTTTCAGTCGACGACAAATGGGGTAATCGATATGCTTTATTACCCAGATCAAATCATGAATCTTGTTGTCTTGTTATCTGCCTTTAAGTGCCAAGGTTCAATAAGAGGAGTCAATACCCTGTTTCATAAAGAATCAAATCGTGTAGAAGCCCTTCGAGTAAATCTTGAAAAGTTTGGCGTATCACTGACCTCAAGTGACTCAAAACTTCACTTCGATGCCAGAAGGTTTATATTTCCGCGTAAAGTAAGTATTGACACATTTAATGACCACAGAATCGCCATGGCCTTTGCTCAGCTCTCCATGCGATCAGCACTAACTCTCAACGATTCTCAATGTGTAAAAAAATCGTTTCCAGATTTCTGGAATCAGTGGCTATTGGCCTTTCCTGAATCTCGCATCGAACTAAAATGAGCGAGCATTATTCCCGTCGCCATAGCGGCATTCAGTGATTCCACATTTGACTTGACGGATACACCACGAGGAATAGTAATCGAGGTATAATCAACCAATGTACGAGTAGAAGGATGAATCCCATTACCCTCATTACCCATTACAAGAACCAGCGGATGCAAGCCCATTGGAGTAATGAGATGATTAGTGAGCTCAGGACTGGTAAATGAAAGTCCCTCAAGGTCAGCAAATAAAATATGGCGATTATCAAACAAATCCTTCCATTCTTCGCGGGCTATTTGATGAACCGAAACACGACTAAGGGAACCCATACTCGCTTGAACTACCTTAGGATTAAACACATCCACACATCCTTCACTAAGTACTAGATGATGACACCCAAACCAATCCATCGTTCGAATAATCGTTCCTAGATTTCCTGGATCTTGCAATTGATCAAGTGCTACCCATATCCTTAGAGCGGTATTCATTTCACTGTATTTACGCTGAAAAACTGCGAGATGATTGGAAGCGGACGATAATACAGAAATGGACTTCATCGTTTTACAGTCGGTGATGTATATTTCTTGATCGAGACCATCAATAGGTTGAGTAGAATCTTGTACAACATATTGCAAACAGCACCAACCTTCCTTAACAAATTCTTCTATAGACTTACGCCCTTCAACAAGGAAAGCGTTATGTTTATCCCGGTACTTCTTTGAGTGAAGCGCACGAATTTGTTTGACTTGAGAAAGGCTTAAAGTGGACATGACAAGTTCTAAAGTAAGACGAAATAAAAAGTTTACATGGAGGGTGTTGCATATTTTACCCTTGGCTATTGCAATAGCCGCAGCATTTTCGTCCTGTTCTGTGAGAAGAAGTCTCGACCAAGGAGAGTATCTAGTTTGGAAAAACAAGATCGTCGTAGAAGAAAATAAAGGTCTTAACGAAGGCATACCCCAACAAGAGTTGTTAAGCGATATTCCCTTTCAGCAACCCAACCGACGCCTGCTTGGTATATGGGCCCTACGCGCTTGGTTTCAACGAGAAGTACGAGGAGATGGCACAGAAATTCAAGGCAAAAGCTTACGTTCTTGGATAAAGCGGTCTATTGGAGAAGCGCCGGTCATTCTTGACCCAACGCTCACTGAAAGGACGTCATTGGCTTTTCGGCAGTATATGTATAATGCAGGATTTTTGGACAACTCCATTAAGGTTGAGACAGACACCATGGGCAAACGCGCAAAAGTGACCTATATCCTTGAGCCTAATGACCCCTACTACATTGGCAATGTATCAATCATTGCAAATAATCCCATACTAGACTCTATTATTCGAAGACATCAGAAAGACTCTAAAGTTTTACCCGGAGCAAGGTTCAGTATCGATGAATTAGACCAAGAAAGAAGGCGATTGTCCAGCATTTTTCGCGATGAAGGATTTTACGCCTTCAGCCCGGATTACATTCGCTTTTCACTAGACAGCTTCAGCGATGTTTCTTCCATCAATCTTGAGTTGCAAATTACCAACCAGGTCAATGGTGAAGGACATGCGATATGGACGGTTGATTCAATAGAGGTCTACCCAGATTATCGAGTACAACATAGTGATACCGCGGTAAGCCACCAGAGAAACTACGAAGGACTTTCCATTTTTTGGAATGGCAAGCTCCGTTATCGACCCGTGCTCCTTCGACAAGCAGTATTTTATGAGGCCGGTGATCGGTTTAAAGCATCTTTATATGAGCCAACAGTTCAACGATTTGCATCTTATGGAACATTTCGCTTTATCGATTTAAAGTTTAATGCACTTGATACCGCAAAGCACAACCTAATTGGCCGAGTGTACCTTACCGAGGGGAAACACCAATCGCTCGACTTAGATATTGAGATCAATCATAGGATAGAGCCCGGCTTATCAGGGGTATCCACAAGTTTGGGATATACCAATCGAAACCTCTTTAGGCTTGCCGACATATTTCAAATAAAAAATATAGCGGGTGTGGATGCAGAATTTGGCCGAATTGATGGCGCATTGAATAACGCTGATTTTGTCATCGATATAAGCGAAGCCTTTCCTAAAGCTATTTTACCCTTTGCTATTAGGCCACTTAAGCGCAGTACTAGGATACGTACTACTTTCTCAACTCGCTACAAATTTGAACAACGATTCCGATTTTATCGACTGCACACAATCAGTGCATCTGTTGCTTATGAATGGAATAAGAATAAGAAAATACTACATACTCTAAGACCTATTCAATTGAATGTGTTTTATCTGCCTGATGCATTTAGAACTAGAGAATTTGAAGACAAACTCCTTCAATTTCCTTCGTTAGCTAGAAGTTTCCAGGAATCTCTTATCGCAGGGTCGAACTACACTTTCCTTTGGACAGGCATACCCCGAAACAACAAGCTCAACATAGAAAGTTTTCGATTTGACGCGCAGATGGCAGGGAATCTTGTAAGCGGCTTCACAAAAATCCTTCAAGGAAAAAGAGAGCGTGGAGATTATACCATTTTTGGCCGTCCCTATGCACAATACTTGCGTTTTGAAGTCGAAGGAAAATATGCTAGAGGGATTGGCAGAACCAAAGCACAACTAGCCTCAAGAGCCATGATTGGTGTTGGTATACCTTTTGGAAACAGCTCCATTATCCCATTTATCAGTCAATTTTATGTTGGTGGAGCGAATAGTATTCGTGCCTTTAAGCTGCGATCTATTGGGCCAGGAACTTACAGTGACTCACTTACACTGACAGATCCAACCTACTTCTTTGATCAATCGGGAGATGTAAAACTAGAAGCCAACATCGAATTACGTTGGTCAATGAATTCATGGATCAAATGGGCTCTTTTTTATGATTTAGGTAATGTGTGGTTATATAATAGAGATGAGGCTCGTCCAGGGGGCCAATTTAACAAAGACTTCTACCGAGGCATAGCCATGGGATGGGGAGGTGGTCTTCGTCTCGACTTTGAATATTTTGTAATCCGTCTTGATGTAGGGCTTCCGGTTCATGACCCGCGATATGACCAAGGAGAGCGCTGGCGTGTTGGAACCTATCAATGGCGCGATCGTGCCTGGCGACAACAAAATCTAGTGTTTAACCTCGCAATAGGCTATCCATTTTAATCTAGTTTAAAGAAATAGCTGTCTTTTTGTCATATATTGATTAAACAAACTGACTTTTTGTCATATATATGATTCGATTCCTAGCATTTTGTCGCGCCTTAGTGTATTGGAACATACTTTGCCCTGTGCATTGCATATTTCATAATCATTAAATCAAAAATTTATGTTTTTAACACACACAAAACCCTATCAACCAAACGCTGAGTTCAGGCAATTTAAGAGGTTGTTTTTCGACGATTTCTTTTCACCCAACATTCTGTTACAAAATGGCATTCGCACAGAAGATTCCATTCATAGCCAAATTGATGAAGAAGAGAATGCATGGTACATTCGAATTGCTCTTCCAGGATTGAATAACAAATCAATATCCCTTGCGTTAGAGGAAGGCGTATTAGTTGTTCAATACGAGAAAGATGACCAAGAGGAGAAGGAGGGAAACAGATTTGCCACATCTTTTACTAAACGTTTCAAGCTTAATAAAGATATTGATCTTGGCGAGGTAAAAGCCCAAATGAACCATGGCCTTCTCACTATTACCTTACCTAAAGTCAAGGTGAAAAAAGTAGAGCGGAAAAAAATCCCAATTGCCAGCTAATACCGCATTTATTCTAGATTATTTGTTTCAAAAAAAAAGCCCATCCAGTTGGATGGGCTTTTATATGTGAGCACGTTCTTTACTTCGAACCGCAACTCTTTTTGCTTCCTTTACAGCATGCGGGTAGTGCCTCATAGCTCTCAGGATTAGCAGCTACTTCATTGGCGCTATATCCTGCCATAGAAACAGCAAGCTTTATATCATCAGCAGAGATTTTTCTTTCTCTGTATTCCACTGTTAAAGAACCATTGGTAAGGTCAACTGTTGCCGTTTTAATACCTGGTAATTCTTTAACCGCAGACTCAATACGTACTTTACACCCACCGCATACTGCAGAGGTCTTTAGTGTTAGCGTTTCGGTACCTCCTGCAGCAAAAACTGTTACTGCAAGAAAAAGGGTAAATCCCAAGGAAAGAATATTTTTCATTATATAAATTTTCTCAAAAATAATAAATGAAGCTAATGTTTTAACCGACTATTTGTTTGAGTTTAGTAAAATTTAAAACTTGGAAAAAATGCTCGTTACTTGGGCAAAATTTCTATTTGATAGCACCCCTAAATACATTCCCTTCTCAATGAAAGTTAGGTCCAATGTAACTTGACCATCGTTAGATTGAACAATATATACTTCAATAACCCTTCCTTGCAAATCAATAATTTTAAGCTCTACCTCCTCCTTTGGAAGCCCTGAAATTGTCAATTGAGACCGCACAGGATTAGGGAAAAGAGCTAATTTATTATCTGTGTTTACTGTCGATAGACCCAAAATTTGGGAAGAATCTGTTATAACTTCTGAAAATAAATTCAACCCTCCGCGACGATTCCCATAAAGAACATCGATTGAACCATCATTATTAATGTCACTAGTGAAAGGCGCCGCCTCTGTCCCAACATCGATTCCGCCCCATTTTGTTGACGCTACGCTAAAGCTTCCTGAAAGCAAACTATCCGAATCAAGCACATAAGCAGCTGTCTTTCCCGAACTACCTCCAACTAACAACAAAACCTCTTCATTGCTTTCTATAAAATGAGGAACAGCATTGCCGATTATAAATCCACCCTCTGAAACACTAATACCCCCAAAAAAACCATTTAAAGAATCGGGCTGAAATGGAGTCATATCAGCAGGATTTAGGTTTGGATAGTAATTAATACTACCAAGATATTCTTTGCCAATCACAAGATCGAGATCCCCATCATCATCTACATCAAACAAGGTTGGATGTGCCGCATTACCGACATCTATCCCACAATAAAACGTCGTGTCAAATACAAAACTTCCTGTTGCATTGCGTTCAAAATGGATCAACCGCCCTTCGCTGTTACCCAAAAGCATGTCATCAAATCCATCATTATCAATATCGCCAAAACATGGGCGATAGCGGAAATAGCCCAGAAATGAAAGTCCGAGCCAATCATCAGATTCTAGATTAAATGCGGGCGTTGTCGCATTTCCTGTATTTCTGTAATAGGCAATTTGACCATTTGAATCATCCCCCACAGCACGATAAATTGACGATCCGGACAAGAGTAAATCTTGCAATCCATCTTCATCAACATCATAGAAAACCCCATAACTATCGCTTCCTAAATCGAGGGTAGTTTCTATTAGAAAATCCTGCCGATCAAATACAAAATTCGGCGTTGTATTATCATCGAAACGATATAGCCAAGCATTGTTCAGATTGAAATACCTAGAGTTTCCATTGGGTGAGACCACAAGATCCTGCACGCCGTTCATATCAACATCAATGGCATAGGCCGCAGGAAAAATCGGCATATCAACTGACAGGCTATTCGACGGAAACGTGTAATCAACACGAATCATACTATCCACTCCGCCACCAATGTTTTCTAAGTAGGACAATCCACGAGATGAGATATCTCCTAGCACTAAATCGAAATCACCATCGCCATCGCCATCAAAGACTAATTCAGTAGACCCAGCATGCTTTGGACCGGCACGTTTGCCATCACAAGAAAAGGCCAACTGAATATTATTATCTGTCTCGCTTTCTTTGAAATCACCCCAACAGGGATCTTCCTGAATAAATAGCAAACTATCCCTAGCGTAGCCTAGTTCAGCACTTAAATTTTTATACAGAGGCAAAGTCGTTCCTATTACTTCAAAGGATAAGATATCCAGATCACCATCACCGTCCATATCTCCTATATGAGGGATATCAATGCTTCGATTATAGATGTTTGAATTACCAAATCCAGTATTGTACTCTATGAGATTGGATTCGACAGAAAAGGAAGTATAAAGCCCCTCATTCGATCCTCGATATAGACGAATTCCCCCAGTAGTTTGAGTAAAAATATCCGCTATTCCATCTCCGTTATAGTCTCGTAACAGAGCGAAAGACCGACACGCTGGCATTTTTAAGGCCAACTCCGGCCTAGAAACCCATGTACCATTTTCCCACGAAAAAATTAACCAGAAATCACCCGCTCGATCGAAAACAGCAAGTTCGTCGACTCCATCTTGATTTAGGTCACCCATCGACCACTGAGGCAAGTCAAATCCCCCTGTCCATGGATTGCTCAATACCTCCGCATTAGAAACCGTCGGCAAGGTGTAGGGATACAGATGCACTTGAGCCGTTGCACTGCATATCGTGCACAAGAGTAGCCAGGCATAAAAAATAAACGTAGGGCTTTTTCTATCTTGTCTTATCATGAGCCAAACAAATTTTTTGACTGCGAAGTTGAGGCACTTCGCATCTTTCACACAAGGTAGTCTGATTTTTCTACTTTCTTTTTGCCCTGCATTTTTATTGGCCAACGACCAGGAGACTATTCCGGATCCAAACATACCTATTGAGATAATTATGCTTGATTTGAGTGATGCTCAGGTAAGCCTAGTTGTAGAAAATGCAAACACCAATGCACCAACCTATCACGCAGCCAAAAGCAATGATTTGCCGTTTGGATTGCTATCCATTCCCTTAGATAATGGCAGTCGATTCCGTTTGATTCCTTCCTGGCTATCTGTCCTACCCCCCTTACTCGCCATCTTATTGGCACTATGGATACGAGAGGTTTATGCCTCATTGTTTCTTGGAACTTTCCTGGGAGCATTTCTTCTCACAGGTCTTGATATAACCGCCTTACCCATGGCCTTTTTTCGAATTATTGACACCTACCTTTTAGAAGCTATAGCCTCAAGCAACGGTGAAGGAGGTGTTGACACCTCTCACCTATCCATTATTGTCTTTAGCCTTCTTATCGGAGGGCTTGTTGGCATTATATCCAAGAATGGAGGCATGATGGCTATTGTTCACCGCATAGCACGTGTTGCGAAAACAGCAAAATCAGCCTTGATCTCCACTTGGCTTATGGGACTCGCGATTTTCTTTGACGATTACTCCAACACTTTGGTGGTGGGTTCGACCATGCGCCCGCTAGCCGATAGACTAAAGATTTCGCGGGCAAAACTTGCCTACGTTGTCGATAGCACAGCAGCCCCAGTTGCAGCCATAGGACTTGTAACGACCTGGATCGGCATGCAACTAAGTGAGATTGGAAAAGGAATTGAAATGCAGGACTATGTACCTATTGGGGCAAGCCCATACAGTCTCTTTTTATCGTCTCTTCAATATGCTTTGTACCCTGTGTTAACCTTGTTTTTTGTTGGCCTAGTAATCTTTACTAATCGCGGCTTTGGCCCAATGCATAGGGAAGATGCGCTTGCCCAAACTAAAGAATCCAAAGAAAATGATGCCACAGATGACAAAGACCAAACAGCTAGCAAACCTTACTTAGCACTTATCCCTTTGATCATGCTTGTTGGAGGAGTTGTTTTTGGAATCATCTTTACAGGTAGTCGTGGTGAAGCTTCCAATCTTATGGAGATTGTGGGTGCTAGTGATAGCTATCTCGCCTTGCTTTGGGGCAGTTTGCTATCAGTAACTACCGCCATTTTGATAAATCTGTTCAGCCAAGTTAGAAATCTTCATACGACGGTAGAAGATTTTATGGGAGGGATATCTTCTATGATGACCGGTGTTCTTGTATTAGTCTTTGCTTGGATGCTTGCGGTGACCATTGACCACTTGCAAACGGCAGCCTTTCTAAGTGATCTTATTCCTTCGTCTACGCCGGTTGAATGGATGCCCGCAGTAGTATTTATCCTTGCTGCTATAGTGAGTTTCTCTACCGGATCAAGTTGGTCCACCATGGCCATTTTATATCCACTTTGCATTCCCGTAGTATTGAGCCTAGCGACGGATGGTGGAGCAAATACTGATCCATCGGTCTATATGCCCGTACTCCTTCAGATTATCTCGGTTGTTTTATGCGCCTCTGTTATGGGAGACCACTGTTCACCAATTTCTGATACGACCGTGATGTCTTCGATGGCTACCCAATGTGATCACGTCACCCATGTTCGAACCCAACTTCCCTACGCGCTACTCGTTGGTGGCGTAAGCTTCTTTTGTGGGTGTGTCCTTTATGCTTTTGGAAGTCCTTGGTACGTCAATTTTATCTTGGGATTCGGGCTGCTAACTGGACTGTTTTTCCTCTTGAGCAAACCCAACGAATCACAATAAAAAAGCCCCTGAAAAGGGGCTGTTAAAAGTTGGTCCACTAGGGCTCGAACCTAGACTCTTCTGGACCAAA
>TARA_B100000963_G_scaffold186409_1_pt1 | contig 11948 bp, 11 predicted proteins | sample TARA_B100000963 | Tara Oceans TARA_B100000963 (sample SAMEA2622097) | marine metagenome | biome: marine biome (ENVO:00000447); feature: surface water layer (ENVO:00002042); material: "saline water (ENVO:00002010), including plankton (ENVO:xxxxxxxx)" | depth 5 m | reverse complement strand
ATAGGTATATACCCAGGTTCATTCGATCCAATAACTTACGGACATCTTGATATTATTCAAAGGAGTTTAAATGTTGTAGATGAATTGGTTATAGCTGTTTCAAATAATAATTCCAAAGATCACTTAATATCCATAGATGATAGATTGAATTTAATTAACCAATCAATCTTATCTCTTCCGAAAAATAACTTAGAAAAAATAAAAGTTGAAAAATTTGATAATTTACTTGTACATTACGTAAAATCAAAAAATGCGTCTTTAATTATAAGAGGTTTAAGAGCTGTTTCAGATTTTGAATACGAATTTTTGATGACTGGTATGAATAGATTAATAGATAAAGATATTGAAACTATTTTTCTAATGTCTTCAGAGAAATATCATTTTATATCGTCAAGATTCATTAAAGAAATTCATAAGTTGGGTGGGGATATTTCCAAAAGTGTTCCTAAACCAGTTCTTGATTTCTTATCAAAAATTTGAAATGTTCAAATTTTCTATTCGGGCCCATAGCTCAGCCGGTAGAGCACCTGACTTTTAATCAGGGTGTCGCAGGTTCGAATCCTGCTGGGCTCACCACTTAAATGGTGAGGAATACTAGAGATAAATGATATCAGTATATTTAGCTGGAGAAATTCACAGTAATTGGCGTGAAGAAATAATTAATCTTTGTAGAGATGATAAGCTAGATATAAAATTTACTTTTCCTGTAACTAATCATGAAAACTCTGATAATTGTGGAGTAGAGATATTAGGCATTGAAGAGAAAAATTTCTGGAAAGACTTCAAAGGAGCAAATATTAACTCAATTAGAACTAAAAAGTTCATTCAAGATTGTGATATAGTAATTGTTAAATTTGGCGAAAAATATAGGCAATGGAATGCTGCCTTTGATGCTGGATATGCAGCAGCTCTTAATAAGGCAATAATAGTTATACATAATGAAGATCAACAACATGCTTTGAAAGAAATAGATGCTAATGCTTCAGCAGTAGCAAAGGATACAAAACAGGTTGTTCGGATTTTAAAATATGTATTAGATGGCTCTTTATAAATTTACTTTGCTGTCCATCCACCATCTATAATTAAAGACGAACCTGTCATCATTGATGATCCATCAGAAGCCAAATAAACAACTGCTGTAGCTATGTCACTTTCAGTGGCAAATCTTCCAAGAGGAATATTTTTTAAAGTATCCCTTTTAAAATTTTTATTTAGAAAAAACTTTTTAACCATAGGGGTTTCAACAAAAGTAGGGCATATAGAGTTTACTCTAATATTACTAGAGGCTAAATCTATTGCCATACCTTTAGTCAAACCCTCAATTCCAAATTTCGTCATATTATAGGTACTTCTATTTGGAGCTCCAACCTTACCTAATTGAGAGGACATATTAATAATACTTCCACCAATTTTTTTTCTATTTTTGGAGTTTAGCATTTTTTTCGATGCTAATTGTGCTACATGAAAAGAAGCTTTTAAATTCAAATCTACCATATAATCCATATCTCTTTTTTTTACATTTTTAAAATGTTCAGGTATGTTTGTTCCTGCATTATTTACCAAAATATCTATTTTTTTTAATTTATTAAAAACATTTGAAATTTGATCAAAATCTAATAAATCACAAATGTAAAATTCACACTTTTTCTTTAATTTAATTATTTCTTTTTTAACTTTGATTAAGTCTTTTTCTGTGCGACTTAAAATAATTAAATCTGCACCTGCTTCTGCAAGAGCAATAGCTGAGGCTTTTCCAATACCCTTACCCGCACCAGTAACTAATGCTATTTTATTTTTAAGACTTAAACTTTTCAAATACATTATTATGTTTTCAATTTCGATACTGGTTTTCCATATGCAACATTAATGCCACCATATCTTCTAGCACGAACATTACACTGTTCAGTGTGGCCAATAAAGCCCTCTAAATATGATAATCTTGATCCATACTCTGCAATCTTTGCAGCCGCATCATCAGATGTAATTTTTTGATATGTATGAGTTTTAATAAATTTACCAACCCACAACCCACCTGTATATCTCCCTGCTTTTTTAGTGGGTAGTGTATGGTTAGTTCCTATTACTTTATCTCCATTTGCTACATTAGTTCTTGCACCTAAAAAAAGAGCACCATAAGAATTCATATGTTCTAAAAACCATTCATCTCTATTAGTCATAACTTGAACATGTTCGGAAGCAATTTCATTAGCCTTTATAAGCATTTCCTCATAAGTTTCGCACAATATTATTTCGCCATAATCTCTCCAGCTAGCACTTGCAGTATCTTTTGTTGGCAAAATTTTTAAAAGCCTATCGATTTCTTTTAATGTTTCTTTAGCTAAATCTCTTGAATTGGTAATCATGATGGCAGGTGAATTATAACCATGCTCTGCTTGTCCAAGAAGATCTGTAGCGCATATTTCAGCATCTACTGTATCATCACAAATAATCATTGTTTCAGTAGGACCTGCAAATAAATCAATCCCAACTCTGCCAAATAATTGTCTTTTTGCCTCCGCTACATATGCGTTACCAGGGCCAACTATCATATCTACTGGTTTTATGGTTTCAGTTCCAATAGCCATAGCGCCAACACCTTGCATTCCACCTAAAACGTATATTTCATGTGCACCTCCCATTTTCATGGCTGTAACTACAGCAGGGTTTGGTTTTTCTTGAAAGGGCGGTGTTGTTGCTATTATTCTAGGAACTCCAGCTACTGAAGCAGTAACAACAGACATATGAGCAGAAGCCACCATAGGAAATTTACCTGCAGGAACATAACAGCCTACAGATTGAACAGGTATATTTTTATGTCCAAGAATAACACCTGGTTGAGTTTCAACTTCAAGTTCACTTAGACTTTTTAATTGTGCCTGAGCAAACGATCTAACTTGTTTTTGTGCAAATTCAATATCATCTTTGTCTTCATCAGAAACTTCATTCACTAAATCATTTATCTCATCCTCAGATAATCTAAAAGATGGTGGAGAATATTTGTCAAATTTTTCAGATAATTCCCTTATGTAATTATCTCCCTTCAATTCGATCTCTTTTAAAGTATTTTCAACAATTAATTTAACTTTTTCGTTATCTTCGGTTCTTTGTTTTTGATTGTAGCTATTTTTAATAAATTCAATTGTCATATTTAACTATTTTTAATTAATTTGAGAACATCTATTCCTAATTGAAACAAGATATGCACAATATCTATTGGAACCCAATTTTCTCTTATTAAACCTTCATTGTGTAAATAAAAATCCATTACTCTCATAGTAACAATTTTGTTAGTGGGTTTATATCCCAGCCATTCACTTGATCCGTGTGTTGCTTGAATACTGTGCCAACCACCCGTCATCGAATAATTACCATCGCCTATTTCAATATAGTGACCAATTTTCCAATAATCTCTGTCTTTAAATGTTAATCTAAAGGGTAACTGATGATGTTCCACAAATCCTTTTAGACCCCTAGCTGTTCCTATACCACAGGGTCCGTACCACATCATTTTTGGATGCCAATAATCTTTTTGGGGATGGTTTATTAATTTCTCTCTCACACTATCTTTAGTAGCACCAATTTCAGTTTCTGGTTTTATATTTAAACTTCTTTGCATAGTAAGACCTTGTTCGAGAGTTTTAGCTGACAAATTTGAGTCAAAGTTTTCAAATGTAGTTCCATCTCCAGTGATAGGTCCTGGCCACATCTCCTCAATTCCTAAAGATGGATTAATAGGCCAAAAACCAGCTTGTCTAATAAAATCCATAATGTCGATTAATAAATGAGTATTAATTATTTTCTCATTTTTAATTTGATGAACTTCACAAGTTCTTAAATGAATAGTTTTACCATTAGAGGGAACGCTTAACCAAGGATTGACAAAAGTGCCAGTCAAATGACCAACAGTAGAGACATAAACTCTATCTTGAAAACTTCCTCCAATAACTAAATTATCTCTTCTTTCCAAATCTGGAAAAGAATTCAGTAGAGGTTTCCAAAGGGTATTAATTATTTCATTAACGCCTTTTAAATGATTAATAGGGTGAAATGCATAAATTTCAGCGTTTTCATGATATGCATTCTTAATATTTTGACTTAAATCACTATCTTTGGACTCAGAAATCTTTTTTAAAAGATTTCTAACTTTTTTCTTATTTAGTATATTTTCTTTAGGGTCCAAATTTACAATTTTTATCCCACTTTTTATTGGAATGCCGGTGTCAAAATTTTTAATTTCGCTCAAGTTATATTGCCTCACCTATCTAATATAAACAAATATTACTTTGATTAACTTTGTAATTTAAATAATATTCAACAAAATGAAAAAATTGAAATTCTAATTAATGACGCAGGATATTAACAGTCGCTTGGTAAAGTTTAATGAGCTAGTTCCAAGTAAAATTCCATTTGTTGAAGGGAAACTCAAAGGACATCAAGATAGACTTAATTATTCTATCGTAGGACCTGGAGTAAGTGAGGATACTAAGCAAAACGTTAAGATAGCTGAAGAACATGGTTTCAATATCGGAGCTGTAAGTGCTGCTCCAATGAATGGATCAGGACTTCATAGCCATACAACTGCAGAGGTATTTTTAATATTTTCAGGTTCTTGGCGCTTTTATTGGGGTACAGAAGGTAAAGAAGGTGAAGTTATTTTAAATAAAGGAGACGTTGCTTCATTTCCTACAAATATGTTTCGAGGTTTTCAAAATGTTAGCGATGAAAACGCATTAATATTTGTTGTTTTAGGAGAAAATGATCCCGGTGTGATAACATGGACACCAAAAGTTTTAGAAAAAGCAAAAGACTCAGGAATGGTTTTACTAAATGATAATACCCTAGTTGATCTTGATAAAAATAAAATTCCAGATGGAAAAGTTGCCCTTGAACCTATTAAAGAAAAAGATTTAGAATCTTTCGACCACTTCACCTCTGAAGAAATTGAAAAATATGTAATACGTTATGAAAATAAGGATAAATATTTAAAAGATGATGAGCATTATAACTCTAATTCAATTTTAAATTACCTTGATCATTTTAATATTCACAACAAAGATTTTGAGCCAAACATAGACCATAATACAGGCTTTGGTTTGACGATGTTAAAAGGTAATAATGCTCACATTCATCCGTACACATTAAAAGAGTCTGAAGTCTATTTATGTTTAGAGGGTGAATGGGAAGTAACTTGCAATGATCAAAAAACCACAATTGGACCAAACGACTCTTTCTCGTCTCCAAGAGGATCAAATAGAAGTTTAAAAAATATTAGTAATCAAGAAGGAAGTATCTTTATTATACGACAAAAAAACCTTTAATAATGAAAGGTTTTGATAATAAATTTTTAGATCTGCCAGATTACATATTTAAGATTACATATCAAATTTGGGAAAACAAAGATGTTGAGTCAATTAGAGATTATTATGCAGAGGGTATACCTGTTAGGTCCCCAGATGGTATAATTTATGGTCCTGATGCTGTGGTGAAAGCTACTTATGCCACCTTGAACGAATTTCCAGATCGACAGTTATTAGGCGAAGATGTCATTTGGATCGGTAATGAAGAACATGGATATTTATCATCACATAGAATTTTATCTAAGGCGACTCATTTAAATGATGGTATTTATGGAAAAGCTACTGGTAAAACTCTCAAGTATCGAGTAATAGCTGATTGTGCTTGCAAGAATAATCAGGTTTACGATGAATGGCTTGTAAGAGACCAGGGTGCTATTGTGCGGCAGTTAAACATTGACCCTAAAAAACATGCAGCAAATGTAATTGAAAATCAAGGTGGAAAAGATAAATGCCCAGTGCCCTTTAATAACAATACGTCTCATGAAGTAAAATATTTACAAATACCCATCTCAACAAATAATACAGGAATAGATTATGCTGACATTTTAAAGGAAATATTTAATAATAATTTTAACATTATAGATAAAGTTTATGATCGATCAGTTAATCAAGAACAGCCTGGAGGCACGAAAGCATTAGGAGTAGATGAGGTAAAGAGTTTTTGGTCTTCACTAAGATCTATGTTCCCGGATTCAATTTTTAAAGTTGAACATGTATGCTATTTAGAGGAAAAAAATGAGTATAAAAAGGCATCCATTAGATGGTCACTAGAGGGAGTTCATTCGGGACCTGGTTTATTTTCTGATCCTAGTAATGCAAATGTTCATATAATGGGAATATCTCAGGCTGAATTTGGTTCAAGAGGGATCAAAAATGAATGGGTTCTATTTGATGAAACAATAATTTGGAAACAAATTTTATTAAAAACTGGATAACAATTGAAACTACTAACAAAAAGAGAAAAGAAAATTATTGAATACATTAGAAATTATGACACTCCAACTATCTCAAATTCACTAGAATTATTAGATCAAACTCTACGATCAAAAGGGCACACACAAAAAACAATGCATTGTCTAAATCCGAGTTTAAAACCAATTATTGGTTTTGCCAAAACAGCGATTATTACATCCAGAAAAAAGAAAAATACAAATATAATAAAAAATAGAGATAAATATTACGAGTATATGCTCAAAGGAAACTACCCTAAGATTTGTGTTATCGAGGATAAGGATAAGACTAATACAATTGGTGCATGGTGGGGTGAACTTAATGCATCTATACATTTAAATTTTGGATTTGTTGGAGCTATAACAAACGGAGCAATGAGAGATTTACAGGAGATAAATAGAAAGTTTCAAATATTAAGTGGTGAAATAAGAGTAGGGCACGGATACAATCAAATTCATAAAATTAATTGCAATGTTGATATTTTTAATATGAAAGTAAAACCTGATGAACTTATTCACGCAGACTTACACGGTGCTGTTATAATAAAAAGAGACTTTTTAATTGAATTACCATTGGCTATTAAAAAAATGATAAAAAAAGAAAAAATAATTTTTGATTTCTTTAGAAAAAATAAAAAATTTTCGAAAAAACAATTTTTAGATAAGTATAAAAAATTTATCAATTCATAATTATTATGGCATCTAAAATTTTGACAACACACGTTGGGAGTTTACCAAGATCTAAAGAACTATCAGAATATCTATTTGCCAAGGATAAAGGTGAAGAATACAACAAAAAATTATTTGAAAATATTTTAAGCTCAAATGTTGAACAAATTGTAAAAAGACAACTTGAAGTTGGGCTAGATTTCATAAGTGACGGTGAGATGAGCAAGATTAGTTATGCCACTTATATTAAGGATAGAATTGATGGTTTTTCAGGAGAAAGTGAACGAAGAGCACCTGCCGATTTAGATGATTTTCCAGATTATAAGGAAAAGTTAGCTATTAGTGGTGGAACACCTACTTATTCAAGACCATGTTGCACCAATGAATTAAAAATAAAAGATAATTTTTCTTTGTTAAATGATATTGAAAATTTTAGCAACGCCTTAAAAAAGTATGATCATGCAAAAGCTTTTATGAATGCAGCATCACCGGGTGTTATTAATGTTTTTATGCCAAATAAATTTTATGCTAGCGATGATGAATATTTAAATAAACTCTCTAGTATTATGGCAAATGAGTATGAACAAATTACTAACGCAAATATTCATGTTCAATTAGACTGTCCAGATTTAGCCCTAGCAAGGCATATGAATTTTAAAGATCTATCTGAGGAGGATTTTTTAAAAAGAGCTGAAATGCAAATTGAGTGTTTAAATTATGCTTTAATAAACGTCGATATTGAGAAAACTAGAATGCATATTTGTTGGGGTAACTATGAGGGTCCACATACTCATGATATAGCTCTTAAGAAAATATTGCCTATTATTTTAAAATCAAAAATTAAATATTTTTTAATTGAGTCATCGAATCCTCGTCACGCACATGAGTGGAAAGTCTTTGAAGAAATAAAATTACCAAAAGACAAAGTGTTAGTACCTGGCGTAATTGACTCAACATCTAATTTTGTAGAACACCCAGAAGTAGTAGCTGAAAGATTAATAAAGTATTCAACAGTAGTGCCTAAAGAACAATTAATGGCTGGAACCGATTGTGGCTTTAGTACTTTTGCAGGCTTTGGAAAAATAGATGAAAATATTTGTTATGAAAAACTTATTGCATTAGTGGAGGGCACTAAACTTGCTTCAAAAGTTATTTAGAATTTTTATTTTTATTTCTTTCAAGTAAATCAATCCCTACACATTTTAAAAAATGAAGATGATCAATTAATATCCAATTTTCTGCTAATTTATCTCCATCTCTTCTGTAAAGGTCAACAACTCTCATCTCTCCAATAAGATTTGTGTCTTGTTTGAAACCCATGTAATTACCTTTTGGTTTCATTTTTAAATTTGGCCAACCAAACCATCCACCATAATTGCCCTCTGAGTTTTCAAGTATATGCCCTGAGAAATCAATAAAATCTAAATTATCCTCAAAGGGGCCCGTGTGACCTTTTAAATAACCATCATAGGTATATGATGCACCAATACCTCCAGGTCCCCACCATATCATGTCCTCATGCCAATCTTTTTCTAAATCAGGAATTGTTGTTCTCATCCCTTCACCAATTAATCGACTTGCCATTCTCATCATAAGATCAAGAGTTTTCTTTCCTTCTTTTTCACTTTGCTTATCAAAGCATAAACCCTGATGTGTCTTAGGTCCTGGATTAAAGCCAATCATCCCCGTTGACTCTGGGATAACTGATAAATTTAAATGTTGCATAAATTTTAAAATGTCTAAAAAAAAAGCACCCTCTTGTATTTTGTTATCCTCTACTTTATAAAACTCACAATACCACAACATTACAGTCTTAAAGTTTGGCTTAATGTCAAAAAAAGGAAAATTAAAATTTCCAAGCAAATGTCCCATATTCACAACCCATTTTGAAGAATGATTGTCAACTAAATTTGTGCCAGCATAAAAGATATCCATTCTTCTTTGGATAGGCTTAAAAGATTTTTTTATAGGAAACCAAAATTTTGTTGCAAATTCCTCAATGCCTATAATCTCGTTAAAAGGATGTGTACACTTCATATTAAAATTATTAGATGTGTACTTAGAAATTATTTCAATTAAGTTATCTTCATTAGCATTATCAACTTCTTTTATAAAGTTTAATACTAATGATTTTTCTTTCTGAAAATCAGACATTATTTTATTTATAATACAAAAGAAAAAATAATAATATTCATTTTATATAAAATTATTGCTTTGAATTTTATTTAATAGTATTAGTAAATTTGTTTATGAAAAAAACTATAATTAAAGATTTAAAACCAATTCCTTTAAAAGATCATCATATGCCAAAAAATTTTGATATCTCTCTTAAATCTTATGGTGGAGGTGGTAATGCTAAATTTTTAAATCCAAATCCTAAAAATTTACCATTTCAGTCAATGCAGGGATTTGAAAAACAATATAAAAATATAATTGATTATATTGTCAGAATTACATATAGCATATGGGAAAAAAAAAATATTGGCTATATATACGATACTTATAGCCCAAAATGTCGTGTCTGGGATGAACTTGGTTTACAATTCGGATCTGAAAAAATTGTCTCAGATACAGTTCATACTAATAACGCTTTCCCGAATATTCGATTATATGCTGATGAGGTTATCTGGGCAGGAAACGACAAAACAAGTTTTCATACTTCACACAGAACAATAATTACGGGCACTAACACTGGTTATAGTAATTTTTCCAAACCAACAGGTAAATCAGTTAGGTTGTTTTGTATTGCGAACTGTGTAGCAAAAAACAATGAAATATATTATGAAAATGTCGTTTATGATACTGCAGGTTTAATTAAACAATTAGGCTTAGACTTAAATGAAGTAGCAAAACAAATTGCAAATAAAGGAAATATTGGTCCGTTTGCTCCTGATTTTAGAAAATCAAAACCTAAAAGAAATATTAAAAAGTTAAAGCCTATAAGCTACGGAATACCTGATAAAATTAAAAACATTAGAGAATTTGTGCATGCTGTTTTTGATACTATTTGGAATAGAAGAAATTTTTCTGCTATTGATAGTGTTTATACAAAAAATATAAAATTTGAAGGGTCAACTAGTAGAAAATTTGTTGGAATACCTAAGCTGAAACAATTCATAATCTCATTAATAGCTTCTTTTCCTGATCTTGCAATTAGTGTTGAAGATCTATATTGGATGGGTAATGGTAAAGACGGTTATTTAGTATCAATTCGTTGGGGTGCTGTTGGAACCCACAAAGGAAATGGAATTTATGGAAAACCATCTAATAAAGAGTGCTATCTTTGGGGCATTACACAATGGGAAATCAAAAATAATAAAATAATAAAAGAATGGACTGGTTTCAATGAATTGGCAATCTTAATACAAATTTTAGGAGAAAAAAAATGAATTTAAATGAAAGTAAAATACTGTTGCAAAATATGTACGATGCTTTGAATGCACAAGATTTAGAGGCACAACATAAATATTGGAACGATGATATGATTTGGCATGGACCTCCTGGTTTTGGAGATATACATGGTATTGAAAATTTTAAATATAAGGTTCTTAGACCATTTTATGAAGCATTCCCAGACTATCATGTAAAAAATGATATTGTTGTTGCAGAAGGCGAATGGATTAGTGCAACAGGTTATTTAACTGGTACCCACAGCGGAACATATCTTGGAGTAAAACCAACAGGTAAGTCAATTAAAATGCAGTTTTCTGATTTTTGGACAATTAAAAATGGTAAATTTATGGATAATTATGTAATGGTTGATAATCACGGTGTTTTTGAACAAATGGGTCTTGACTTTAACTAAAAAAAATACCAAAAAATATTACCAATATTTCCGCGACCTTTTCTCTAGCGTTTTATATCAAGTTTTTTTTGTATAATATAAATATTAACTTTTTATAAATTAAAAGAAGAGGAAATATATGAAAAAACTAATATTAGCTTTATTGATCTCGTTTGCATCTTCTACAGCATTTGCTGGTAGTCATTCACCTTGTGGTGTAACAAATGGTTCAATAAACATCTTAGCTAACGAATTTACTACATACAGAATTTTTATGGATGAAGTAAAAAGTTGTGCTGGATCAGATGCAGACTTTAATGTAACGCACTCTGTTGATCATAATAAATTACAAGTAGCTGCTTTATCAGCAAATCCTGCTGAATTTTCAGCCAAATTAGTTACTAATGGTTCAATTACACCTTTAATGAATGAAGGTTTAATTCGTCCTTTAGATGATTTAGTAGCAAAATATGGATCAAACTTAAATGAGAACCAAAAGATTACAATTGATGGAAAAATTTATGCTGTAGCTTTTATGGCAAATGCTCAACATCTTTGGTACAGAGAGAGTATTCTTAATGATTTAGGAATAGCAGTACCTTCTACTTATGAAGAAGTAATTGCTGCTGCTGAGAAGATTAAAGCAGCTGGTGTAATGGACAATCCTTATGCAGGTGCATTTAAGTCTGGATGGAACCTTGGTCAAGAATTTGTAAACATGTACCTTGGTCATGGCGGTGAATTTTTCAAATCTGGTTCTGCACAACCAAATGTGAATAATGAAAAAGGTGTTGCAGCACTTAATGTTCTTAAAAAATTAACTGAGCTAAGTAACCCTGATTTTTTAACTCAAGACACCAACGCAGTTAAAGAAGAGTGGGAGTCAGGTAATGTAGCATTAATGCATGTTTGGAACTCAGGAGCTGCTTCTTTACTCGATGATGAAGGAGATCAAAATATTAAAGCTGATACAAGATTAGCACCTTCACCAACAGTAGGTGGGGGAAGTAAGCCTGCGACTACTCTTTGGTGGGATGGAATAGCTATCGCAACAAATACCTCTGATGAAAATGCTGAGGCTTCATTTAGAGCTTTAGTAGGTGCAGCATCATCAACTGAAATGGCTAATAATAATCCTAACGCTACAGTATGGTTAATTAAAGGATATACACCCGGTGATACAGCAGG
>TARA_B100000963_G_scaffold13611_2_pt1 | contig 11950 bp, 8 predicted proteins | sample TARA_B100000963 | Tara Oceans TARA_B100000963 (sample SAMEA2622097) | marine metagenome | biome: marine biome (ENVO:00000447); feature: surface water layer (ENVO:00002042); material: "saline water (ENVO:00002010), including plankton (ENVO:xxxxxxxx)" | depth 5 m | reverse complement strand
ACATCTGCAGTTCTAAAAGTCGCTGATTTTGGTCTACCAATAATACTTCCTGTAAGCTTATCAATTTCTTCAATAGTATAATCTCCATTTTTAACCTGGTGAAACAAGATTTGTATTCCAAAGGTCCCAATTCGATTTCCTATGAATGCAGGTGTATCTTTGGCCAAAATGGAGGTTTTCCCTAAATATTTTTCACCATATTTCAATAAAAAATTAAGAAGATCTTTATCGCAATTGGGGCTAGGAATAACCTCAAATAAATTAAGATAACGTGGTGGATTAAAAAAATGAGTAATCGCAAAATTTTTATTAAAATCATCGGATCTTCCTTTACTCATTAGTTTGATTGGTATTCCAGATGTATTTGAAGTTACTATAGTTCCAGGTGTTCTGTGCTTTTCAATCAAATCAAAAACTTGTTGTTTTATCTCTAGTTTTTCTACAACAACTTCTATAATCCAATCAGCATTCTTGATTTCATGAATATCATCATTAAAATTTCCAAGTTTTATTCGATTAAGAAAGTTTTTTGAATAAATCGGAGAGGGTTTTGATTTAATGCATTTGTTAAACATTTCATTAACAATCCTATTTTTAACAACTTTTGATTCTAAACTTAATTTCTTTTGTTTTTCACTTTCGTTAAGTTCATTCGGGCAAATATCAAGTAACAGTACCTCAACACCGATGTTTGCAAAATGGCATGCGATACCTGAACCCATGATACCTGAACCTAAAACTGCAACTTTAGAAATATTTTTTTTCATTTAAATATTTGACCGTCTTTAATTGTTTTGTTAATTGATTTTAAAACATCAAAAAAAATTTCTAGCTTTTTTTCCCCAATTTTCTTTAAAACTATCTTATTAAATTTGTTACCATTTTTTTTTGATACTGCCCTGAGTTCTTTCCCTTTATTTGTTAATAAAATAAAAACACCTCTTCTATCTTCCTCATTGGGAACCCTTTTTATTAATCCATTAATCTCCATTGACTTAAGGGTTCTGCCTAAGCTTGTGGATTCAAGCCCCATCTTTGGGCCAAGAGATGTTGAAGGTGTTCCTTTATTTGGATTTAAATTCAATAATACAACAGCTTGGGCTAATGTACCACCTGCTTTAATTGCTTGTTCATTATGCATCTTATATATAGACCTCCAAGTATATCTAATATGATGCTCAACAAAATTTTCTGACATTCCTTTAATTTACAAAAAAAATACTATGCATGCATAGTATTTTTGAATTTATTAAAGAAAATATAATCTAAATTTAAACTAAGTTGACTTTAACCATTCATAGGCGTTTTTAAAAGCCTGTATCCAAGGTGAAATATTGTGAGTGTTTTTTTTATCTGGATAAAAACCCCAGTTCCAGGGAAATATTGATCTTTCTAGATGAGGCATCATTGCAATATGTCGACCATCTTTATTTGCTAAAATTGCTGTATTGAAATCAGATCCATTTGGATTGGATGGAAATGAGTTTTTTGCATATTTACCAATTATATTATAATCAGTTTCTTTACCAGGAAGTACAAATTTTCCCTCTCCATGGGCGGACCAAATACCCAGGTTTGTATTTTGAAAGTTCTTAAACATTATAGAATTATTTTCTTCAATTTTGACTGAAGTAAATACACACTCAAATTTACCTGAATCATTATAGTCCATAAATGTTTTATTTTTTGAGTCAACAGTTATCAAGCCAAGTTCCATGAATAACTGACAACCATTACAAACCCCCAATGATAAATTATCATTTTTTGAGTAAAAATTTTTAAGACTTTTTTTTGCTTTTTCATTATATAAGAAGGTCCCTGCCCATCCCTTTGCAGATCCTAGAACATCGGAATTTGAAAAACCTCCAACCGCAACCAAAAATTTTATATCACGGAGATTCTCTCTGCCTGACATTAAGTCTGTCATGTGTATATCAACAACATCAAAACCTGAAACATACATTGCATAGGCCATCTCTCTTTCTGAGTTACTTCCTTTTTCTCTAAGTATTGCTGCCTTAATTTTATTATTATGGATTTTTTTAAATTCACCATCAAACCATTTTGGAAATTTAAATTTTAGCCCATTTGATTTTAAATTTGTGTATCTTTTTTTAGCATATTTTAATCCACTCTGTATGGAATCGAGTTTAAGTGATTTATCGAACCATTTTTTTCTATATTCATCAATATTGAGTGTATAATTTTTTTCATTTTTTTGAATTTTAATATTATCTGAACCAACAGTCTTCCCTAAATGTAAAAACTTTATGTTATTATTAATCAAATCAGATTCAATTGTCTTTTCAGCTTCTATAACTATCGCGTGATTTTCTGAAAATAAAATTTTAATTAAATCATCATTAAATTCATCTAAAAATATTTCTAAACCAATTCCACGTGAGACAAAAGACATCTCAAGAATTGTTGTTATTAGTCCTCCAGAGCTAACATCATGACCTGAATATATTTTTTCTTCATTAATTAGTAGTTGTATGGAATTAAATACCTTTTTAAAATATTTAGCATTTAAGATGTCATTTGATTTATGACCTACTTTATTGTTTGATTGCATTAATGCAGATCCGCCCAAATTTAAGTCACATGATGACATATCAATGTAATATAAATTTGAGTTTAATTTTTTAAAAAACGGTTCCACACACTTACTTACATCACTAACCTCGCCAGTTGCAGAAATTATGACCGTACCAGGTGAAAGAACTTCATCATTTTTGTATTTCTGTTTCATGGACATTGAGTCTTTCCCAGTAGGAACATTAATACCAAGTTCAATGCAAAAATCAGAACAAGCTTTAACAGCTGAATAAAGCCTGTTATTTTCACCAACATTGTTTGCTGGCCACATCCAATTAGCAGACAGAGACACAGATTTAAGTCCATTTTTTAATGGTGCCCAAATAATATTTGTCAATGCTTCACCTACTGAATTTCTTGAGCCTGTTGCAGGATTGATTAAAGCTGTTGTTGGACTATGTCCCACTGACGTTGCGACACCGTATTTTGATTCGTAATCTAAAGCCATTACTCCACAATTATTGAGAGGAAGTTGGTATGGACCTGTACATTGCTGGAGTGCAACTTTTCCTGTCACACATCTATCAACTTTATTTGTTAACCAATCTTTACATGAGATAGATTCTAATCTAAAAATTTCATCCAAATAGTTTTTGAAGTTATCTGGTTTAAATTCGTGCTCAGTAAAAACCATTTTTTCAGAATTATCTTTCAATATGGTTTGTGGTGAATTTCCAAAAAAATCATCAATTGTTAAGTCAATAGTGTATTCATCTTTATTCCATGATTTGACTTTAAATTTTTTATCTTCAGTGACCACTCCCACAATATAGTAAGGAGCATTTTCTCTCAAGCATATTTGCTTCAGTTTACTTAGATATTTTTTTTCAATTACGATGCCCATTCTTTCTTGAGATTCATTGCCAATTATTTCCTTCTCGGATAGTGTTTTATCTCCAATTGGCAACTTATTTATGTCAATTGTACCACCGACATTTTCTACAAGTTCAGAAAGACAATTAAGATGCCCTCCAGCACCATGATCATGAATAGATTTGATGAAATTTTCCCCAGACTCAAGTATTGATCTAATTACATTGAAAACTCTTTTCTGCATCTCTGGATTTGATCTCTGTACTGCATTAAGTTCTATACCAGAGCTATACTCACCAGTATTTGTAGAAGAAACAGACGCACCACCCATCCCAATTCTATAATTATCTCCCCCCAGTACAACTATTAAATCCCCTTTCGATAAATTTGATTTAAATGAATATTCTTTTTTCCCATAACCAATTCCACCTGCCAGCATAATAACCTTATCATATCCCCACGATTTTCCATTTTCTTGGTGTTCAAATGTAAATAGCGACCCAGCAATTAGAGGTTGTCCGAACTTATTGCCAAAATCTGATGCACCATTTGATGCTTTAACTAGTATCTCCGCAGGTTTTTGATACAACCATTCGCGTTTTTTAAAACCAAACTTTGAATCGTCAAATCTGGGGTAGGGTGTCATATAAACAGCCGTGCCTGCAAGCGGAATTGAACCCTGACCTCCAGCCATTCTATCTCTAATCTCTCCTCCTGAACCAGTAGCTGCTCCACTGAAAGGTTCAACTGTAGTCGGAAAATTGTGAGTTTCTGCCTTTATAGAAATTATGGATTTGAAGTTAGATAATTTGTATTCAGACTGAGTTTCAGCTTTTACGGGTGCAAATTGTTTAATGTTAGGTCCTTCAATAAACGCCACATTGTCCTTGTAGGCAGAGATCACACTATTCTTATTAAGTTTTGTTGTTTTCTTAATTAGATCAAAAAGTGACTCTTTTCTTTCAATATCATCAATAATAAATCTACCGTTGAATATTTTGTGTCTACAATGCTCAGAGTTGACTTGAGAAAAACCAAATACTTCAGAATCTGTTAGTTTTCTGCCTATTTTTTTTGATAATGATTCAAGGTAAGTTATTTCATCATCACTTAATGCGAGTCCTTCACTCAAATTATATTGATGTATGTTGTCAATGTGTTGTCTTTTTTCAGGATTTCGACTTATTTTAAACAATTCCTGATCCAACTTTACATATTTTTCTGAAATCATATAATCAAATACATCAGATTCAGCAACGGGATTAAATAATTCAATCCTATCAATAAATTCAATACCCATATTTTTAGTTATTTCAACAGCATTTGTTGACCATGGGGTAACCATTGTTTTTCGTGGACCAATAAAAGTAGATTCAATGATTTTTATTTTTAGAAATTTACTATTTCCAAACAACCATGTTAATTTTCTTATGTCATTTTGGGAAATGGGATTCTTACTATCAACAGCATAAATTTGTTTATTGTTGTTTTGAAAGAATGATATCATAAAGTATCACTCAAAATTATGCTAAAAAATGAAAGAAATAATAAGCGGTTTGTGATGATTTTAGTAGACTTCTAAAAAATTTATTAACAATTATTTATTATTTCTAGCTCTTGATATCATAAGTTGTCTGAATTTTAGTTCAACCGAGGGAAGCCTAACAAGATTTTCATTTTTGATAATTTTGGAAAGTTCTGAAAACATATTCTTTTTTAATTCTAAACTTTTTGAACCATTTTCATAGGTTTTTTGAATTAATTCTTGGATCTCATAGTCTTCAATTATCTTATTTTGAAGTAGTTTCCTGTTCGTCAAAGCAATTTCTCGACTTAAAACCAACCTTTGTGAGTCATATTTTTCATAAATATCCCAAAACTTTTTTTCGATATCTTCATCTAATTCTAATTCGTTGAGTATAAACAACTTTTTTTCAGCATAGAATTTTTCTTGCGTCATTCTTTTTGCATCATCTTGAGCAGAGTTGGTTTGAAAAAAAAAGACAAATAATATTAAAAAAAACCTTATCATTTATTCAATTATTATATAATCAAAATCGTTATCTAAATTAGACATAATTATCTGATTATCATAGTTTTGATATGTGTAGTTTGTGGAGTATTGGTTGATATAGAGATTTTGACTAATGTAATCATAATTTTCTTCCAGAATGTCGTTGACTAAAAATGTTTCATCAACAAATTCTTTTTCACTAAAGTTATTAAAGACTAACAGAATAATAAGAACCAGGGTCATCGAACTTGTTATAAATAAGTTTCTATAAAAAGTCCTTGATTTTTCTTTTTCAATAATTCTTTCACTGCTAATACTTTCAAAATAGTTTTCAGGAACATTAAAAACATTTTTATTAAGTTTTATTTTTTCTAAGATTTCAACATCAAAATTCTTAAAATATTTATTAGGGACTTTAAATGAATTGTTCCTCCTCATATAATCTAAGACAATAGTTTTGTCAAAAGGTTTGATTATCAGATATTTCTTTTTTTATTTTATTTTTTGCAAGATGATATGATGTTTTTAATGCACCAACTGAGGTTCCAAGTATCTGAGATATCTCTTTGAACTTTAAATCATCATAATATTTCATTTGAAAAACCACTTTTTGTTTTGGTGGAAGTTTAGCAATTATTCCCTGTAATTTAATGTCTAATTCATCCCCATCAAAATATGGATCTTCCCTTAAATTATTAATCATCGTATTATACATAACATCTGAACTAAAAAGATATTTTTTTTCTTTAGATTTTAGATAATTAATTGATTCGTTGTAAGCAATTCTATACATCCATGTTGAAAGTTTACTTTCTTCTTTAAATTTTTGAATTGATCTGTAGATTTTTATATATACATTTTGTAATACATCGTTTGTGTCTTCATGGTTTAACAATAATCTTCTTATTTGAAAGTATAGATTTTTTTTACTTTGATTAACTAATTCCCTAAATGAACTGTCTTTTGTTTTTGAGTTTTTAAGTTTTTTTATTAACTCTTTTTCTAGTACTGATATTACAAATGATTTCTTTTGTTTCATACAATAATAATATTCATCAACTCAAAGATTGTAGTGAGATTAAATTGTTGTAAATACCTTTTTTCTTAATTAAATCATTATGCGTACCCATTTCAATAATTTTACCTTTATCCAATACAACTATGTTTTGGGCATTTTTAACAGTAGACAGTCTGTGTGCAATTACAATTGATGTTTTATTATCCATTAACTTAATTAGCGCATCTTGTACTAGTTTCTCTGATTTGGAATCAAGCGATGATGTGGCCTCGTCTAAGATTAAGATTGGAGATTTTGAAATAATAGCACGAGCTATGGAAATTCGTTGCTTTTGACCACCCGAAAGGTTTGCTCCGTTGTCAGCTATTTTGTGATCTAACTTCTCACTAAATTCATTAATAAAATCAAGAGCATTGGCGGTTTTAAGAGCATCATAAACCTCATTATCATCAATTTGTTTTCCTAACAATATATTATCTCTAATGGTACCATTAAATAGGATAGATTCTTGACTAACAATTCCTATCAGTGATCTTATGCTCTTTTTACTAATTTTCTTTAACTCAATACCATCAATTAAGATTTCACCAGAATTATAATTATAAAACCTAGGTAAAAGGTTTGCAAGGGTAGATTTACCACTGCCTGATGGTCCAACAATTGCTAAGGTTTCACCCTTTTTTATATTTAGATTAATATTTTTTAAAATCTCTACTTCCTCATAATTAAACGAAACATTTTTTATTTCAATTTTTTGCTTAAACGATTTAATCTTTTCAGGGTAATGTGACTCAAATTCATTTTCTGAGTCAATAAGTTCATAAACCCTTTCTGCAGCAGCATTCCCTTTTTTTAAAGCATAAAGTGCTTTACTGATTGATTTAGCAGGTGTCAAAACACCATATGCTAAGCCCATATAGGTTATAAAAGCAGCAGGTTTTAAGTTCATATCAATTAAAACTAATTTTCCTCCATACCAAAGCAAAACACCAATTACTAATATTCCAAGAAATTCGCTCAGAGGGGCTGCAATATTTTGTCGATTTACCAAACTATTAGAATACTTGAAGAATTTTGAATTAGATTTCAAAAACTTTTTCCTAAAAAAGGTTTCTGAAACAAAAGCTTTAATTACACTAATTCCATTTAAAGTTTCCTCAGTAATTGATGTCAACTCACCTTGTTCTTTTTGAACAATTAAAGATCTTCTTCTCAAAGTTTTACCTATGTAAGAAATGATAAATGCTGAAAATGGAATGAAAACGATTACAAATAAAGTAAGTTCCATACTTATTATAAACATTGCTGTAATTGTAAAAATTATTGATAATGGATCTCTGATAAAGATTTCGATAATGGATAGATAAGAATTTTGAACTTCAATGACATCTGATGTTATTCTTGAAATAATATCACCTTTCTTATTTTTTGAAAAAAAGTTCATTGGAAGAACAATTAGGCTTTCAAATATTTGTTTTCTGATGATTCTAATAACCCCATTTCTCATGATTGTTGAATAGAAAAGAGCAAAATAATTGAAGACATTTTTTAAAAAAAACAAGAAAATAACAACAAACACTACAAATAAAATTGCTTTTTGATTGTCCTCACCAGCAAATACAACAACTTGGTAATTCAACCAGTTTTCTAAAAAATTTCCCAAATTTACTGATGAATTATATGTGGGATTAACAATTGTTTGATTTGTGCCATTGAATAAAACTTCGAGCATTGGCATTAGAGAGAAAAAAGCAATGGCACTGAACAGAGCGTATAATGCACTAAATAATATATTGAGAAGAAATTCTTTTTTAAATAATTTTAAATTTTTTATGACTCTGGTAAAATACATTTAAATTAATTCTTTAATAAGTTGATTCAATTTTGAATCCAAATCACTCTTTATTTTGATATAGTGGTCTGCTGATTTTAAACTTGAATTAACACTAAAGTAATATTTTATTTTAGGTTCAGTTCCACTTGGGCGTAAACAAACTGATGTTTCGTCCTCACATTTTAGGATTATTAAGTTTGACTTTGGCAATTTAATTTTTTCTGTTTTTTTTGTTTTGAGATTTAATTTCTCACCTAAAAGATAGTCTTCCTTAATCAAGACAGCACTATTACCAATTTTTTTTGGTGGGTTCTTTCTTACATTATCTATAATTGCCTCTATTTTCTTTTTTCCGTCTAAACCATTTAGTTTTTTTGTAACTAATTTTTCGCTGTAAAATCCGTATTTGGTGTAACAATCAATAAGTATGCTTAAAAAAGATTTATTTTTCTCTTTCAATTCATTAAATATTTCACAAATTAATAGAGAAGAAGCAATTGCATCTTTATCTCTTACAAAATCACCAAATAAAAAGCCATAACTCTCCTCACCGCCTGCAATAAAATACTTTTTAGGAAAATCATTAATCATCTTACCAATCCATTTAAAACCGGTTAAAGAAAGTTTTATTTCAACATTGTTTTGCTTGGCTATTTTTTCAATCATTGGTGTTGAAACAACTGTTGACGCAATAAATGAACTTTTTTGATTTGTTTTTATTTTTTTTAATAAGTAATCTAGCATTACCGCCATTGTTTGATTGCCATTAAGTAAAATATATTCATTGTCATGCTTGAAAGCAATTCCAAACCTATCAGAGTCTGGGTCTGTACCAACTACAATATCATAATTATATTTTTTTGCCAAACCAATACCATGAGCTAGTGCTTCGGCTTCCTCTGGATTTGGAGATTTAACAGTAGAAAAGTTACCATCTGGAATCATTTGTGATTCTACAGTTTTGTATTCAAACCCGTAATCTTCCAACAATAATGGAATCATTTTATATGATGTGCCATGAATTGGTGTAAAAACAACTTTTAATTTTTTCTTCTCCTTTTTTATTTCGATTTTTTTTAGATAATCACTTAATTTTTTTAAATATTCATTTTCAATTTTATTATAGTCAGTTGTTTTTAAATTATTATTGGCTGTAAAATTTATGTCTGTAAAATTTGTTCTAGAAATTGAATCAATTAATTTTTTATCAATAGGTGGAACAATTTGACCTCCATCAGACCAGTATACTTTGTATCCATTGTAATCAGGTGGATTATGGGAAGCAGTAATAACAATACCACAAACACAAGATAATTCTCTGACACCGAAGGAAATAATTGGTGTTGGTTTGATTTCGTCAAAAATATATGTTTTTATATTATTTGCAGTAAAAATATCTGCAACAACTTCAGAAAGGTATTTGCCATTATTTCTACTGTCATAACCTATTATAACTTTAGGATTTTTAATTTTCAAATCATGAATAAAATTACATATCCCCTGAGTTGCTTTTCCCAAGCTGTATTTATTTATCCTATTTGGTCCTACACCCATAATTCCTCTCATTCCCCCAGTACCAAATTCTAGATTTTTGTGAAAAATGTCATTAAAATCTGATTGATTAAGTTCTTTTTTTAGTTTGTAAACCTCTTTAATTGTTTCCTTATCAAAGGGTTTTTTTGACCATACTTTAAAATTTTCTTCAGAGGAGTCCATAATTGGTCATTTAGTTTTTTCAACTATTGAATAATTATCACCATTTCTTTTAGATCTCAGAATTAACTCACCTAGAAATCCAGCAATAAAAAAAATCAATCCCATTAACATAGTAACAAGTGAAATATAAAATAGAGGTCTTTCTGTAATCAATCTTCCGGTTTTATTTACAAAAAGCTTATCATAACCAATGTAAATAGAAATTATCAATCCAGTTAAAACCATAACAGTTCCAATTAATCCAAAAAAATGCATTGGTCTTTTACCAAATCTCTGGATAAAGGACAATGTCACAAGATCTAAAAACCCTTTAATAAATCTATCAGCACCATATTTTGTTTTTCCATGTTTTCTGCGGTGGTGCTTAACCTCTTTTTCGGATATTTTAGAAAAACCAGCATTTTTAGCCAGAACTGGAATGTATCTGTGCATTCCATCAGTTAGGGTTATATTTTTAATTACTTTAGATTTATATGCCTTTATTCCACAGTTAAAATCATTTAATTTTATTCCAGATGCTTTTCGTGCTGCCCAATTAAAAAGTTTAGATGGTATGTTTTTAAAAATGATTGAGTCGTATCTTTTCTTTTTCCAACCTGAGACCAAATCTAAGTTTTGCTTAGTGATCATATCAAATAATGGATAAATTTCGTTTGGATCGTCTTGTAAATCAGCATCCATAGTGACAACAATATTTCCAATAGCTCTTTTGAAGCCTGCATGAAGGGCCATGGATTTTCCATAATTTTTCTGAAACTTAAGTCCATAGATGTTTTTATTTCTTGACAAATTATTTATAATGGACCAGGAATTATCAGTGCTGCCATCATCAATATATATTATTTCAAAGTCTAAATTTTTTCCGTTTAATGACCCTATGATAGATCTATTAAGTTCATTAAGGGATTCAGACTCATTATATAATGGTATTACAATAGATAGATCCATTTTAGATTAAGATTTTTTTATAATCAAACCCAAAAGTAAACTAAACATGAACCCAACAAAAAGATTAGATACAATTGTAAATGGATATACTAAGTTTTTAGTCCATTCAACATAACCAATAAATTCTTCTTTAGTCCAGAACTCCCCACTTTCAGGATTAGTCATCTGCTCAGGATTTTGTTCAATTGCAACCTCATATGCAATGTTCCATGCCGTATCCCAAAAATTAGGTTCAATAACATTGGTAAGCAATAAAAAATATAAAATAAAAACAATAGCATTAACTACTGATATTCCAGTACCCAACTTCAAAACAGTTTTTAATTCTATTATTCCTTTATTTATTTTTTTAAAATTTAAACTACACGCTGTTATTCCCCCAATCAAGATTAACAAACCTACAATATTTGATGTTGTGTCGTTTTCATAATGAGTACCTAGAACTACCTGCATTATTGAAAAAGATATAGTGAAAAATGCAGTGTACATTCCAAATTTCTTTATCTCATTTTTGGTTGATATTGTTTCCATTTTTTGCATGTAAATTTATGTAGAATTTATCTATTATTGATATTCATTGCATAAATTAAAAAAAAACTTATTTTTGCACACTCAATTAAAAATGAAAAAAGGTATACACCCAGACAATTACAGGCTTGTAGCTTTCAAAGATATGTCCAACAACGATGTTTTTATCACTAAATCAGCAGTTGAAACAAAGGATACAATAAATCATGAAGGTGTAGATTATCCATTAGTGAAGTTAGAAATTTCACGAACGTCTCATCCTTATTATACAGGAAAAACTAAGCTTGTTGATACAGCTGGTAGAATAGATAAATTCAAAAACAGATATGCAGGTTTATCATTGAAAAAAAATGAGGAATCAAAACCATCACAAGTTGCTCCTGCTGAGGAGCCTGTAGCTGAAGCCGCACCTTCTGAGGAGCCTGTAGCTGAAGCCGCACCTTCTGAGGAACCTGTAGTTGAAGCTGCACCTGCTGATGAG
>TARA_B100000963_G_C22639767_1_pt1 | contig 11960 bp, 10 predicted proteins | sample TARA_B100000963 | Tara Oceans TARA_B100000963 (sample SAMEA2622097) | marine metagenome | biome: marine biome (ENVO:00000447); feature: surface water layer (ENVO:00002042); material: "saline water (ENVO:00002010), including plankton (ENVO:xxxxxxxx)" | depth 5 m | reverse complement strand
ATCAGGCACTATTCTATCCATTGCCCAATCCCCCCCACCAATTACATTTCCAGCTCTTGCTACCCCTAATTTAATGTTAGAGTCGGTGGAATTAAAATACGACTCAAAATATGACTTGATTGCTAATTCAGCCATGCCTTTAGAGCCACTATAAGGATCTTTACCACCCAATCTATCTGTTTCTTTATATCCCCAAATCCATTCGACATTATCATATGCTTTATCACTAGTGATCATTATTGCTGTAATTGACTTTTCACTAAGCCTCAAGGCTTCTAAAATATTTGCGGAACCTATTGAATTGACTAAAAGTGTTTCTAATGGTTTTTCATAAGAATGTCTAACTAATGGTTGAGCTGCAAGATGAAATACAAAATCAGGTTTAATATTAGATATTAATTCGCATACTTTTGTTAATTCTAGGATATCAAATCGATTATCATCACAAAAGTTTTGAACATTTGAAACAACAAAATTTGATGGCTCTGTGGGTACCTCGTTAGATAAACCAATGACATTTGCCCCTAAATGATTCAACCAAGTAGTAAGCCAACTCCCTTTGAAACCAGTGTGGCCAGTTACTAAAACTGTTTTATTTTTATATAAATCATTAAAATTCATTCTTTACCTCTAGAATACAAAAAAATGTATATTTTATTTTAGGATTTTAAGATATCTCTCCATTTATTTAATTGAGGATCCAAATAAAAAAAGTCTTGTTTGTTTTCATTAATTAATTCATTTGTTAAACAAAAGATCAAAGATTCTGATAAATGCTCCTTGTTAGCAACAAATTTTACATTAGTTTGGTCTCTCAATGGACTATAATTTAATGAATGATTATTTAACATTACTATCACAGGTAATCCAGCATAATAAGAGTCAACAGAAGCAGAAGTCATATTACTTGTATATACCACATCATACTCTGATAATATTTTACTCAAAGGATCTAAAACAATCTTTAGATTTAATGATGGATATTTTTTTGCATCTATAACACAAGCTGGGTGTGGTTTAAAAAAATAGGATATATCCATATCAATTAGTTGATTTGCTTCAATTAATAACTGAAGCATTTTATCAGTTTCTGAATGTATATAATCGCCAAGAATAAGAATCTTATTATTAATTACATTATCTAATTTATTTTTATTATAATTTTTGTAGTCATCAAGAAAACCATATCTTAATGCCTCACATTTAAGAATTGATTCAGGCCTAAAGCCAGCACTTAAATACATATTTACTGCCGGCTCTCCATTTAATGCAACAAAATTAGGTTGCGGCATAGAATTTTTAGTTTTTAAACTATAAGATCTTTCATCACAAAAGTATCTTAAATCCCAAAACCTTACTGTGGAGTGGGCTACAGCGATTAATTTTCCATGATTATTTTCATTCCATGCATGTATTAAAGCCCTTTCCCAGGATTGATTTTCACAGATATATAATCCCTTATTTTGACGAGGCATACTCCCCAAAACTTCATCAAATAGCTCAATATAAATTAAATTACTTACCGCAATATATCCTTGCATAGACGTAAACCAATTATTTTTTAACAAGGGCCATATAGACATCTTAGAATCACCGATTTGAAAAAGATTTCTTACATCTAAAGCGTAAGATTTTATAATTAACTTAAACCAATTTTTAAAAACTTTTAGAAAAATTTTAAGTGACATATAAGATTCTATAAACGCATGTGATGAGTCTTCTTGATTAGAATTAATTTTATTTAATATCTCTAAAGCATATTTAGAATTATTTATAGATGGAGAAACTTCGAAATTTTGTAACCAATTTGTGTTGATTTTTAAATCTTTAACAAGATAATGAAATTCATTCCAGTAATGAGAATAAAACTCTCCATCATTGGCTTTTTCCAAGGAAACACCAAAAAAATATGACGAAACAAACAAATTATTTTTTGATATTCTCCAGTCATTCTTTTTTGCTGCAAAAATTGACCAATTTCTATGAAAATATTTTACTAGAAACAATATCCCTTTAGTCCATTCAGGCAAATAACTAACCAATGATCTTACAGATAAAAATTTAAATCTATCGTCAAGTACTTTCTTAAAAAGAAATTTAATATTATTTTTTTTACAATAATCTTTTAAAATTTTTTTAAGAATTTTATTTGACGAGACCAGAAGAATTTTTTCAGGATTATTTTTTGAAATTATTTCTTCAAGAGCAAATAATCGAATCGAATCTGATATCGGTGACTTATATAAACTCTTTTCCACAAACAAAGTGAACCACCAGTAACTTAAGTTATTATTTAATTCTAAATGATTTATAAGAGATTTTTCCGCTATTTCTCTTTCACCTAAATCATGAATAAATTTTAGGTATTCTGATCTGAGTCTATTACAGTTATCTTCTATATATCTAAATAATGAGTAGGTTTTGTCTGTATTGTTGTACCCATTCCATCTATATAATTTGAAGCCTTTTAATAATTCTGGTTCCTTATTGTCATCCCATATACAAATACTTTTTTGAGAAACTACATTTTTATGCATCAATCCTTTTCCAAATTTGGTTAAAAGTATTACCAAACCTATCTGAAGATGAGATTAAGTCTGCTTGTCTTTTATCAATAAGCTTTAATCCAGCCTGAGTTAAAATTGAAGAGACCTCATTTGCCTGATGCTCAAAATCATAATTAACCTCAATGAGTATACCTTTAACTTCGTTAAGTATTGATAGACCTCCTTTTAATATAATATGTTCAATACCATCAACATCCATTTTAATAAAATCAGGTTGAGGAATTTTTAAAAGATTTAATGAATCTTCCATTGAAATGCCAATTGTTCGGTACTCAAAAATCTTTTTAAGAACATTTCCATCATCACCGAAATTCTTATCGAAAGTCGATAATGCTCCACCAAGTTCTAGGCTGGTCATATTTAAAGTACTATTAGTTATATTTTCATATAGAGGCAAGGTTACTATAGTAATTTTTTTTGTAAGGTCATTTTGGAAAATATTTCTTGCAAGTAACTCAAGATTAAAAACAGATGGTTCGAAAGCATAAACGGTTGAATTTTTAGTTTGAGCAGCATAGCAAGAATATATTCCAACGTTAGCACCAATGTCCCAAAGAATATTGCTTTCAGGCATGCTATCTATCCATTCTAAAGTTTCAGGCTCCTTGGTAAAAAAAGTGTCGCCTCTCATATGGTTGACACTATTAGGAACAAGAAACCTTAAATCACAAATTTCATTCTTTACATGAAATTCTGTATTCATTATAGTCTCTAGTATTTTATCTACAATGAATCTTCCAATTCCTATTTTTTGTAATTTAGAAATAATAAAAGTTACGCAAGTACCTAAAAAAAATTTTATTGATTTTTTCATATTTATTGATCTTATTCTAATCCATTAATTGCAGCTTCTCCCATTGAAATAATACCTTCTTCGGTCATACTTCCAAGATGTGATGTTGCATAAAAATTCTCTAAATTCAAAAGTGGTGAATCAAAAGCAGGTTCCACTTCAAAAACATCCAGAGCAGCAAAAGCTTCTTTATTTATTTTAAGAAAAGAAAAAAGATCTTTTTCATTTACAATGCCGCCTCTAGAAGTGTTTATAAGTTTTAAATCTTTTTTACATAAATTAAAAAGTCTTTTGTCGACAATATTTTGTGTCGATTCTAGTAATGGCAAGTGAATTGTTACAATGTCAGCAGACTTGAAAATATCTTCTATAGAGCATTGTAGAACACTTTTATCCTTAATTTTTTCAATATCATAAATAAGTACATTGCACTCGAAGGGCTTTAGAAAATCATAAACCAACCTCCCAATATTACCAAAACCTATGATTCCAAGCGTTTTATTGCTTAATTGATTTCCTTTTTCTTGACTCCAAATGCCATCTTTTATATTTTTTAAACTATTTTGAACTTTTCTTAATGACATAAAAATATGAAGCATTGTCAATTCAGCAACAGGTCTTTTATTTACACCAGGACTGAAAGCTAATCTAATATTCCTTTTCTTAAGTTCCTTTAGGTCAAGATTATTAAGTCCAACTCCATATTTACTAATTACTTTTAAATTAGGTAATTTATCAAGAATATTGGCATCAAATTTTTCAAGTCCAACAATTGCCTTTTCTGTATCTTTTAAAAAAGAAATTAATTCATCCCCATTTAATGATTTACCCTGATCATTAAATTGAACATTTTTATATTTGGATTCAAGTATTGATCTAAGAACCTTATTTTTTGAAAATGATCTGCTTGTGACTGCTATTTTAGATTCATTTTTCATAATGATTTATTTTTTTGGTAAGTTATATTTCATATTTAGGTCTTATACTCTTTGAATAAGTCATCATTAATCATTAGATCTTCGACGTCTTTTAATTCACTTGGAACATCAACACCAATATTTGTTTCTTTAGAGGCAATCATTTTTACAGAAAATCCCATTTCAAGAACGCGATTCATATCGACAGATTCTATTATTTCAAGATTTGTTTCATCCATTTCATTAAAATTTAATAACGACTCTCTTCTGAATCCAATCAATCCAGTCTGCATGTAACGAAACTCTTGGCTTTGATTATTCCATGCGGAGGGAATTGGCTCTCTTGAAAAATATAAAGCATTCATGCTTTTATTTACGACTACTTTTACATTATTGTAATCTTTAAAAGCGATATCAGATTTTATGGGTGTCATCACATTTACAATATTAATATCCTCACTAGTGAATGAGTTTTTAATATTATCTATTGTTCTTGGATGAACTAAAGGTTCATCACCTTGGATCATTATTATGATATCTACTTTAGTATTATTTTTCTCTATTATTTTTAAAGCTTCAGCAGTTCTAGTCGATGCTCTAGTATGTGCTTGACTTGTCATAATTGAATTTCCACCAATTGACTTTACATAATCATAAATTTCTTTATCGCAAGTAGCCACATATGTATTTTCTTTTCCAAGTGCCATTGAAGTTCTCTTTAAACAATGACCTATCATAGGCATTCCGCATATATGCTTCATTGGTTTATTAGGAAATCTTGTTGAATCCATTCGTGCAGGAATTATGCCAATTATGTTGGTCATTTCTTTTTATTATTATATTCTTTTGTTCCATTCCTTGCTGCTTGATCTAGCATTCTAATATCTACACTAAATGCAATAAATTTATAACCTTCATTAATAGCTTCTTTTAGTTGAGAATTGCTTGGTTCAACCACGTGTATACCCGACGGAATGTTAACATCATCGCCTATAGATTTAATTTCATTAAGGACCTTAATAAAATCAGGATTATTAAACTCTCCCGGAATTCCCATTGAGCACGATAAATCATATGGTCCTATTATAAAAGCGTCCACATTTGGTACGCTCAGGATATTTCTCAAGTTTTTAACTCCTTTAATGTCTTCAATTTGAACAATTACTATAGGACCCGCATTTTTATCCGATTGATCTTTAAAGTATTCTTCAAATTCATTTCCATACCCTTGTGCTCTAGCTAACCCTACACCCCTTATTCCATTTGGAGGATATCTTGAAGCTTTAACTGCATTCTCAGCATCTTCGGAAGTATTTACCATTGGAACAATGATTCCATGTGCACCAGCGTCCAAAACTCTTTTAATTTGATTTTTGTCATTGCTCGTTAATCTAACTAAAGGTGAAACTCCACATAAATCTATTGTTCTTATTAATTCTCCAGCCTGATCTAGAGAAATTGAACTGTGCTCTAAATCAACCACGATCCAATCAAAACCTGCCTTTGATAAAATTTCTGCAATTGAGGTATTTCCAATTGTTATCCAGGATCCTAGAGTTAAATCGCCTTTTTTAATTTTATTCTTTAACATATTATTCCAATAACCTTAGTGGCTTTATAATCTTAATTCCTTAATAATTTTAATAAATCAATTATATTCCAAAATTCACTCTTTATTTCAGAAATTCTGAAGCCAGTGATCAAAGGATAATAGAATATTATGATTGATATCAATGATATATATAAGAAAGAACTGGATAAAAACATTATTATTACATTTGATTCTATTATATTGATGAATAAATATTTACATATCCAACCAATTGATAAACATAATCCAAGTCCAATAATCTGAGGGGCCCAGTCGAACTTCCATCCAAATATTCTAGAAATTACAAAATTCTTAACATTTACTTGCGCAAACTGAACTGAAATCATTTTTATTGATAATCCAATTGCAGCAAGCTCTAGCCCAAAAAATGGTGAAAGCATTATAAAAACAACTAAAGTTCCAATTGTAGAAAAGATAATACCAATTATAACCTGAGCTTTGGTATTTTCAGTTGCTAAAAGAATTGCGCTGCCTAACTGACCTAAACATTGATGAGCTGGATATATAAGCATGAGCATTAATGGAATAATGCCTCCCAAATATTCTTTTCCTAAAAATAAAGAAATGATTTCGCTTGACCAAGGAGATATAGCACCAGCAAAAATAGCACCAACAAAAAATAAGCCTCTTGATGCTTTAAAATATAAAATCTCTACCTTTTTGATATCTCCAAGATGTTGAGCTTCGGCAATCTCTTTCCAGAAAATTCTTAATATCGATGAGGTTATCAATAATGCTACTGTTGCGAACTGAAGTCCAATGCCATAATATGCTTGCTGTTTAGATCCACCCCATTCTTGCAACATCCATACACTTGAAATGTGTTGAATAAAACTCAAAAATACAAAAGGTATAAAAGGCCAACAATAAACCCAAAATTCTTTAAATACCGAAGATGCCGTGTCTGGTGATTGAGATTCAAAATCACATTGTGATTCGTGTTCATGGTTTGAGTATATTTTTGAAGCCAAAATGCTTGCCAAAGCCCATTCAATGATCAGAACTATAAAAATAAACGGAAGGAACAATTTATCGAATAACGATAAACCAAGGATAATTGAAAAATAAACTATTGCAAAAAATGCGTTAGCCCTTTGAATTTTTATTGACTCTCTCTTAGCCTCAGCCATTTGAGAAATTATGGACCATACAGTTTGTTGCATAAATGTAGCAACAAATGCTAATAAAATTAATCCTCTTGGCTCGCCTTGCCAAACTATTTCGATAATTGAATCAGGTAATAATATTGAAATAAATAAAAAAGATACTGAAAACTGAATACCTATCCATCGCCAATAAAAAGTTATAAACTTTTTACTTCTGTGACGCTTTGAGAGAAAAGTAAAAAATGCAGAAGTGCTTGCCATGTCTAACAATTGTTGAAACGCAACAAAAGATGCTAATAAAAAAACCATAGTTCCATAATCTTGCGGACCAAGCCACCTTGCAAGAAGAATTACTGTTAAAAAAGATACTCCACTTTTGAGAATGTTGAATGAAAGACTTGCTAGGAATCTATTTGATATGGAGTATTTTTTCTCTATGGTCATATGAGGTTATTTAAACTTGTTATGATAATTTAATATTGATTAAACATTCTGATACATGCTTCCAAATATCGTTTGATTTAGATAGTTTTGATCTAATATATTTCTCTTCATAATCAGAATAAACCTTTTCATTAACCCTAAATATTTCATGTGTTACTTCAAATTCATTATATCGATCAACATTTAATATATCTAAGTTCAAGGCCTCAGAAAATGCATAAAACTGTTGTTTTCTATAGCTATTAATATATTCATCAGTTGTGATTAATAAAATTGGTTTTCTATTTAAGACTGCAAAACTAATAGCAGTTGAATAATGTGTCAAAACTATACTGGACTGGCTAATAAGTTGAGCTGTGTTGCCAATAATTTGTCTTCTATTATTCCAACAGTTATTGCTATTTTCATTTCGTTTGGGATGACCTGCAATAACAATATTAAGACCAAATTTTTTTTCAAAATAATCAAAAAATTTATTTAAAGACTTGTAGTATTTATCTTCTGAAACTGGTGGATTATTTCCATGAAATGAATAATCTGGATGAGATGGTGCATATTGATCAATAAATAATGCATACTCACCTATATCTTTATAATTTAAGTCACTACAAGATTTTTTTTCGATAAATTCTTGGTAGTCAAATGAATGTGTCCATATATTATTTACATGTGATGATGTGCTTTTCTGGCAAACACTTCCTGAAGATATTTGAATATCTATGCTTGGTTCAAATTTAGACAATATCCTTGTAAAAATTTGATTAAAAAGTTTATTTATAAAATTGCCTGCTTTTCTAAGATTATTTAATCTAGTAATTATTCTAATATTATCTTTTACCCAAGGCAGCATACCAAGAGCAAGTTTAATTCTTAAAACACTTTTATTTTTTAAAAGTCTTCTGGTTTTAAATGATTGAATATCTGAACCCAATAAATCTATATAAAAAGTTAAATTAATCTTATCTAGGAATTTTTTAATATTTTTATGGTTTTTAAAGATTAAATGATTTGGAGATTGAGATAAGAATTGAGCCTCAAACACGTTTACATTTTTTTTTACAAATCCAGAGCAATCTACAAGGTACAAATCAAAAAAATTTGACAATATGTTTGTGCCAAAACGATTAATATCTCTCTCTGAAAAAGAGCTCTGATACATTATTGCCAGGCTAAACTTCTTCAATTTTTATTATTATTGATTGAAGATATCATCTTATTACTGAGTCTATGTGCACGATAAAAATAATTTCCTCCAAGGGTTTCTTTGACCCAATTAGGTATTATATTATCTTTAATAGGATGTTTTTCTCTGTTATTCCAATCATCTCTAATAATTGATGCCTTATCTATTATCTCCCATTCATTGATAAATTTATCTTTGACTAAATCAAAAGAATTTCTTTTATAGCAAGATTTGCCAATTGCATCCAAATAGTATGTTGGAAGTGTCATTACAATAGATAAAAAATATTTTAATTGATACATAGCATTGCTGTTTTCATAGTCTTCCTTTAAATATTCACCTTCATATGCGTGATGTTTTAAAATCTTACTTTCATAGGCATTTAATAGAAGATTATTCTTATTTTTAAAGAACATTTTGGTATGTTCTGTATCTCTATTGTACTTTAAATTAATTTCGGAAAAGTTTATTAAAGATTTACATTCCATAAGTACTTCTTTCGGTAACAAATAGGAAAAATATTGATTCAAAGAAAATTCTGAACAAAAAATAAACCCATGATGTTGATGAGGGTCTATTGCTAATAAGTATTTATAAGAATCTATTATCTTGTTTCTAAACTTAATCAGTTTCTTATAATTATTTAAGGTATCGCTATTTATAATTACGTATGTATCTAAGTCGCTCCAACCTTTTGAATAGTCAAGCGTGGCATAACTTCCATGTATCAAAAAATCAAAAACAAACTCATTGATCTCACCTTTTGCAAGACTTTTTAATGAGTCTATTGGCTTCAAGAATAATTTATCTTCTTGAGGATAATCAGAAATGCTCAGCTCAGGTACTTTTATTAGAACCTCTGATAAATTTGAATTTAAAACAGGTAAATTTATATATGAATGGCATATATTTTTTGCAAGTATTTCTATATTCCAGGGTTCTTCTTTTTCAACATACATACTTTTTGGGCTTAAGAACCAATTTAAAAGCTGATTGAAGTTAGACTGAGTATTAATTTTTGAAATGGAATCCATACCTAATTAATCCTTTTTTCATACTATTATTTATTAAGAATTGAGCATTGCTTTCAGCAATAGAAAGTTTTCTATGCAAGATTCTTTCATAATCTTTTTCTAAAGTATTTCCTTTGAGCTCATACATAGGTGACATTTTAGTTTTCATTACAGAAGAAAGATGTCCGCTTTGATTTGATAAAAAGTAAAAGTGCTGAAAAAAATAATCAGAAATCAATACATAGCACTTTTCTCCTTTAGATAGATTCTGAGCAATTAATTCTTTTTTAATATTATTTGTATTTATAAATTTTAGATAATGGTTTTTGTATAACTCTAGATTTATTTCATAGGTTAAGGCCTCATGCTCGAATGAATAATATTTATTATCTTTAAGATACATTTCAAAGGCGTCTAGATAAGTATATCCAAGGGTTATTGCGTCTTTAATACACTCAATTAAATTAGCCTCTGGATTTTCAAGTTCATGCCAATTATTCCTTAGAACACTAATTTTTTTAGTCATAGTTTCGTATGAATCTATTCCAAATTTATTAGTACTTTTAGAGATCAAATTATTTATCCTTTTTAAAGAATATGAAAAAGAATGTAAAACACATAATATCATTGTAATATTAATTGAATTTGAGTTTATTGCCTTAGTAAGTCTTAAAATTCTCTCTGGCAACCAATCTACTACAGATATTAAGTCTAATATTGATTGATCATGCTTGCTAATTTCTATCCTCTTTAAATCTTTTCCATAAAGTTTATTAGTAATAATTTTATTGTCTAAATAACTTAATTTAGAAAAATTTTCTTCAGACATTTTCATAACTGTCCCATCCGCAACTAATGAATGAACATTTTTGCTTATGTTTGAAAAATCAAAGAATGATTCATGAGTTTTAACTTGATCATTTAATATCAATATAATATCTAAATCGGATACACCAGGGGAGCTTACGCTTCCATATTCGTAAATAGACAATACATCTTTATTTGATGAATAGTATTCAACTATTTGCTGTCGAGCTTCTTGATAAAAATTATCAGAGACCTTTTTGGGTTCAAAGCTGAATTTATACATATTTCTATAGTCCTTTTGAAAGCCATCCTCCATCAACATAGAAATCTTGACCAGTTATATAAGAAGATGCATCAGAGGCTAAGAAAATTAAGAGTCCTACTAAATCATTTGATTCTCCCCAACGATCAAGCATTATTCTATTTGATCTTTCTGACCTTAAGTTTTTATCATTCCAACTTTTTGATGTCATATTTGTCTTTATATATCCAGGGCCTACAGAATTTATTCTAACTCCATATTTTGATATATCTGAAGCAACTGCTTTAGATAACTGTTTAAGTCCGCCTTTGGAAGATACGTACCCAGGATTGCCTGGAAAACCCATTTCTGCAGCTAAACTTGTAATATTTATTATACTGCCTTGGCCTCTTTCACACATCCCTTTTGAAACAGCTTTAATAATTTTATATGGAGCTGTTAAATTAATTTTATGTGTCAATTCCCAGTCATCGTCTTGGTAATTAAGAATATCATTACCTATAGTTACACCAGCATTATTTATTACAACATCAAAATTAGGAATTTCTTTTAAAGCAAGAAATTTGTCAATTGAATCAGTATTACTAAGATCGACATTGTATCTTTTGATATCGTTGCCTGTTTCGGACTGAATTTCATTAGCGATACTAATTAAATTTTTATTATCTACATCTATAAGAGTTAGTCGGCTTCCTGCTTTTCCAAACGATCTTGCAAATTCTGCACCATTTCCATTTGCCGCGCCTGTAATTAAAACTTTTTTTTCTTTTACTGAAAATATATCGTAAATATCGCTCATCTAATTATCTTTCTAACTGCTCTAACTTCATCTACTAACATATTACCTTTATAAGAACTGACGTCATAAACTAATTTTGCAAATTCGTCAGGTGTTATGTAAGTTGATTTATCCTGATCTAATACATTTGCCATTTCTGTGTCAATAGTTCCAGGAGATATACAATGAACAGAGACCCCTAATTCTTTCCACTCATCATGAAGCGCCCTACTAAGTCCAAGTATGGCGTGCTTACTTGCGCAATATAATGCTGTGTTTTTAAATCCTCCATAAGATGATGAAGATCCTATATTAATTATTTTTCCAGATGAGGCTTTTAATTTACTCAATAATCCAGTTGATAGAATTAAGGGAAGCTTTAAATTAACATTCATACAGTTTTCATATATTTCATCCTTAATTTCTTTAGCAGGGCCGTAAGGAAAGACACCAGCCACATTAATAAGTAAGTCGATTT
>TARA_B100000963_G_scaffold216489_1_pt1 | contig 11961 bp, 13 predicted proteins | sample TARA_B100000963 | Tara Oceans TARA_B100000963 (sample SAMEA2622097) | marine metagenome | biome: marine biome (ENVO:00000447); feature: surface water layer (ENVO:00002042); material: "saline water (ENVO:00002010), including plankton (ENVO:xxxxxxxx)" | depth 5 m | reverse complement strand
CAAAAACCGCTGCCTTACCGCTTGGCTATGCCCCAATTACAAATGACAGATATATCATAATTAAATGGATTTAAATAGTTTTTGCAATTGATAACCAATATTTAGGGTATTTTTTTCTTAACTTTTTAGCTGCGACTTTTGAACTATTTAAATCTCTAAACAAACCATAACACGCCGAACCTGATCCTGTTAATCTTGAAAAATAGCAGCCCTGAATTCTACTGATATTGAATAGTAGTTTTCGTATTATTGGGAATTCTTTTTCAACAACTAATTGTAAATCATTATTTAAGGTCATTAAATATTCAATAAATTTTTTTTTATTATTAAAATTTTTTTCATTCAATATTTTTTTTTTTGAATATTTATTTACTTTTGAATATATAAATTTTGTAGAACACTTAATATTGGGAACAACAACTAAAAAATATAATTTATGTTTTTTTTTTAATTTGGTAATCTTATTTAAATTATTTTGATAGCCTTGGTTAAAAAAAAAAAGACTCATATCAGAGCTAATTTGGTTTATAATTTTATAAAATACGCTTTTTTTTATTTTTTTTTTAAGTAAAAATTTAAAAATTGTAGTAGCATTACTTGATCCTCCACCAAGTCCCGAAAATACTGGAATGTTTTTATGAATTTTTATATTAAAAAAATTCGAAATTAGCTTGTATTTTCTCATTACATTTAAAAGAATCTTAATTGAGTTGTTAGACAGATTGACGTCTTTAGAATACGGACCTACAAAAGAAATTTTATCTTTATAACTACTTTTAAACTTTTTTATAGATACAGTGTCTTTAAGATTTACTAGACAAAAAATAGATTGAATATCATGTAGTCCATTTGCGAGTTTTTTATTTACTGTTAAAGATAAATTAATTTTAGCGTAAGATTTTAAAACCATTATTTAAATACCGTCTATCAATTTTTTTTTAACCCTTTTTTTTAAGTCTTTTTCAGCTTTTTTAAGACCTAAAACATAATTCCAGTAATATCTCGCTTGAATTTTTTCCCCAGTTTTCCAAAGAACATCTCCGTAATGATCATTAACAATTGGATCAGAGGGCATCAATTTTACAGCAAGTTGAAGATAGCCTTTTGATTCTTTATATCTTTCTAATTTAAATAATGCCCAGCCAAGAGAGTCGATAATGTAAGGATCATTAGACTTTAACTTGTTTGCTTTTTCTAACATTTTTAAAGATTTTTCAATTTTAATACCCTTCTCAATCCAACTGTAAGCAAGATAATTCATTACGTATGCTTGGTCTGGAAGTGCTTTTAAAGATGACTGTAAATCTTTTTCAGCTTTAGACCATTCACCTACTCTCTCGTATGCAACTCCTCTTCCGTCGGTTATCTCTGGGTAAAGTGGATGATTTTGGTTAATTATTTTTAAAATATTTGAATAGTATTTAATTGAGTCTTCAAATTCTTCATTGTTTTTTAAAAATTCTGCATAATCAAAAGTTTCATAAACGCTTTTTGTCTTTAATTCACCATAATTTTTTTTCATTAACTCAATAGCTTCATTCTTTTTCTCTTCTTGAATTAAAATTCTTGCAATTTGTTTATTTGAATACCATTTGAAAGCGCTTCCAAACTTAACAAGTTTTTTATAAAGTTCTCTTGATTTTTTATAATCGCCAATTTTATAAAAATTTTCAGCTAGTAAAGTATCAAAAGACTGAAAATCTTCATTAAGATATTTAGATAAATTTAAATAAAAGTTAGATAGCGAATACATTGACTGAGATGATAAAGCATTTGCTGTTATATAAAGCAATTCAGCGACAATATTATTTATTTTTTTACAACTAAAATCAGATTTTTTATTGAATTTTTCCAAGTCAATTTTTGATTGATTTAGCAATAAATTTCTTGGATGTTTTTTTAATGCACTAGTGATAACTTCCTGAGCTTTTTTATGCGACCCAATACTTTTTAAATATTTTGCATAAAAATAGTTATATCTAGAGAAGTCGGTATCCTTATCGGACAAAAGTTCATTGAATGATAATTGTGTTTTTTGACTATCAAAAAAACAGTTTAAAAATACCAATTGAATTTTTTTTAAATTTTCAAATCTTTGATCACTTTGCTTTAGTCGATCAAAAGCTTCCTCTTCCCTGACTTCTTTAAAAGTGGACCAATTATACAAAGTTTCTATTAAGTAATCATCTAAAATAGAACCTAATTTCCTCTGTGATATTTTCGAAAAATATTTTCTAGACAAATCTAAATTTGAATGTTTCATGTGGTAGATGCCAATTACCAGCTCACTTTCAAACCTAGCTTTTCTCTCTCTCTCAAGTTTCTTTGAATAATAAAATGCTTGATTAAAATTTCCTGAATTTACTAGAGAATATAAATATTTTGAGGAATAATTTTCATGACTCTCTTCAAGTCCATTAAGTTTTCTTAAATATTCATAGGACTCTATATATTGACTTTGATTTAAAAGCAGTATTCCAGAGAAATAATCTGATATGTTATCTGCTTTATTGTATTTTTCAACATTTTTTGCATGAAGTGTGGAAAAAAAAATTAAAATAATGACAAACAGAATAGTTGTTGTAGTCTTAGACAGTTTTCTAAATTTAAGCATAAAATGTTTTTAAAAAATACCTCAATAAAATTAATAAAATATTATAATTTTTTAAATTATAATTTAATTTATAATAATAAGGCAATTAATAGATATAAAAAAGATAATTATGAAATAACAGAAAATAAGTCAAAGAACTTAGAATTGCTTAAAAATTCAATTAAGAGTCAAAATAATTGTGATTTAAAAAAAAATGCTAAAAATATTGTTTTTAGTGACGGTAATCCAAAATCAAAAATTATGTTTGTTGGTGAGGCTCCAGGTGCTAATGAAGATGAAGAAGGATTGCCATTTGTAGGAAGAGCTGGGATGTTGCTAGACAAAATGTTGTCCGCAATAAATTTAGATCGAAAAAAAATTTATATATCCAATATTATTAATTACCGCCCCCCAGAAAACAGAAGGCCAACTGAAAGAGAAATTAAAAGATATCTACCTTTTATTACAAAACATATTGAGATTATAAAACCAAAAATACTTGTATTACTTGGTAGCACAGCAATGAACGCTCTTATAGGAAACGAGGTAGTAATTTCAAAAATGAGAGGTAAATGGATTGAAAAAAAATTTGGAAATTGTAAATCTTCAGTAATTATTACTTATCACCCTGCTTTTTTAATGAGGCAACCAGCCCAAAAAAAATATGCTTGGATTGATTTAAAAATGATAAGAGATAAAAAAACTAAACTAAAAATTTAATTGAGAGAATTGATTAAAGCAGGAGTAGATGAGGTCGGTAGAGGATGTCTAGCTGGCCCTGTTGTATCTGCAGCTGTGGTTCTAAAAAAAGGAGTAAACTTAAGTCTTTTAAAAGATTCAAAAAAAATACCATTTAATAGGAGAGTGGAAATTTCAGAGCATATTAAAAATAACTCTCATTATTCAATAGGCATAGCTTCCGTAAAGGAAATTTTAAATCTTAATATTCTGCAAGCGTCATTGCTTTCGATGAAAAGAGCTATCGAACAATTAACTGTAAAGCCAAGTTTGACTTTAATAGATGGAAACTTTGCACCCAAAGGAATAAAAAACTATAGAACAATTATAAGAGGAGACGAAAAAATTAAAGCAATAAGTGCGGCTTCTATAATTGCAAAAGTTTATAGAGATAAATTTATGATTAAATTATCAGAAAAATATTCTAATTATGCTTGGGAAAAAAATTTTGGTTATGGCACAAAGGCTCACTTGGAGGGGTTAAAGAAATTTGGGGCAACTATTCACCATAGAAAAAGTTTTAAACCAGTACACAAGATATTGTCGAGAGAAGAATTTTAAACACAAAAGAACTCTTTTTTTTACAAAAAAGATTTGACCCTTGATTCAATTTGAAGTTGAATCAAAAAATGTCAAAGTTTCTTAACAAAATTTTAAATGGTGATTGTTTACAGGAGTTAAAAAAAATTCCATCTAAAACTTTTGATTTGGTGTTTGCAGATCCTCCTTACTACATGCAGATTGGTGAAAAATTAACTCGTCCGGACTCTACTAAAGTTAATGGAGTAAATGACAAGTGGGATCAATTCAATAGTTTTAGACATTACGATGATTTTTGCAAAGCCTGGTTAATTGAATGTAAAAGAATCTTAAAAGATGATGGAAGTATTTGGGTAATAGGTTCTTATCATAATATTTTTCGATTAGGATACCATTTGCAAAATTTAGGTTATTGGCTGCTCAATGACATTATCTGGAGAAAAAATAATCCAATGCCAAATTTCAGGGGTACAAGGTTTACGAATGCTCATGAAACTTTGATCTGGGCTTCTAAAAACAAAAAATCAAAATATACTTTTAATTATCAATCTCTAAAATGTTTTAATGATGATTTACAAATGAGATCAGACTGGAAATTCCCTATCTGCAATGGAAAAGAGAGGTTAAAAAAAAATGGTAAAAAAATTCACTCTACGCAAAAACCCGAATCACTAATTCATAGAGTTATATTAGCTACTACAAACAAAGGTGATATGATTTTTGATCCTTTTTTAGGCACAGGAACCACTGCAGTAGTTTCTAAAAAATTGGGTAGAAATTATTATGGAATCGAAAAAGATAAGAAGTACTTTGTCGCAGCAAAAGATAGAATAAAAAAAACTAAAAAAATTGCAGATGAGTATTTAGATACTGTGGTAAATAACAAGTCTAAACCTAGAATACCTTTTGGTTCACTTGTCGAGTTAGGAATAATTAAACCAGGAAAATCTTTGTACGATCCAAAGAAAAAAATAAATGCTAAAATAATGGCCGATGGAAGTTTAAAATATAAAAACACGGAGGGTTCGATACATAAAATTGCTGCAAAGATAATGGGCGCTGAGAGTTATAATGGATGGACTTATTGGCATTATGATTTGGATGGTTCAACTGTATTAATTGACAATTTGAGACAAAAGTTTATCTCAGAAAAACAAATCTAGTTTTTATAAACAGTACCTAAGTAAGAACTGATAAAACTCTTTCTCTTAACAAGAAATTTCATGAAAAAATTTCTGACAGTTTGCATAATAGAGCTTGAAAAATGAAAGAAAAAAAAATTAAGGTTAGATCTTTTTCTTACTATTTTTGCTCTTTTAGATCGTTCCTGAAAATAAACTTTTTGTATATCTGCCTTATTATCTTTAATTAGACAAAATAATTCATAAGCACTTTCTATCGATTGTCCCGCACCTTGAGCTAAGGTTGGCAAAAAACCATTAAAAGCATCCCCAATGTAAAATACTTTGCTGTTAGATGAAGGTAAGATTTTTGGAGTAAAATATAATGGCCAAGATTTTAATTCACCTTTAAAAATCTTTTCCAAGCTTGGATTTTGAATAACAACTTTATCAACCAAAGATTTAATATTGTCAGGGTCATATTTTTTATCTCTGACAATGCAAACAACGTTAAGTTCTTTATTTTTATTAACTGGATAAATGACTAAATGGCAGTTTTTCCCCATCAATAAACTAATCTTTTCCACGTCAATATTTAATTCAAATTTTTCTTTAAGAATTGTTCTAATGGCTACTGCTTTTTTAAACTTTGGTTCATTTTTTTTCTTTTCAAAAAAAGATCTTGTATTTGAAAAAATACCATCTGCACCAACCACTACATCAACAAGATCATTGGTATTATCATCAAATTTAATAAGCACTTTTCCCTTAAGCTCAGATACCTCTTTTATTTTTTTTCCAAACCTTAAATGTTGGGTATAAACATCATCTTTTAAAAACTCGATTAAGGTTGATCTTTGTAAAGTAGTATACTTATTTTTGTTTGTATTGAATTGTGAGAGATTTAAATCGCAAATTTTTTTGTTTTGGATACTGTATATATCCAATGCTTTTGGATGAAAAATTTTTTCATTTTTTATTTTGTTAAATTCAATTTCATTTAAAATTTTAATACTGTTTGTAGACAATTGAATACCGTAACCATCATCAAGCGATAGGCTTTCTTGTTTTTCATATAACATAAACTCGTAATCAGATTTTTTCTTAATTAAATTTGCAAGAGTTAAACCTGCAATACCAGCTCCAATTATAGCTATTTTTTTTTTCATTTAAAAAATACTCGAAACCTGTGTAAATATTTTTTTTGTAAAACTTGGTACGAACTCTTTATTTTTTTTTAATGAGTACCAGCTGTAAGAGGAAGGAATTTTCTTGGAAAATTTATAATATAAATTAATATTCAATTTTAAATTTGAAATAGAGTTTTTGTAGCTTTTTAGAAATTTCCAATTACGATTATTTTTAGAACCAATTGACTCTTTTACTATTGGAATATTAAAGTCTTTCAAAAAGCTAATTTGATTATTTTTCGTCAATGCAATTTGTTTTTTTTTGTTAATATAGCAAAAAATATCGAAATTTTTGTTTTTAATCATTCTATTTCTAGTACTTTTAATTTTATTACTAGATTTAAAATACTTACAAGTTTTATTCAAACAGCACGTAAGACAATTTGGGTCTTTTGGCTTACAAATTAAGGCGCCAAATTCCATTAAAGCTTCAACAAAATCTGCATTTCGATTTGTGCAAAAAAGTTTTTTTTTGTTTATTTCAATAAAATTTTGAAAGTTAATTTTATTTTCCTCTTTATTCAGATTTCTAGAAATTATCCTCTTCACATTACCATCTAGGGCAATTGTTGGTTTGTTATAAACCAAGCCTAGCAAGGCATTGCCTGTATAATCTCCTATCCCTGGAAGTTTTTTTATCTCATCAAGTGTATTTGGAAGTTTTGAATTGTACTCTTGAACTAATTTTTTTGAACAAACTAAAAGATTTTTTGCTCTCCTATAATATCCAAGACCTTCCCACATTTTTAAAATTTTTTTTTCACTAGAATTTGACAATTCCTCTAAACTTTTTAACTTTCTGATAAAATTATTAAAATATGGAATTACTGTTTTTACTTTCGTTTGTTGCAACATAAATTCACTTAATAGTCTATAATACAGCTTTTTAGGTGACTTTTTGCCAACACGCCAAGGCAATATCCTTTTGTTATTATCATACCATGATAAAATTTTTTTTGGTAAGGTTGAATTTATATGCATAATAAAAGTAATAATAAAACTAAGACTTTTATACAAGGACTTCGTCCCTTTTCTAGTTCGTTTCCTAAAACTCTAAAGAAATATTTAAGAAAAAATGGTTATAACTATTCACATATAGTTGATAACTGGACAAAAATAGTTAATAAAAAAATATCTGATGCTTGCTACCCTGCCGAAATAAAAATTGGAAAAGAAATGAAAAATGGGTCATTAATTCTTAATGTTATTCATGGCAAAGAGATGGAGGTGGAATATCAAAAAAACGAAATAATAGATAGTATAAACAGTTTTTTTGGATATAATTGTATAGGCACTGTCTTCCTAAAAATTATTCATAATAAAATGAATGAAAAAGATAGAAATTTCCCAAAAATTGAAAATTTAGAAAAAATCAAAAACAAGTTAAACAAAGTAAATGACGATCAAATTAAAAGTTCTCTTAATAATTTAATAAAAGCTTATAATGAAAGAAATAAATAGAATTTTTTTTAAATCACTATTTTTTATTTTAGTTATATTTTCTGCGAATGCAGAAAATAAAGTATTGAGCATGGGAAGTTCTAATGCGAAAATAACAGTAAAAGTTTTTTCCTCGTTAACTTGCCCACACTGTGCAAATTTTCACACCTCAATTTTTAATAAATTGAAAATAGAATATATTGATAAAGGTTTAGTAAGATTTGAACATCATGCCTTTCCACTAGACTTAGCAGCATTAAATGCAGAGATTATTATTAGGTGCCATGTTGATAACAACAAAAAATTTGAACTTTTGGAAGAGATGTACGAAAAACAAAAAAAATGGGCGGTAGGCTCTGATATAAATAAAATAAATGAATCATTAAAAAAAATTGGTTCTACGATGAATTTAAAAGATAAAAAAATGGACGATTGTCTTGCAAATGATAAAGCTCAGGACAATATATTAAATCAGAGAATTCAAGCTCAAAAAAATTATAGCATTGAGTCAACACCTACAATTTTCATAAATGAAAAGAAATATAATGGAAAAGTAAATTATAAGCACTTTAAAAAAGTTTTAAAAAAGTATCTATAAATGAAATTTAAAAATTTAGAAATAACGGGGTTCAAATCTTTTTCAGAAAAAACTACTATTTTAATTGAAAAAGGTCTTACAGGGATAGTTGGACCTAATGGATGCGGAAAATCAAATATAGTTGAGGCACTAAGATGGTGTATGGGTGAAAATTCTGCAAAGAGCATGAGAGGATCTGGTATGGAGGATGTAATATTTTCTGGAACATCAAACCTTCCGTCTAAAAATATTTCTCAAGTTTCCTTATTACTTGAAAATAAAGAGAGAACTGGGCCAGTTCAATATAACGAATTCGATGAAATTTCTGTTAAAAGAAAGATTGAAAAAGATAAAGGTTCCAAATACTACATTAATGACAAAGAGGTAAGAGCAAGAGATGTTCAAACTTTTTTTGCAGATCTGTCTACTGGCGCCCATTCTCCATCATTGATAAGCCAAGGACGAATTGGTCAATTAGTTACGGCTAAACCTATTGAGAGAAAATCTATACTTGAAGAAGCAGCTGGTATTTCGGGTATTCATGCTAGGAGACAGGAAGCTGAGACGAGGTTAAATGCTGCAGAGAATAATCTTAAAAAAGCAGATGAACTAAAAAAACAACAACAAAAACAGCTTGATAGTTTAAAGAAACAAGCTGAGGAGGCTACAAGATATAAAGAAATTTCTAGTGAAATAAAAAAAATAGAAGCTGGGTTATATTTTTTGAAAATAAGAGATATCGAAAAAGACAAAAAACAGATCCAAGAAAAATTAGGTGAATTAGATGATGAAATTAGTGCTATTAATATTGATTATAATCACAACAACACTTTGCTAGAGGAGGAAAATAAAAAGCTGTCTCCTTTAAGAGATAAAAAAATGGAAAGTGCGGCATCATTACAAAAATTAAATTTAGATATGTTAAATCTTGTTGAAGAAGAGGCAAGAGTAAAATCGCTACAAGAAAAACTGGATAAATCAATTAAGACTGTTGACTCCGATTTGGAAAGAGAAAAAAGTATTACACTTGATGCAGATTTGAATGAAAAAAGGATCTCAAATGAGAAGCAAGAGTTGTTGAATACAGAAAACAAACTATTAGAAGTTGGTAATAATTCTTCAAAGGAACTTCAATTATCAAAATCACAACTAGATAAATTACAAAATCAGTTAGATAATATGCTAGACCAAATCGAAGAAGATATTGATAATAATATAAAACTTTCGAAGGATACTTTTAAAAAATTAAAACAATTGGTAAAAAAAATAACTTTATCGCAAGAGGAATATGCAGAAAAATTTGGAAAAAACAAATCTATAGAAAGCGACTCTATCAAAAGAAAAGAAAGAATTAAAAATATTGACATTGAATTAGAGAATTGGCGAAATTTAAAAACTAATTCAGAGAGGATGATTTCAGAACTAAATGATAGAAAAAATAAAATAAAATTTGAGATTAGCGAAAACCAAAGGAATCCTGAAAGAATAGCTACCTCAAAAGGCCAAAATTTGCAAAATCTTGAGAATATAAAAAGACGAAACCAGGAAATAGAGAGTGAATTATTAGAAGCTGAAAAAAAATATAGCGCTATAAACGAGAACTTAAGGGAAATTCAAATTAAACTTACAGACCTTAAAGAAAATAAAGCACGTAATGAAGCAACAATTGAAGGTATTGAAAACAGAAAAAAAGATTTGCTTTATTCAATAAGAAACGAACTAAACATAGAAAATGAGTCATCAATTTTGCCCCAATCAGATCTAAACGATGTGGAGGTTGAAAATTTTCCTACTATACAAGAGCAAGCTGAAAAAATTGAAAAAACAAAAAAAATTAGGGAGTCTCTTGGATCGGTTAACCTAAGGGCTGATGAAGAAACCAAAAAATATGAAAGTGAAATAAAAAAAATGGAAGATGATAGAGCCGATCTTTACTCTGCTATAGTCAAATTAAAATCAAGTATTGATGAATTGAATCAAAAAGGAAGGGAAAGATTGTTAGATGCTTATTCAAAAGTGAACAGAAAATTTAACGAAGTTTATACGAAGCTATTTAATGGAGGAACTGCAAAAATTGAGTTAGTTGACTCGGATGATCCTCTTGAAGCAGGTTTGGAAATGTTTGTTTCTCCTCCAGGCAAAAGACTTCAATCAATAACATTGCTTTCTGGTGGTGAACAAGCTTTAACAGCTTTATCATTAGTATTCGCTGTATTTTTAGTAAACCCATCTCCTATCTGCGTCTTAGATGAAGTTGATGCTCCATTAGATGATGCCAATGTGACTAGATTTTGTGGGTTATTAGATGATCTTACAAAAATTACTAATACTAAATTTATAATTATTACTCACCATGCTTTAACTATGTCTAGGATGGATAGACTTTACGGTGTTACAATGGCTGAGCAAGGAGTTAGCCAACTTGTTTCTGTTGATTTGCAAAGAGCTGAAGAACTAGTTGCTTAAAAGATATAATGACAATTCCTGAAGATTTTAAAACTCGCCTAAAAATTGCAAAATCCAAAATAAAAAAAAATCTTAGAAATGATGAGGAAAATCCTGGATCATTTATGGGGAGTGCATTCAAATTGGGCACAGAATTAATCGCTGCGGTCTCAGTTGGGACAATAATTGGGTTTATTTTAGATAGCTGGTTTGGTACTAAACCATGGTTAATAATAATTTTCTTTTTTTTAGGGGCAGCTGCAGGCATGCTAAATGTGATAAAAGCAGCTAACCGAATGCAAAAAAAAGACTAGAAAGTTGAAAAATTTATATGGCAAGTAATCCAATGCAACAATTTTCAGTCCACAGAATTGGGCCTGAGATTAAAATCTCTGGTATCGATCTGTCTTTTACTAATGCCAGCTTATTTATGTTAATAAGTGCATCAGTAATTCTTTTATTTTTATTTTTTGGGTCTAAAGAAAAAAAAATTGTGCCTAATAAAATTCAATTGATCGCCGAATTATTTTACACATTTGTAGCAAAGATGATTAGTGATACAGCTGGCTCAAAAGCTAAGCCATATTTCCCATTTATATTCAGTTTATTTATGTTTGTTTTGTTTTGTAACATGGTAGGGATGCTTCCATACTCATTTACTGTAACTAGTCATATTATAGTCACTCTTATAATGGCTTTATTTATTTTTGTGGCGGTAACAATTATTGGTTTTGCAAAACATGGCTTTAAATATTTAAGTATTTTTGTCCCAAGTGGTGTTCCAGCTGTGTTATTACCCTTAATTACAATCATAGAAATTATTTCTTATTTAAGTAGACCTGTGAGTTTATCAGTCCGATTGTTTGCTAATATGATGGCGGGCCACACAATGTTAAAAGTTTTTGGAGGATTTGTAGTAAGTTTAGGGTTTCTAGGTGGTTGGTTGCCACTTAGTTTTTCAGTAGCACTAACTGGCTTGGAAATACTAGTAGCATTTTTACAAGCATATGTTTTTGCAATATTAACCTGCATCTACTTAAACGATGCATTAAATTTACACCATTAAATTAAAAAAGGAGGAAAAATGGAGTTAGAAGCGGCAAAAATGATTGGAGCAGGTCTCGCTGCAATCGCATTGGCTGGAGCTGGAGTAGGTATCGGAATTATTTTCGGTAATTACCTTTCTGGGGCAATGAGAAATCCGTCTGCGGCTCAAAAGCAATTCCCTAACTTATTGTTAGGTTTTGCTTTAGCTGAGGCAACAGGATTATTCGGGCTTGTGGTAGCTTTAATTATTTTATTTGCATTTTAGTAAAT
>TARA_B100000963_G_scaffold180859_2_pt1 | contig 11973 bp, 10 predicted proteins | sample TARA_B100000963 | Tara Oceans TARA_B100000963 (sample SAMEA2622097) | marine metagenome | biome: marine biome (ENVO:00000447); feature: surface water layer (ENVO:00002042); material: "saline water (ENVO:00002010), including plankton (ENVO:xxxxxxxx)" | depth 5 m | reverse complement strand
TGTTCCATTCCTCCAGGGTGGTGAGGGGTGAGGCTGGTTGCCAACAAAGGCTCGCTCCAGCCATTGAAGGTACCCTCGAGATTGGAAATGCTCGTTTTCAATTAGATCATCGCTATTGTTGAGTGTTGCGGCAGCAATTCCATTCTGTTGAAGCATCTTCATCAGGACCTGACCATCTTGCTGGCTGGACCAATCAGCGATTGATGCAAAAAGCTTGTCCGACATGCGTTGTCTTTCAACAAGTGTCAGGTCATTGAAGTCTGATAATGCGTCCACCAGAGAGCTAAATATTTGCCATTCTTTATCAGTTTTGATGTGAATAAAAATCCAACGATCCTCTCCTTGCACCGGAAAAACGCCGTGCGGACAGTCAATCTTTTGGTTATGTCCAGACCGAGCGGGCGTTTCCTTAGCAGCGCTTTGGCTCAGGATGCCGGGCGCCGATAATGGAAAAAGGCACTCCACCTGGCTTAGGTCTATGAACTGTCCTTCTCCGGTCTGCCTTTTATGCCATAGAGCTATCAAGAGCGCCGCTGTCCCGTTAAGGCCCCCGATACTATCGCCATAGGCAATGTGTTGCATAGTAGGCGACTGGTCAGCGTGTCCGACCAAGTGGGGCAAACCCGACGATTGCTCCACGGTGGAGCCGTAGGCTCTGAAATCCTTCCATGGTCCAGTGGCTCCAAACGCAGGCATAGACAGCATGATTAGCTTAGGATTCGCTTTTTTGAGTTCCGAGTAATCAAGTCTCAATTTAGGCAGAACGGAACCAGAAAAATTTTCGACCACCGCATCGGTTGAGGCGACCAGCTTAAGTAGCAGATCTCTTCCTTCGTTGCTCTCCAGGTCCAGCGTGATATCGAGTTTGTTGCGATTAACGTAAAGAAAGGGGAGCGCTTTCTCAGCTCCGTCATCATCTATCCATTCTTGTGTAGCCTCCCAACTCCGCCACCAGTCGAAATTAGTGCAGCTCTCGACCTTTATTACGGTAGCCCCTAGGTCAGCAAGGTTTCTGGTTGATAGCGGGCCTGCCCACCCCATTGACAAGTCAACAATTCTTACCCCCTTCAGAACCTGGTTACTCAAGACTCTTCCAGATAACCATTATGCTCGCCTAACTCCGCCAGAACTCGGTGGTCTATAGCTGGCGTCTTAAGCAGCCGAAAAGGGGAGGATGGAGCTAGGAAAGATTTTGAGCCAGATTCAATTGGAGTAAAGGCAGCTCGGGTTTTGTATTGATCTATCTCTAGTAACTCTTCCATTGTTGGAACACGCGCTAAGGGGATTCGCATTTCTTGTCCTCGGTAAAAGAGTTCTTCTGCATCTTTCTCCTCGAGTGATTTTAAGATTGCTGGCTCCAAGACATCGATCGACATGTAGCGGTTGATACTCACATCAAAAAATTCAATACCAATAAACTCGTCAAGATCTAAAAGTTGACAGAATGATTTCCATTGTGAGGGGGTTAGGGCGGTGACACCTAACCAGCCATTTTTACAAGGCCAAACACCTAGCGGATAAGTGGGAGGAAACCTATTGATACCCATCCGGGGCGGTATTTCGTTCCCATTTAAGCGATTAATTGGGCCTAAATCGGTAAGGCACATATTGGCTTCAAGAATGCTGCAATCCAGTTTGAAAGGTTCCTCGAGGTTCCCTATTAACTGACCTAACAAGAACGCCATAGACCCATTAAACGCGCTGAGACCTCCTATAATTTGAGCTTGGTAGCCTGGAGGAATTATCGGTGCTTCTCCGGGGGCGCCTATTCCACGCATCAAGCCAGACAGCGCCTGTATACAACCATCACTACCTTTATATCCTGAGTAAGCTCCGTTCGCTCCATACCAACTGATACAACATTGATTAACTGTGAAAGCAGAAACTACTTCCATAGCTTTGTGATCATCGAGGGAATATAGAAAGAGATCGCTTTTTCGCAAGAAACGCTCTAAGTAATTTTTCTCGAAGGGTCCGCAAACGCTTTTTTTATTGGCATTGAGGTAGGCGTGTAGCGCACTTGTGCTGGTACCCTTTATGAAGGGAGGTAGCAGTCTGGTTTGAAAGCCCTCTTCGGGTTCGATATTTACGACGTCAGCACCATAATCGCAGAAAAGTTTAGCCGCGTACTCGGTAGCAACCGTTCCAGATAGGTCGATTACCCGCATTGATTCCAATGCAGAGTGCGCTGCCGAGTTCATCTCAAATCCCCATTACATTTAATCCAGAGTCTCTAACCAAGATAGTATGGCCTGGTTGGTCTCGGCTGGCGCCTCTTGCTGTGTCCAATGTCCAATGCCAGGGATAAGTTTTTTAACTCTAAGATCAGTCACATGATTCGGCATATTATCAAGAGCTGGCCCCGTCATCGCTATCACACCATCTTTATCACCCGCCAAAAACAAGGCTGGCTGGTCAATCGTGCTTCGCGCGTCTTTCGTTAATTCCCAGGACAGATCCATATTGCGGTAATAGTTGAGTGGGCCTCTAAAACCGCTTCTGGCAAACTCAGACGTATAAAAGTCTAGATCAGACTCTGACAGCCAGTCTCCTGTCGCGGAAGGCTCTTCGAAATCCGATAGTAGATCCGCATCCGGTGATTTTTCCGTCAGAAATTCAGCATTCATTTGACCGCTCGCCATGTGGTAGAACTTCTTCAGCGACGTTCTTACGTCAGCTTCGAATTCTGCTTCTGCGACGCCAGGCTGTTGAAAGTAAAGTTGATAGAAAAAACGACCTTCGAAGATTTTTTTGATTGTTGCTAGTGGAGGAGAGTCGGACCGAGGCGAAAATGGCACGGAAAGGGCGCCTACCGCATTGAATATATCGGGTTCATGCAGCGCACAGGCCCATGCGGTTGGGGCTCCCCAGTCATGACCAATCACAACCGCTCGCTCGTAGCCTAAAGCAGCCACGAGGCCAACTATATCTTTCCTTACCTCGAATTGGTTGTAGGCCTCTATTTCACTGGGTTTATCGCTGTCGCCATATCCCCGCATGTCAGGAGCGACCACATGATAGCCCGCGTCGGCCAATGGCTGAAACTGATGTCGCCAGGAATACCAGGATTCGGGAAATCCATGCAACAGGACGACCAGCGATTTTGGCATTGTTGGCCTCTGTTCCGCGATATTGAGCATAATCCCATTTGTGGCCACTCGCCGGTTGGCGATGTTATTGAATAGCGTGGATGTCGTCATATCCCCTCCTTTTGCTTGAAATATAAGCTTGGTCGGAACTCAGTTCAAATTCTATTGGGGTGGCAAGAGAAGCGCGATATGATGTTGTAGCGCAAATTGAGAGTAACACTGTGTCAGATACAACGTCTTTAGAGTCAGCATCAGAGTGTCATGGCGAGGGCGGCCGCAAGGCGACACTCTCAACCTCCTTCCATGCGACAGTTCATTGTCTCAGCGGATGCGCCATTGGGGAGTGTGCGGGTTTAGTTATTGGGGTCTCATTAGGCCTGCCCCCATTGCAGATAATCATTCTTGCCACCGGGTTGGCTTATCTTTCGGGATTTGCCTTAGGCGCTTACCCAGTAATGAAAAGAGAGAGCATTGGTTTTATTGCGGCCATCAAAATTATTTGGATTGGTGAAGTGGTCTCCATCGGGGTCATGGAAATCGCCATGAATGCGACCGACTATTACATGGGCGGCATGACAGCGGACTCGATTTTCTCAGCCGTATTTTTGATTGCGATGGGAGCAGCTTTGATTGCGGGATTCGTCGCAGCTTGGCCGGTCAATTATTGGTTGTTGAACCGCAATCTAAAAAACTGCCATTAATTGGGTACATTTTCGACTCCCGGATTGTTTGTATAGCGTACGAATAATTCGGTTGGTCTGATTTTTTCATATTCTTTGAGCACAGGTTCAAATTCCTCTGGTGTGCTTGCGTGAATAATTAAGCCGTCGGCCCCAGATTGGAACTGCTCTACCCATTTTATTGCGCATGTCTTCGCATCGCCAACTGCCGCAGGTCGCCAGGTCGCGGGAATAAGCTTCTCAATTTCTTCGAGCTCGCTCCAGGTTGCTACCGTGTCTATTGCGCCCCTCATTCCTGACACCGGTTTAGATGCTCGAAATTTAGCCAGTAGATCAGGGTCCCACCCATTGCACGTGACCAATGCATCCCCATAGCCAGGGATTTGGAGATAAGTGGCCAAGCGAGCGACTATTTTCTTTAGATATTCTTTTTCAGTCGGATCGCATGCGGTAGCGAAGACTGACCAAACTTTCCCGGGAGGCCTATTCGCGGTGGACTCTCCTTCACGAAAATACCCAACTGCATTATTTAGTGCCTGATTCGTCATAAACGTATGCAAATGGGCGCCGTCATAAATAGTCCCAGCGTGGCGCAAACTGTTTTCTCCAAAACCGATATAAAGCACGGGAACCTCCACCTCTACGTGATGTCCGAGGCTGATAGATGCAAATTCACCCAAGAGGCTTTTATGGTTTTGGATACTTTCCCCTTTCCACAAGCTTCTCATTAGCTCAATGAAAACAGTCTCATGCTCGAAGGTTGGAAACGGCAAGTTTAAGGAACGCCAGCGAAGTCCGACCCCTTTTGCTAATCCCAAAGCAAAACGACCTTTGGAAAGGGTAGAGAGGGTAGAGCCCATTGACGCAGTGATCAATGGATGGCGAGTGTTTAGATTGGTGCCCGATGTGCCGATAAAGATATCCTTTGTTGTAGCAGATACCGCACCGCACAAAGCGGATATTTCCTTAAAATCAGCCCGCTCAGAGATCATGATATTGCCGATTCCAAGATGTTCAGCATCTTGCGCTTGCTTAATTATGTCCGCAGGGGAATTGCTGTGCCCTGGCAGCCCGTAGAAACCTAGTTCGGGGAATTTCGAAGTGACTGAAGAAATCGATGTGCCCATCAGTCTGATAGAGACCTTAGGTAGTAATTGAGGAATGTTTTACTGGGATCAATCGCGTTTCTTACTTCCCACCATGAACCCCATCCCTCGTGTAATGATTCCATCTGTTCTCCATTGAGGTAGTTAACTTTTCCCCAGTGAGGTTTGCCATCGTAGCTCAAGAATATTTCTTCGCATGCTCGAAAATATGGCTCGTCCTCCTCCTCAGCCCCCTGATGAACTGAGATTGTAACGACGTCCTTGCCACATGCTGGTGAGAGCGCCACATCATCAGCACCCTGGCCACGGAATTCTACCGGCCACTTTATTTGACGGAAATCTTTATCTAAAAGAGCTTGAATATCTTTCATGCAATCGATGGCTCTCTCGAAAGGAACGCTATACTCCATCTCGCTGTGTTTCACTGGTCTGTGATTGGGCAATACCTCGTAGTTCCAGCCTACCCGAGAGCCTTCCTCAGCAAGTGGATAGCTGGGCTCTGCTTGAGTCTCGTCGATGCATTTAACCTGGGCTTTATCGGTTTGCGGGAACCAGAAGAACTCGCAGTGCCTATGTTCTAGGCAGAGTTTTTCAAATTGCTCGAGTGTTTCATCAAGGGTGGCCTGCCAGCCTGTTTCTGCCAACTTGTAAGACTCGACAAGCTGCATTTTTATTTTAGTGACGATGCCGAATGCACCCAGGTGCAATCTGCTCGCTCGCCAAAGTTTGTGGAGGAAAGGATCAGAACTATCTGCTGAGCACTCAATTACCTCTCCCTCTGAAGTTGCTAATTCAACCCCCACGACTTGACTGCTGAGGTTGCGTAATTTTAATCCTGTGCCGTGAGTCCCAGTAGCGGTGGCCCCGGCAAGGGTTTGTTGATCAATGTCACCCTGATTCGCGAGAGCCAGTCCGGCTGTGCATAACGCTGCCCCTAGCGTGTGGATTTTGCTGCCTGCAAAAATCCAAGCTGTTTTCTCGGCCGTGTCGATCTCTCCAACGCCCGCCAGACCGATCAAGTCAACAATTGTGCCGTCATTACCAACCAGATCTTGGTGACTATGTCCCGATCCTACAGCGCGAATAATCTGACCTGTTTGGGCTGCTCTTTTCGCTAATCCAGCTGCCTCTTGCGCAGAGTACACCTGGCGGTAGCTACTTGGCCTCGCTTCGATGAGACCAGACCAATTTTGCCATTTGGGCATCTTTTTTTCCTATTCGCCAGTGAAAACCGGGGTTCTCTTTTCCATAAATGCTTTGACTGCCTCTTTATGATCGCTTGTCGCAGCACATCGTATCAATCTGTCTGCCTCCATCGCCAGGTTAGAGCGTAAATCTCCAGTCACTGCTCTGTTTATGTGTTCTTTCATAAAACCAATAGCGATGGGTGGTCCAGAGGCAATTTGCTTTGCCAAGGCCAAAGCCTCGTTTTCAAAGGAGGCGTCATCGAAGACGTTATTGAATATGCCAAGCTCCAGTGCCTCGTCCGATTGAACGCGTCTTCCAGTAAAGAAAAGTTCTTTGGCTTTCGATGGCCCGACTAATTGGGTGAGCAACCAGCTCCCTCCATAGTCGCCAGAAAAACCAATATTGCGATAGGCGGTCGTCACAAAAGCGGATCGACAGGCGACGCGGATGTCGCAAGCCAGGGCGATGCATAAACCAGCACCCGCCGCAACCCCGGGTAGAGCGGCTATCGTTGGTTTGGCATGATCAGCGAGCCGCAGAGTGAGCGTCTCTTGTTTGTGAATCAGGGCTCTAACCCGTTCTTCCGCAGTCGGCCTCTCCGAAACTTCTCTGTCTTTGCTCGCGTTGCCCCCCATTCCACCGATATCACCTCCTGCGCAAAAGGCGTCGCCGGAACCTGTGATCAGAATACAACCAACTTCCCGTTTGGTCTCGAGGTCCAAAAGAGTCTGACGAAGCGCTGGTGTTAAATGGTCAGAGAGTGCATTTTTCTTCTTTGGTCGATTCAGAGTGATTATGGCTACTTTGTCCTCTAACCGACATAGCAATTCTTCCGTTCCTGTTTCAATTGTGTTCATTTTATTACTCCCTCAGATTATTCCTTGTGTCTTCATGTTTTCGATTTCGTCACTCGAAAAGCCTATTTCTGTGTAAACCTCTTGGTTATGTTTGCCTACTTCCCCTCCAGCCCATTTGGTGGTTCCGGGTGTGGCATCTAACTTTGGGAGGATTGCTGGCACTTTCAAATCGCCACTTGGTGTTTGAACGGACTCGAACAGTCCTCGCGCCTGATAGTGAGGGTCGTTAGCGCAATCTTGGATATTATAGATCGGACCAACCGGAACATCTGCTTGTTCTAGTGCTGCGATGACTGCCTCAGAGCTATTGGCACTGGTCCATCCAGCAATTGCTGAATCGATTAGCTGTTCTTGCACCAATCTACCAGGGTTTGAGGAAAGTTCGGGGTCATCAGCTAGATCCTGACGGTCGATCGCCAGCATTAACCGTTTGAATATGGAGTCTCCATTGCCACCGATTACCACGTGTTTTCCATCACGGCATAGATAGGTATTTGTTGGAACGATGCCTGTAATAGTTGATCCGGATGGTTGGCGAATTTCTCCAGCTCCGTCGAATTCTGGTAAGACGCCCTCCATGAGATTAAACATAGATTCATAAAGCGCGACATCAACGACCTGGCCAGGCGAGTTTTTCCTCTCTTTCCCAAGGAGAGCCAGTGCGATGCCAAAAGCTGCGTGTAACCCCGCTACACTGTCTCCTAGACTTAGATTTGGTCTCACTGGCACACCTGAGGGAAACCCGTTCAGGTACCTGAAGCCACTAAAAGCTTCCGTGACCGACGCATACCCAGGCTTCGCGCTATTAGGGCCTGTTTGTCCATATCCCGAAATGCGAGAGTAGATTAGATCCGGATTAATATCGGCAAAATCCTTGGGCCCGAGCCCCCAGTTTTCCATCGTCCCAGGCTTGAAGTTTTCAATGAGAACATCTGCCCCAGAGATTAGGGTTTTTAGAAGTGTTCGGCCTGCATGGTCTCGCAAATTCGCGGTCACATATCTTTTATTCCGTCCCAGGCTGTACCACCAAAAGGAGGTTCCCTGTTTGTCGAGCAAACGCCACTTCCGAATCGGGTCGCCAGTCTTCGGCGGCTCTACCTTGATAACATCTGCTCCGAAGTACGCGAGGAGGGTACCCGCAAAGGGGCCAGCTAGCAGCTGGCCGACTTCGATCACCTTTATGCCTGTGAGCGGTAACTTGCTTACTTTGGTGCTCACGTTGAGCTCTTGTCGGCGTTCTTTTGAACATCGCGAAAGGGTCCCGAGTCAAAGCGAGGTTCCTTAGGTAATCCTAATACCCTTTCTGCGATGATGTTTTTCTGAATTTCGTCGGTTCCTCCTGCGATTGAAATTGCCGGAGTAGATACCAAGACTTCGGCTAGAATCCCGTCTTTAAGGCTCCCTTCTCCGGTTAATAAAGCACCATTTCCCATGATGCTTGTATGAACCCTCGCAGCCGATTGAGCCACTCGGCTCGCGGCGAGTTTACCAAGAGAGCCTTCAGGGCCCTGAGGTTGGCCAGCTTTCTGTGCAGCCTTTGCTCTCGCAGCGGTCCATTTGGCTGATTCATTGAGTACATGAAATCTCGCAATTTCCTGTCGTATGGCCGCATTTTCTATCGCTCCGGTCTCGATCGCTGTCTCAAGAACGAGATCACCCCTTCCAGCTCGTTGGGGGTACCATTTGTAGGGCTCATTCGCTTTTTCTAGCTCCATTTCGTATTCACGGTAGATTGATGCGTCGCCAGCCATATCACTTGACACTCTTCGTGCACGGTCAAACGAACGTCTCTCGTACGCCAAAGTAGTCATGGCAACCTGCCAACCTCTCCCTTCTGTACCAAGGATATTTTCCCTCGAAACTCGGGCATCGGTAAAAAAAACTTCATTAAATGAGGCATGGCCGTTCATTTGTCTGAGCTGTCGAACCTCCACCCCTTCTTGTCGCATGTCGATGATGAAGTAGCTGATCCCCTCGTGTTTTGGAACATCCCAATTAGTTCGGGCCACTAGCAGCCCGAAGTCGGCATGATGAGCACTCGTATTCCAAACTTTCTGTCCATTTATAATCCATTCGTCTCCAAACAGATCTGCCCTGGTTGTCGCTCCTGCCAAATCAGATCCGCTTCCAGGTTCACTAAAAAGCTGACACCAATTCTCCTCGCCTGTAAGAATCGGTTTGAGGTAGCGGTCCTTTTGCTCCCGAGTCCCGTGTTCGAGAATGGTTACAGCGGCAAGTAGTCTGACGCCTGATTGCGCGGCTCCAATTACGCCCTTTTTCGAAAACTCTTCTTCGATGACAGAACTCTCCTCCGGGGAAAGACCCATTCCAAAATCCTCCCTCGGCCAATCTGGTGCTCCCCAGCCCGAATCAGCAAGTTTCTTCCGCCAGGTGATAAGGTCGAGGCTTGCATCCCAATTGTCGTTTATCCAGCTAGACACCTCCTTCCGGAGCTCCGAAAAATCATTCATGAGGCTCTCCTTAGTACTGAGTCGACATTGGGAATGGCTAGTAACAGCCGTTCATAATTCATTGCGGAATTACCAAGAAGCACCTCGGAACTCTTAGCGCGTTTGAACCATAGATGAGTGTCATTTTCCCAGGTGAATCCAATGCCGCCATGTAGCTGGATACATTCTAATCCGGCCTTTAAAAATGCTTCGTTCGCCGCTGATTTTGCCAGGCTTGATCGCTCTTGGATCTTTTCATTGTCCGCGAGAGCTTGTGCGGCTTGGTAGCATGCAGACTTCGCCAACTCAAGTTCAAGCAATAATTCGGCCAGGCGATGTTTTATTGCTTGGAAGGAGGCGATCGAGCGCCCAAATTGGAATCGAAGCTTTGTATAATCAATTGCTGAGTCCAAGAGTTGTTGGGCACCACCGATCATCTCGTTAGAGAGATAAATGAGCACGTGACTACACAACGTTTCGAGATCAATCGACCCTACACACTTAGCCGGAGTTTTGTCGAAGCTGCACGCGGACATTTTTCGAGTCGGGTCCATGACGCTCAAATCGGAAATATCCAGCCCTTCAGCATCTCGCTCCACAGCGAAAAGAGTTGCGCGTTCCTCGAGGTTGGTAATGACCAGTATGACATCCGCGGCATTCGCCGAAATAACAAAATTTTTCTCGCCGGTGAGCTGAAAAGTGTTTTTATCAATAGGCGTTGCGGCGGTGACAAAATTTTCATCTCCCCACATTGGTTTATTTTCGGTCACGGCTAAGGCCGCAATGATCTCTCCCGACGCGATCCGCGATAAGTATTGCTCTTTTGTTTCCTCGTTGGCTGAAGAGAGATTGATTGCTGATCCGGCGCAAATAACCGAACCTAAAAAGGGGCTGCAATAAAGGCTTCGGCCCATCTCTTCGCAAACGATAGAAAGCTCTACGGGGCCGAATCCAGAGCCGCCATATTCTTCCGGTATTGCTATGCCGGATAGTCCAAGTGATCCGCAAGCGTTCTTCCAAACTTCCCGGTCGAAGCCAAGTTGGGTCTCCATCAGTCGCCGTACTTCGCTAGTCGGGCTGTGCTTTCTAAAGAAATTTTGCAGACTCTCCCTGAATTGGGTCTGCTCCTTTGTGAACAAGTATTCCAAAAAAACCTCATTGTTTATTGCCCAGGTTCACTTAATGTATCATGTAATAGGAGGGAGCTTGTGGGAGTAGCCAATCTACTGAAAGAGGTTTTCGAAAGTTCTCCATTATAGATAGGTTTATATTATTGATTGAACATGAGGGGTGAAAATGGGTGTAGCGACAGAATTATTTGATTTAACCGGTCAGGTGGCTTTGCTTACGGGCGCATCGAAAGGGATGGGAAAATCGATGGCGATGGCGTTAGCCGAGCACGGCAGCAAGGTTGTTGTCTCCAGCAGGAAGCTCGATCAGTGCGAAGAGACGGCTGCAGAAATCAATTCAGCTTGCGGAGAGGAGAGAGCGATCGCGATAGCGTGCAACATCGGTTACAAAGAGCAGCTGCAGTCTCTTGTCGATGAGACACGTGAAAGACTGGGTCCAATCGATACGTTGATTGCGAATGCCGGTGTTAATCCTTTCTATGGATCAATGACGGATATTCCCGATGAAGCATTTGATAAAACGATGAATTCTAACCTGCGCTCTAACCATTGGCTCTGTCAGATGGTTGCACCAGATATGTTAGCTAAGGGCAAAGGCTCGATAATGATCACGGCGAGTGTTGGAGCTTTTGGACCGTCGGATACATTGGGCACCTACAACATTTCCAAGATGGCTGATATCGCCTTGGTTCGGAATCTGGCTCTGGAATGGGGCCCGAAGGGGGTGCGAGTAAATGCGCTGTGCCCGGGGCTGATTAAAACCGACTTTGCTAAAGCTCTTTGGGATAATCCGGAAGCGGCGCAACGGGTTACAGAATCGACGCCTCTTCGCAGGTTTGGTGAGTCCGACGATTTCAAAGGGATAGCGGTATTTGTTGCCTCTGATGCAAGTGCCTACGTTACAGGTCAGGCCTTGACTGTTTGTGGTGGAACCCACATGTTCAGGTAGCATGATTGATCAGGCAAAGCCGGACTGGAAAGAGCCTGTACCAGGGTTTAAATATTTAGAGGAAGAGATATCAGTCTCCCCAGAGTTTCAATATGAGAAGTTGAGAGCTTGCGGTCTCGAACCTTCTGCTTTTGGAACGGATGCTGATCCCGCGTTTTTTATTGGATTGGCCATACAGGCGGGCATAAGGAGCGGGATAAGCGCTGAGGGCAACATCAACATGTTGCAAGGGCTTACGATGCATAAGAGACCTGTTTTGGGTCAAGAACTTGTTATATCAGGAGAAATCCTGTCTGTTTCGGAGGTTCCTCGTGGGCTTCGAGTTGAGACAGATGTCGGCTTTCTCTCTACTGCCGGGGATAGGGTCATTTCGGCTCGCCGTATTTCCCTTAAACCAAGCCAAGATGCTATTTCAACGAAATCGGGGGCTGGTAAAAGGCCCGCCTCGCTTATATCTGATGTTAAAGAGTTGCCTATGGGAGAAATTGTGGAACTAACTCCTCAAGCGGTGAAGGACTACAGCG
>TARA_B100000963_G_scaffold97426_1_pt1 | contig 11981 bp, 11 predicted proteins | sample TARA_B100000963 | Tara Oceans TARA_B100000963 (sample SAMEA2622097) | marine metagenome | biome: marine biome (ENVO:00000447); feature: surface water layer (ENVO:00002042); material: "saline water (ENVO:00002010), including plankton (ENVO:xxxxxxxx)" | depth 5 m | reverse complement strand
AACCGTTTCGAGGGTTCGAATCCCTCTCTCTCCGCCATTTTTTAAAGTTCTTGCACAACTTGTAATTTGTAATAAAATGATTTGGTCGTCATATGGGCGTCAACAGATGAAAAAATTTGTTTACACAATAATTCTAAGTTTAGTGCTCAGCGGCCCAATTTTTGCAGAGACATATCAAGGCAAACATGGGCGCTACTCATCAGGTACTAGTAAAGTAGCCTTTTGTGATCAAGAATGGCCCGCAGGTATAGCCAACTCATTTTGCAGAAAAGCATCTCCATATTTTGAAAACGGTATTGAAATAAATGATGCATGGAGACCTGGAGGTAAGAAGCGTTTTGCAATATTTAAAGATGTTACTGTTCCAATTAGAAGCGGAACATGGGGAAAACAATTTGGAAATGGAACTTTTCACGCAATAGCTTATTCATGGTCGGAAGCACAAAAAATAGTTAATGAATTAAAAGGCGCAACTACATCAAATAATGCTATGAGAAATTCTTTAAATACAAACGAAAAAATTGCTCAGGCTAAACAGATTTGTAAAGATTTGGGTTTTAGAAAAAATTCTGAAAAATTTGCTGATTGCGCTTTGAAAATGATGTCCATGCAATTTAACTCAACTGACAAAGTTGCTAAATCTGGGGGAGGAACATCTCAGAAAGTTTATATTCAAAATGGGAATGATTACGATTTGTTTGATGCAATGATAGATCTTGGTAACTCATTAAGGACTGGCGGCTCTTCGTCTTCATCTAGAAGTACTGGTACTAATTGTAGAGTGGTACAAAGAGCTTATGGTGCTGAAATGTTTTGCAATTAATTGGACTCCACATGGGCGTCAACAGATGAAAAAATTTTTGACAATTATTACTCTAATTTCATTGTGGAGTATAAATAGCAATAGTGAAGTAGTTGCAGGCTTAAAATGCGGCAAGAGCATTATTACAGTAGATAAAAAATATATATACCAGATATTTGTAAATGGTGACATCGACAAATATAAAATTACAAATAAAGATCAGTCTTACTTTGCTGGAACATTAAAAACTAAAAAGACGGTTTACGATGTTTTATTAGACTTAAGCTCCAAATCATTCACAGTAAATAGTAAAGACAATAAGACTGGAATAGCAGGTAGCTATAAAGTGGACTGTTTGTAATCTGATCTTGCATTTTAAAAATGACACTTAGAGATATAATCAATTCAATTCTCGATTACGATTTAGGAGAATTATCTCTAAACTTGGGAGTGTTTATAGCTTTTTTTGTAATTCTAATTCTATGGCCTCTGATTATTATTCTTTTAATAAGACGAGCAGTAACTACCCCAAAAACTTCAGAGATGATTATATGTTTTTTGGCTGCTGCTCTTTTATTAATTTTGGAGATTACAATAATTTGGGTACAATTTTTTTAAGTAAAAAGCTGGACTCCGCATGGGCGCCAGTAGCTCTACTTTTTTAAAATTTGCACAAAAAACTTTGCGCTAATCAATAACTCTAGAAGGCTGGGTTTAAGGCGCACGCTTGGAAAGCGTGTAAACGGGAAACCGTTTCGAGGGTTCGAATCCCTCTCTCTCCGCCATTTTTAGTATTATAAAGGAATGCTTCAGTTTTATTAATTTTCAGGTATACCTATTAAAAAATTATGGGATTAAGAAGATTTTTAAAGACATACCTGTATAAAAAAAAATTTAAAAAAAAGAATTATTCAATTAATTTAAATAATAAAAATATTTTGATTACTGGAAGTAATTCAGGAATTGGCCTCGCCTTAACAAAAATTTTACTAGAAAACAATAATAAAGTCTTTGCAGTTATTAGAGTTGACTCAAATAATTTAGATAAGATTAAAAATGACAATTTAAATAAAATTTATTGTGATTTAAAAGATATCAAAAATTATATTGAGATTGAAAAGAAAATAGAAAATGTGAAGATTGATGCAGTTTTTAATTGCGCAGGAATATACGGAGGATCTTATGAGGAACAGTCAGTAGAAAAATTATTAATTGAAAAATTTGAAGACATATTAATGGTCAATGCATTGTCAGTTGTAAAAATTGTTCAAATTATACTAAAAAAATCTAAACCTGAAACAATTGTAAATATTAGCAGTGATGCAGGTAGTATAAATTTAAATAATGGGGGAGATCATTACTTTTATAGAGTTTCAAAAACCACTATGAACGCAATAACAAAAAATTTATCAATAGATCTATTTAATAAAATCGGATCAACTGTATTTTCAGTTGACCCTGGAAATGTATCAACAAAAATGAACCCTAAGGGCATAATAAGCTCTGAAGAATGTGCTAAATTAATCTTAGATCTGGTATCCAATAAAAAAAAATTAAATGGAAAATTTGTAAATTTACTTGGAAAAGAAATTCCATGGTAATTTAGATAATCTATCCACAAGCAATCTATAATTGTCTTAAATTCTAACAACGAATCAATTAATAATTAGTTAAGGGCAGTGGAGGGAGACTGAAGCTGCCTTTGCTTTTTATAATCTCTTAATTCCAATTACTTTTAATTTTGCTGTCTTTTTAATTCTTTTAATTGTTTGGTCAATTCCCATAACAACTGTCTTTTTCATTGGACCATAGGCGTGAATAAGTTTTTTATCAGAAAGAGCGACAGCCACATGACCTCTCCAATAAATGATATCATTTTTTTTTATTTTTTTTAGTTTTATATTCTTTTTAAAAAATTTAACTTGATCTTTAGCATCTCTTGGACAAAATTTATTATTAAAATTTAAAAAAATTTGTATTAATGCTGAGCAATCTATCCCTTTAAAAGTTTTTCCACCCCACTTATACTTAATATCTTTAAAAATAGATATTTTTCTAAAAAGGTTTTTTTCTTTAAAAGTTATAGGCTTTACGTCATTTTTATTAATCCATCCTTTTGAAAATCTTAAAAAATTTTTTTTATATTCTATAACTTTTATTTTCGAACCAAATGATATTTCACTTATTTTATCACTATTTGGAAGCCTAAAAACTTTTGACTTTAAAACGCTCACTTTATGTGTTGGTTTAAAAAAATCAGAAAATTTTTTTTTTTTAATAAAACCACTGTAACCGTCTTCCTTAATTTTAATTTTTACCCAATTTCTACTTCTTTTAGATATTGAAAAACTATCTCCATAAATCATTTGCGTTACGATTTCAGACTTGTTTGATGGTCTTTTATGAAGATTTATAACAGTAAAATTATTTGTAAAATATCTAGTCATTTAATTTGAGTTTGTCTTTGATCATATATAGAAATATTAAGGATGGTATAACCATCAGAGCCGTAATGATAAAGAATATCCCCCAATCTCCATTTAACCAATCAACCAAAGCTCCTGAAGATGCAGCCAAAAATGTTCTTCCAGCTGTACCAATAGATGAAAGAAGAGCATATTGAGTAGCCGTGTAAGTTCTATCAACAAGCATAGAAATAAATGCAACAAAAGCCACTGTTGCAAAGGCTGCTGCCATATCATCAAATATTACCGCAATAGCAAATAATAATTCAGATTTACCTGACCAAGCTAGTAAAGAAAATAACAGATTGGTTGATGCCATTAATATCCCTGAAACGAACATCGCTTTTATTACTCCGGATCTAATCGCAAAAAGACCACCAATCAATGTGAAAATAACCGTTGTTATCCAACCAAGTCCTTTAGAATAGAGGGCAATGTCTGATTTTGTAAATCCTATTTCTTTGTAGAAAATTACAGACATTCTACCTAAGAAAGCTTCACCTATTTTAAAAAGAAATACGAACCCCAAAATTGCTAAAGCTATGCTAAAACCATTTTTTTTGAAAAAACTTACCACTGGACCAATTACCGTCCCTGTTAACCACGCAAATATCTTTGTAGCCATACTTGGAGAGCCAAGTTTATTTTCAATCATTCTATCTGTTTGTTTTTGATTTTCAGTTCTATCGGTGCTTAAAGGCTCATTTACAAATAAAAGGCCTATATTAAAAATTATAATTAATATTCCTAAACACAAAAAAGTTATTTGCCAGTATTCTTCGAAACCCGCCTGTTGAAAAAATTCAGCTATAAATAAAGATGCAACGCCACCTAGCTTATAACCAGTCCACCAACCAACAACTGACATCGCAGCACCTGCCTGCATGGATTTTCCCTCATTTTCACCTATTTGCTCAATTCTTAGAGCGTCGACTGTTATATCCTGTGTAGCTGAAGCTACAGCAATTATTAGACCAATACTAATCACTAGCGCTAGATTTATTGTAGGATTTATAAAGCTCCAACAAACTAAACAAACTAAAATAATAGTTTGCATAGTTATAATCCACCCACGCCTATGTCCTACTTTTTTTGTTAACCAAGGAATTTTAATTCTGTCTATAATTGGCGCCCAAAGATAATTAAAAGCATAAACAGCAAATATTAAACCTGCCCAGCCTATAGTACTTCTACTTAAACCATCCTCTTTTAACCAAAGACTTAAACTACTCCCTATAATAACCCATGGAAAACCACTTATTGCACCAAGTAAAAGAATCTTAATCATCCTTTTGTCAAAATAAACTTTGAATGTTTCTGACAAGGAATTTTTTTTATTAATTTCCATAATTTAACTTCTCCAAAATGAAGGGAAAAACAATACTAAAACTGCAAAAAGCTCTAATCTTCCAAGCAACATACCAGCTGACAAGATCCATTTTGAAATATCGGGTATATCTTTGTAGTTTCCGTTAGGTCCAATTATATCTCCTAAGCCAGGACCAACATTTGAAATAGAACTAGCTGCTCCTGAGATAGATGTTATAAAATCTAATCCACTTATGGAGAGAAGCATTGCAATTATCAGAAATAAAAATAAAAAAGTGAAGATAAAGATTATTACAGAATTGATAAAATCATCAGAAATTTTTTGATTATTGTATTTAATAATTATTACACTATTTGGTGAAATTAGTTTTTTGATTTGATTTTTTAAAAATATTAACAACATCTGTAATCTAAAAATTTTTATTCCACAAGCAGTAGAACCTGCACAACCACCTATAAACATTAAAATTAAGAAAAAAATTAAAGAAAATTTTCCCCACAATCCAAAATCATCTGTTACATATCCAGTACCAGATAAAATTGAGATTACATTAAAAGATGCTATTCTAATTTTATCTAATAAACTACTCTCATAATTTATAAACAAAAGATAAAAAAACATTACAATTATTGAAAAAGTCAATAAATAAATTAAACCTTTAATTTGAACATCTTTAAAAAAGACTTTTTTATTTCCTTTAACAAACTTTAGGTAGGAAATAAAAGGTATGCTTCCTAATATGATAAAAATACTTGCAATTATTTCAATATTTGAATTTTTAAAAAAGCCTATAGAGTCATTGTGAGTCGAAAAACCTCCTGTTGCAATTGTTGTCATGGCATGGCTTATACTGTCAAAAATTGTCATACCAAATGTCCAATAAAAAAAACCACAGAGAAAAGTTAAAAGAAGATAAGTTGAAATTATTATAGTAGCTACCTCAATAGTTCGCGGTAGAATTTTTTCAGTACTATCTGGCCCCTCCATTTTAAATAATTGCATACCACCAACTTTTAAAAGCGGTAAAATTGTTATTGCCATTACAACTATACCAATTCCACCTAACCATTGCATTATCGCTCTCCATAATAAAATACTTTTCGGACTTTTGTCTAAGTCGGATATAATAGTTGCACCAGTAGTAGTTATTCCAGACATGCTCTCAAAAAAAGCCTCACTAAAACTAAAATCTTGAGTAGAAAATAAAAATGGCAAACTTCCGAAAGTAGCCACCATAATCCATGCTAGAGAAGAAAATAAAAATGTTTGCCTTAAATTTAGTTTAAATTCTCTCTCAAGATTAGCTAAGATAAACAAAACTCCAATGAAGATTGTTAGAAATGATGCCGATATAAAGCTATGACTGCCCTCATTTAATACGACCTGTAATACGTATGGAGCTAACATTGAAGTGCCCAAAACGATTAATAATATACCAATTAAAAAAAAGACGGTTTTGTTAGTTGCCATTAAATTTGAGATTATTTAAATAGAACCAAAATTCAACTTAATATCATGCAATTATATCTGTATTTTGTATATAAAATTTAATAAACCTTAGTTATGCTTGATAACGACTTAATTCAATCTACTTCTTCGTGGCCTTTCGTGGAAGTAAGAAAACTTCTTAAAGACAGAAAAGAGATAATTAAAAAAAAGAACAAAATTACATTCCAAACAGGCTATGGGCCTAGTGGATTACCTCATATAGGAACTTTTGGAGAAGTAGCAAGGACTTCGATGATGATCAACGCTCTTAACCATATAGAAAAAATAAATCACGAGTTAATCACGTTTTCTGATGATATGGATGGCTTAAGAAAAATACCTGAAAATATACCAAATGATGACATTCTAAAAAAAAATATTGGTAAGCCTTTAACTTCAATACCTGATCCTTTTCATAAATTTGAAAGTTTCGGTGAACACAATAATGAAATGCTCAAAGATTTTTTGAATAAATTCAATTTTAGATTTGTTTTTAAAAGTTCAACAGATAATTACAAAAAAGGAATTTTTAATAATTCTTTAATGCGAGTTCTAGAAAAATATGATGAAATCATGAATATAATTTTACCAACTTTAAGAGAAGAAAGACGAAAAACTTACTGTCCGTTTTTACCTATATGTCCAAATACAGGAAAGGTTCTAGAAATACCATTAATAAGCATGGATAAAAAAAATGGAACAGTCATATTTGATGATAATGGTAAAAAAATTGAGAAAAACATTTTAAACGGTAACTGTAAACTCCAATGGAAAGTGGATTGGGCTATGCGATGGTTTACATTTGATGTAGATTTTGAAATGTACGGTAAAGATTTAACAGAAAGTGCCATTTTATCTTCTAAGATTTGCAGAACTCTGGGAAAAAATCCTCCAAATGGTTTTGCCTACGAACTTTTTTTAGACGAAAAGGGTGAAAAAATATCGAAATCAAAAGGAAACGGCATCACAATAGATCAGTGGTTAAGGTATGCTTCTCCTGAAAGTCTAGCTCTTTATATGTACCCCAACCCAAAAAGAGCAAAAAAACTTTATTCTGAGGTCGTACCAAAAACAGTAGATGAGTATCTTTCTTTTATTGAAAAATATCCCTCTCAAGAACTAAAAGATCAAATACAAAATCCTGTATGGCATATTCATAATGGAAATCCACCAAGAGAAAAATTAGTAATGCCATTTTCAATGCTACTTAATTTAGTGGGCTCAAGTAACGCTGATAATAAAGATATCCTTTGGAAGTTTATTAATAGATTTCATAAAGAAATTAAACCTAAAAACCATAAAATTCTTGATGGATTAACTGAGTACGCAATTAATTATTTTAAAGATAAAGTCGAGCCAAATAAAAAATTTAAAAAACCAAGTGAAAGAGAAAAACAAGCCTTGAAAAATTTAGTTTTAAAATTAAAAGAGATAAAACAAACATTAGATCCAGAAGAAATTCAAACGCATGTATACACTGTTGGAAAAGAAAACGGATACGAAAAAAATCTTAGGAATTGGTTCAAACTAATTTATGAGGTTGTCTTTGGTGAAGAAAATGGCCCAAGGATGGGTTTTTTTATAAGTTTTTTTGGATTAAATGAAACAATAGAACTAATTAATGATAAAATAAAATAATGTTTTCAATTTTTAGACCCTATATTTTCTCTCTTGATCCTGAAGTTGCACACGATTTGGCTATCAAATCCTTAAAATTCAATGTTTTACCTAAAAGCATTTTCAGTGTTGATAATGAAGAGATTTTAGAAACTAATCTGTTTGGTGAAAAAATTCCCAATCCTATCGGTCTAGCTGCTGGTTTCGATAAAAGCGCTGAAGTATACAATTCACTGTTTAAACTTGGTTATGGTTTTATTGAAGTTGGTACAATTACTCCAAAAAGACAACTTGGCAATCCAAAACCCAGAATTTTTCGCTTGGAAAAAGATCAAGCTTTAATTAACAGGCTCGGTTTTAATAACCATGGCTCTGAAATTGTTTCTAAAAGAATATCAGATAATCTCCCTAGTGGTTTTTTAGGAATTAACGTTGGGCCTAACAAAGATACTAAAAATAAAGAAGAGGATTATTATATATGTTTATCAAAGCTATCTTCACATGCAGGTTACATTACAATAAATATCTCATCTCCTAATACAGAAGGATTAAGAGATTTTCATGATAAGAAAGAATTAGAAAAACTTCTTAGAGGTATTAATAAAGTAAAAAAAAATAAAAATATTTCAAAACCTATAGCGATTAAACTCTCACCAGATATAAGTGATAATGAAATTAGTATTATAATGGAATTAATTAGCAAATATGAAATTAGAGGAATTATAGTTTCTAATACTACCGATAAAAACCGAGAAAATTTATTTGACGCTAAAAAAAATGAGATTGGTGGTCTTTCAGGACAACCATTAAAGGATTTGTCCACTAGATTAATACAAAAATTTTACAAAGAAACCCGAGGTAAAATTCAAATAATTGGTGTTGGCGGAGTAGACTCAGGTAAGAGTGCCTTCGAAAAAATATGCGCAGGAGCAGATGCCGTACAATTATATACAGGTATGGTTTATAAAGGCCCTGGAGTAGTTAAAGAGATAAAAAAAGAGTTAATTTCGATTTTAAAAAAAGAAAATATTAAAAATATTGAAGAAGCGGTCGGAATTAATGCTTGACCGTTCTCATTACTAGAATTATATAGCTTTAGAAAATTTATGTCAAAAAAATGTGAATTAACAGGAATATCACCCTTAAAAGGTCATAACGTAAGCCATGCAAAAAATAAAACTAAAAGAAGGTTTTTGCCAAATTTAAAAAAGGTTACTTTTAGAAGCGATATTTTAAAAAAAGATATAAAGCTTAGCGTAGCGAACGCTGCATTAAGGACTGTAGATTTCAAAGGTGGTCTAGATAAATTTCTGATATCAGCAAAAAAAACTAAGTTATCAAAAAAAGTTCAAAAAATTAAAGCATCTATTTCATCGAAATCATAACTTTTAATGAATTTATTTTTTAAACTCTCACTTTTAATGGGTTTAATTGTAGTTATTTCAAACTACTTAGTTCAATTTCCAATTCAATATTTTGGTCTAAATGAAATCTTAACCTATGGCGCTTTTAGTTATCCAATCTCTTTTTTAATTACAGATTTAGCTAACCGTGCATACGGAAAAGTAGTAGCAAGAAAAGTGGTATATATAGGCTTTACAATTGGTTTGCTTTTAACATTGTTTGTATCTACTAATTTTTCAGATATTATTTCTGTAAGAATTGCCATTGGTTCAGGAGTTGCATTTTTTATTGCTCAAAACTTAGACGTTCAAATTTTTGACTATCTAAGAAAAAAAACATGGTATGTAGCGCCACTTACATCGTCAGTAACAGGATCTATAACTGATACATTTCTATTTTTTTCAATTGCCTTTTACGCAACAGGTATTTCTTGGGTGACCTTGGCTTTTGGAGATTTAGCAGTTAAACTATTGATAACAATGGTAATGCTTATTCCATTTAGATTGTTTATTAACAAAATAAAAGATTTTTCTAATAGTTCAGTAACAGAAATAAAAAATTAATGAATTGTCTTTTTATTCTTTTCAACGAATAGATCTGTTAATTGATTAATCATTACATCTCCTAAATCTTGGACGTCTGTAATTTTTACAGCTTGATTATAGTATCTTGTAACATCATGACCAATACCAATAGCTAACAATTCGATATTGGTTTTATTTTCAATCCATTTTACCGTCTTCTTAAGATTAGACTCTAAATAATCACTTGTATTAGTAGAAAGCGTAGAATCATCTACTGGAGCTCCATCTGAAATCACCATTAATATTTTTCTTTCCTCTTTTCTTCTATTCATTTTGTTGAAAGCCCATTTCAGTGCTTCACCATCGATATTTTCTTTTAATAATCCTTCTTTAAGCATTAAACCCATGTTATTTTTAGCCTGTCTCCAAGGTGTATCCGCTGATTTATATATTATATGTCTAAGATCATTTAATCTTCCTGGAAGAATTGGTTTATCATTTTTCATCCATTTTTCTCTAGACGATCCACCTTTCCAATGCTTAGTCGTAAAACCAAGTATTTCAACTTTAACAGCGCATCTTTCCAAAGTTCTTGAAAGTATGTCTGCACATATAGCTGCAACTGAAATTGGTTTACCTCTCATGGAGCCAGAATTATCGATTAAAATTGTTACTAATGTATCTTTAAATTCAATATCTTTTTCTTTTTTAAAAGACAAAGAGTTAAATGGGTCCATTATTATTCTTGGCAATTTTGATGTATCCAATAGACCCTCTTCTAAGTCGAAATTCCAAGACCTATTTTGTTTTGCTAAAAGTTTTCTTTGTAACTTATTAGCAAGTTTAGAAATAAAATTTTTTAACTGAAGTAATTGTTGGTCTAAATTTTTTCTAAGCCTTGTTAGTTCTTCAGTGTTTTCTAACTCTTCAGCTTTAACAATTTCATCAAATTCTTCAGTATAAGTTTTATAATTTATATCACCTAAGGCACTATTACCTTTTTTTCTAAAATCTGTTTGAGAACTATCCTCTATCTCTATGTCTTCTTCAGCTTGATCTGAGTCTTTCGCCTCATTTTCAAGATCTGGCATGCCAGCGTCTATGGACATCTCCTCTTTCTTATCCTCTTTTTCTTTTGCATTTTTTTCCTGATTATCTGGTTTATTTTGCTTATTATCATTATTTTGTTCATCATCTTTTTTTTCTTCTTCATCCAAATTTTCATCAAGATTCATATTTGCTATTAGCTCAGAAATTAATGAATTAAATTTCTCTTGATCTAAAGCAAAATCGTTTAGTAGCTTAATTTTATCTTTAAATTTTTCATTTAAGTCTTTTTTGTATGATTTTAATTTTTTATCAATTTGATTATTATTTTCAAAATTAAGAAATTTAATTCTTAGATAATTTTCAAAAGACTCAACAATTTTATCCTCACTACTTTTTAGATCTAACCCGGATAACCTCTCTTGGTAAAACGACTCGATATTATTTTTTACCCCTTTAAAATAGCTAGTTCCAATTTTTTCACATCTAATTTTTTCTGAAATTTTATACAATTGCTTAGATATATTTCCGTCTGGCTCGAATTGCTTAAATGTTTTAGGATCAGAAAATCTGTGTGTAAGGGACTTCGAGTCCGCTATTGCTCTTATTTGATTGTAATTTAATTTGTTATTAATTGTACTAAGCTCAGGTAGCCTAATTAAATCCTTTTCTGATTTTGAGCTGTCGTTACCAAAAGTAACTTCAATTTTTTCAGAATTAGATAATGATCTTACCGTTGAACTTATTGCGGTTTTAAAATCTGCTATTTTCTCTTTTTTATTTTCCACTTTATAAAGTGATATTTATTGATGACTCAGGTAAGTCTTTGCCAAAGCATCTCTGGTAATATTCAGATATTATTTTTTTTTCTAGTTCATCACATTTATTTAAAAAAGTGATCCTAAAAGCATACCCTTGATCCTTAAAGATACTTGTATTCTCGGCCCAATGTAAAACAGTTCGAGGACTCATAACGGTTGATATATCGCCATTTACAAAACCTTTTCTAGTAAGATCCGCAACTTTAATCATATTTGACAAAAGTTCTTTACCCTCCTTAGTATTAAAACTTTTATTCTTTGCCGAAATTATTTCTAATTCTTTTTCAAATGGCAGGTAATTCAATGTTGAAACAATATTCCATCTATCCATCTGACCTTGGTTAATTTGTTGAGTACCATGATATAAACCAGTTGTGTCGCCTAGACCAACCGTATTGGTAGTTGCAAAAATTCTAAATAAATCGTGTTGTTGTAGAACTTTATTTTTATCTAATAATGTAAAATTTCCTTCACTTTCTAAAA
>TARA_B100000963_G_scaffold61995_2_pt1 | contig 11982 bp, 5 predicted proteins | sample TARA_B100000963 | Tara Oceans TARA_B100000963 (sample SAMEA2622097) | marine metagenome | biome: marine biome (ENVO:00000447); feature: surface water layer (ENVO:00002042); material: "saline water (ENVO:00002010), including plankton (ENVO:xxxxxxxx)" | depth 5 m | reverse complement strand
AACTCGAATTTATATGGAGGCATTTTGAAAAAAATTTTTGGCCATCGTGGGTTACCTCGTATTTACAAAGAAAATACGTTTAAAGGTATCAATAAAGCCTTTAAATACTGCGATTTTGTTGAAGTTGATGTCCGGTTGACAAAAGACAAAGAACTAATTTTATTCCATGACCCAAACATTGGAGATGATTTAATTAAAGATTTATCACTTGCCGAGCTTGACTTATTAATAAAAAATGGATCAGTAAAAGAGTGTGTGTTAACCTCTAGAGATCAGCTCCATGGACGTGTAAATTTCGAAATCAAAACGGATACATTAGAGGATTCTGAAGTTGACATATTGTTTCAAAAAATGCTTTCTATTTTGGATCCCCAAGATATCGTTTCATCCTTCAATTGGAAATCTATTCAATCATTTAAAAATTTATTCAATTGCAGTTATGGAATTATTTTCGACAGAGAAGAGGAGTTATTTGAGGCACAAGCTCTCTCTCATCATGATGAGAAGTTATTTTTTATGACACATTACAGTCTTATTGAAAGTAGAAACTTTGACCTACCCAAAAGTAAAACTGTTTTATGGACAGTGAATAATGAAGCTGATTTTCAGCGATATATGGAAATGGAAATTTATGGAATTGTGACAGACATTCCTGATACAATGCAGTTATATAGAAAGTGAGAGAATGGCTTTAATTGATGAATTAAGTGATGCTTTAAAAGAAGCAATGAAGGCAAAGGATAAACCTAAATTAGATGCTATTAGACAAGTACAGACTGAGATTGCAAAAAAGAAGTCTGAAAAAGGTGAGGAAGCAACTGATGACCTTGTACTTGGAGTTATCTCTTCCTATGTTAAAAAAATGACTAAAGCTGTTGAGGAATATAAATCTCTTGGAGATAGAGGGTTGGAGATGGCAGAAAAGATTCAGTTTGAAATTGATTTTTTAAGTAATTGGCTTCCAGAGCAATTGAGTGAAGAGGAAGTTATAAATATCATAGATCAGGTACTTAATGATATGGGTGAGGTTGATATGTCTCAAATGGGTAAAATTATTGGTGCTGTTATGGCAAAAGCAGATGGTCTTGATGGTTCAGTGGTCAGTAAATTAGTTAGAGAAAAAATTCAATAGATTCGATTGGAATTTACTTAATATTCTTTAAATTTTGAATTTATTCTTTTGCAATTAACATTCTTTATGTGAAAACGTTTAAATATATACTCTTAGCAATTATTTCAATAAATGTTTTTGTTTGGTTAATAACATATTTTTTAAATATAAATCTGTTTTCAATATTACAAATCCAAAATTTTAACCTTGCAATTGAGGAACCTCGTTATAAATTAAATCCAAGTTCTTCTAATGAACAAGGAGGATTATTTTCAATTGAGGAACCTCGTTATAAATTAAATCCAAGTTCTTCCAATGCACAAGGAGGAGCATTTGATCAAGTTATTTTCTTATATGATTCAGAATGCAATAAGTTCGGCCCTTTTAGCTATCAAGAAGTTTTCCAAGAAATTTCAGATGGTTTAAATTGGAAGTGCGAAAAGGATATTCCAAATGAAAACGAGGTTTTGATCTATTTACATGAAAGAAGAGAAGGAGGAAAAGCTACAGTTAAAAGTAATATCACAAATTTAATTTACTCTTTTCCAGGCTTCGAGGGTGATGAAGAGACTAATACCAGAATTCAACTTGCAATTTACCAGTTGCCTGAACCTCTAAGAATAATTTTAACGACCGAAGTCCGGGTACTCAATGGGTGCCATCCTTACGGAGAGGCTTTATTTAATAGATGTGTCTATGGTGTATTTGATCCAGTTGGTTATGATGCCGATGGAAAATATGGTAACGAATGGGATATGACAATATGGATCTCTGATCGAGGAATAGAGTCTGGAAGATTAAAAGATATTCTTATTCATGAAGCAGCACATGCCTATTCTTATTTAGTATTGCGAAATTGCGTAGTTTCAGACGGGTCTAGCTTTAGAGAGTTAGCACATAAAAGATATGGTGACGAGGAAAACTTAGCTGATGTTTTTGTTATTTATTATGGAGGAAAGTGGACAAATTATTATAAACGAGACAATATCCCGATTGGAGATCGAAGTTGGATGAGCAATATGATCAATTATTGTGATTTGTACCAAGAAGCACTATCTACGCTGTCCTCATAGTTCTAAATTGAAAAAATTAATGGTTGTTTGAGACAAAATAACATTTATCCTTACTAATTATGAAAAATAATTCTTTCACTGTAGCGGTGCTTGGTGCTGGCAATATTGGTTCATCAGTTATTGAACGTTTATTAAAACTAGATAATGAAATCATAAATTTGAATTTGTCAAAAGTACTTGTCTCGGATCTATCAAAAAATAGAGGCTTTGATAAAGGATTACTTACCTCTGACTTTAATGAAATTCTTAACGATGAAAAAATAGACTTAGTAATAGAGGTTCTTGGGGGAGTAGAACCTGGTAGAGATTATATAAAAGCATTATTAGAAAATGGAAAATCTGTAATTACTGCAAATAAAGATATTATTGCTGATTGTGGTAGTGAATTAATACAAATAGCTCAAGAAAATAATGTGTGTCTTTATTTTGAAGCTGCAGTTGCTGCAGGGATACCAGTATTAAAGCCTTTAATTGAAAGTTTAAGAGGAGAAGAGCTAACAAGAGTCGCAGGAATAATAAACGGCACAAGTAATTACATTTTGACTGCCATGGAGGAAGGCAGTACCTATGAAGACGCATTACAACAAGCCCAGGAACTTGGCTATGCAGAGCCAGACCCAACAAATGATGTTGAGGGTATTGATGCAAAATACAAAGCAATGATTCTCTCTTTGTTGTGTTTTGGAGTTTCTCCTTCCGTTGATGATGTATTTACAGATGGAATCTCGAATATAACTAAAGAAGATTTTGACTGGGCTAAAAGGCTTAATAAAACAATCAAATTAGTAGCTCAGATTGATAATGGTGATGATGGCTTCAATGCAAGAGTATATCCAGTACTTGTTGATAGCAAACACCCTTTAGCTTCCATAAGAGGTGCATTAAATGCGGTATTAGTTGAAGGGGAAAATATTAATCAATTAGTTTTCTCTGGACCAGGTGCAGGTGCAGCACCAACAGCAAGTGCAATCATTGGCGATGTTCTTAGTGCTTGTCATCAAATGGTCAGTAGTCAAACAAACTGGTATCCACTAAGAACTCTCAAAAGTGGCAACAAAGAATTTAAAGATGTTCAATCAAGTTGGTTTATAAGGTTATCTGTAAAAGATGAGCCTGGAGTTTTAGCTACTATTGCTGGAATATTTGGTGAAAACAATGTAAGCATAGAAAGTGTGATACAAGAGGGAAGAGGAGATAACGCAGAATTAGTCCTTGTCACACACGAAGCAGAGGAGAATAATCTAACCAGCTCAATTGAAAGTATTTCTAATTTAAGTAGTGTGAGCTTAGTGACTTCAAATATAAGAGTCTTTATTTAAAAAGTGATTACATACCAATCAACTCGTGGGAGTAGCAAAAAGCTATCATTTCATGACATTATTCTCTCAGGTGTTGCTGATGATAAAGGTCTCTACTTACCAACCTCAACAACAGTCGAGAATTTAAGTTACCTTACACAAGAAGATTTAAGTTACGAAGACTTTGTAAAAACAATCTTTATTGCACTTGATGAAAATTCTGCAAAATATGTTGAAGGTTTATCAATTTATCCAGGTTTTGAAATCTCACCAACACCAGTATTAAAAGAGATTGAAGAAAACAAATATGTAATGGAACTATTTCATGGTCCAACAAAATCATTCAAAGACTACGCTCTCCAGCCTCTTGGAGCAATAGCAGACAAACGATTGAGTGAGCTTGGAGAAAAAGGTTTGGTAATTGTTGCTACTAGTGGAGATACTGGTAGTGCGGCCATCCAGGCCGTGAAAAATTCCAAAAATATTGATATTGTTGTACTTCATCCACATAACAAGGTGAGCGAATACCAGAGAAGACAAATGACTGAAGTAATTCAAGATAATGTTTTAAATATTGCTATTGAGGGTTCTTATGATGATTGTCAAAATATTGTAAAAAAACTATTGCAAAATAACTCATTCAATAGAAAAGTAGTTTCATTAAACTCGATAAATTGGCTTCGAGTTATGGGTCAAACTGCTTATTATGTTTGGCTCACTAAGCAATTTACTTCTCCAATTAACATTGCGATACCATCAGGAAATTTTGGAAATGCTTACTCTGCTTGGTTCGGAAGAAATAACGGTCTTCCAATAAATGAAATATTTTGTACTTCGAATGTTAATGATGTTTTAACTAGATTTATTTCTTCAGGTAATTTAGAACCCAGAGAAACTATACCCTCAGTTGCTCCAAGTATGGATATTCAGATTCCATCAAGCTTAGAAAGATTAATTTACGATCTTGAAGGCGAAGCTGAATCTTTTTACGATCAGTTACAAAGTCAAAAAATTGCAAACCTCACAGAAGAGTCTACTGCTGAATTACAAAACGTTTTTTCATCTCTATCTTTTGATGACGAGATGATTTTAAAAGAGATTGAACTATTTTATAAAAATTATGGATGGATAATTGATCCACATACTGCGACTGCGTTATCTTCAAGTGCTTCTTTTTCTTCTAATCTTCCAGTGGTTGGGGTAGCAACTGCTTCACCAGAAAAATTTAGTAATGTTATTTCTAAGATTATTGATGAATTTACAATCGAAAATAAAAAAAATAAAGAAAAATATTTAGTCCTAAAAGCCAATTCACTATTGGTTGAAAATACAATTCAAGAACATTTATAAAAAAAATATTTAAAAAGATTATATTCATCGATTAATATCTCCGTATGGATTCTGCAAAAGATGGTAGAGCATTAAGGCAACAAAATATTTATGACCTTAATAGGGAAAAGCTGATTAATACTGCAGTTCAAGTAATTAATGAAATTGGAGATATAAAAGAAGTTACTTTGACACAGATCGCAAAAGAGGCTGGAGTTTCCCCTGCAACTGCATATAACCATTTTCCTGAAAGGATGGAGGATGTGTATTCAGCCATTGTTCACTCAAAAATGGATGTTGCAGCAAATATGGGCGCAACAATTGCAGATAAGTCATTAAGCCCAATTGAAAAATTAAAACAGATTCCCATTACTTACGCTGAAAACTTAGTAAGCCTTGGTTACGCCGGCAAGGTTCTTATAGTTCAAATGTTTAATTTAATTAAAGTTGATAAATGGTTAGATCAAGACCCCGTCCAGGCTATTAAAGCGTTATTAGATACTACTGATGATTATAAAGATAAATCTGACGAAATTGCCCTAAATATTGCTACTGCTTTTAGGGGAGCGATGTTTGAGTATGCTTTAAACATTGGTGATCAAGTACTTTTCAATAGATATACAGAGGAATATTTCCTCAAAACATCTGAAAAATTAGTTGATAATATTCTTAGACAATACTGAAACAGTACATTTAGCTCTTCAATATTAAATTAAAGGAAAAATTTATACATAATTTACTTTACTTTTAATTGATTCTAGTTAAACTTAACTTAAGTTGATTAGAACCAAATCTAATCAAAATGTTGTTGAGTAGTATGAGTAATAAATTTATTTATTGGTATTTAAATTTTGCGTCTTGTATTAACTCGTCAACTATCAAAAAAATACTCAAAACAACAACTTACATTGCACTATTTACCATTGTGTTTATCACTTCTTGGGCTGTGCCGCAAGAAGAGGCATCTGCAACTGCTAACTGGGAATGTAACGATTCGTTTGCTAGAGCATACTTTTACAAATTAGATTGGGATTATACATCTACTAGCTTCACTATTGACCAATATGTAGCTACAGAGACGACAACCATTCAACGAGAAACAACAACTGTAGACTTTAGCTCTACATCAAATATTGTAGGAAATGTAAAAGGTATTAACGCTCTAGCGATGTCACCAACAGGAGTTATGTATGTAACAATAACCTCTGATGGACATGGTACTCACCTGTTTACTATTAGTACTGCAGGTGTACTTACACCTCTAGCTCATATTGCTGACTACACCCAGGTTGGTGATCTTGATTTTTATGATGGTGTAAATGGTTACTATGGTTTCTCATCTGGTGAATACGTAGTAAATGCAAATGGTAATGATCAGATTTATATGGCTCAAGCTGGTTTCAAGCACGGCTATATTTACAATGTTGATACTGGAGGAGTCACTACTTTTGCTGATCCAGGTATGACCACACACATTAATGCTGCTGACTTTTCTTACATAGGGGACTGGGATGGGTATGAGCTTGCAACTTATAATGCTTTAGCTAACAAAGTTGTTCTTTATGATAAAGACAACAACTCAATCTCAGAAGTCACTCCATCAAATGCACAATTTAACGGTGTCTCAGCAACACTTGCTAGCTATACCTACAAAACTCCAGAGGGAGAGATTCGTTTCATTATTGATGATGGTCTTGGAAATAGATTTGAAGTTAAGAGAACTGGAACTAATCAATATACCGTAGCTACAAAAGGAACAACATTTACAAGTGATAACACAGACGGTGCTTCCTGTGGACCAAATGCGTATGATCCGTTTGCTCCATCATTCAAAACTTCTCTTGGTGCTTGTGCAAGCGGTTACCAACAACCAACTCTTCTTATTACCAACAACAGACAAACAACCCAGTATTTTGATGTAGATTACAGAATTGCTGGTGGAAGCTGGACAGAGCTATTAGACGGAACCCAGATATCTCCAGGTGGTCAGTTCTCGACATCTGGTGCACCAGCTGTATACCAAGGACAGACGGTGGAGTATCGGATGAAGTACGACACATCTAATCCATCAAGTGGTGGAACAAGGTATACAGTAGGAGATTTATTAACAGGTTCTGGATGTGGTGATTATGCTGCAGGTACAGTTGATACTGCTGCTGGGACATGTGATGGAGGTTCTTCTACACCATCAGTAACGCTTACAAATACAGGAACAGTTAATGCATATTTTGATGTACAGTACAAAATTACCTCAAGTGGTACTTGGATAACTTTTATAGATGGTGAGTTAGTTGTCTCAGGAACACCAGAGACAATCAGTTTGCCAACAACAGTAGCAAATGGTCAGACAGTATATTTTCAGTACATTGTGGCAGATGCTAATCCAACAGCTACGACTGGGTTTACATCAGCTACGAATAGGACTATAGATTGTAAAACCTACACAGGTACTATTACTGCAACCACGAATGGAACCTGTAACAACGACTATATGTCTTATACTGTCACACTGAGTAATACAGGAAACACATCCATGTATTTTTCTCATGCAAAACGAACTTCTATAGGTTCAAGTGCTTTTAGCTGGCAAGATCAATGGGGCCGTACAATCAATGCCGGCCAAACTTATACATACACAGCAAATGTTTATCACGGAGTTATTCCAGAATTTAAAATGGTGTATGGCACAAGCAATTATATTTACTACGCAACAGATTTACACTCCTCTGGTAACACTGAAGGTACATTCACTTCAAGAAGTTATGGTGGTTCTTTAAAATCAGGAGATTCCTGGATTCGATGGACCGCAAGTAATGCTGTAGATTGTCTTTGGTGGGGTAACGGTGGAGAATCAACAAATAGCAGTGCCAATTACACTAGAATTTCTCAGAGCACTTCTCAAATATGTGATGGCTCCGGTAATGCAACCCTACGACTTACAGTAACCAACTACAATGCATCAAATGACAGCTACGGCGGTTATATTGATGTAGAGTTTTCGCCAGATAATGTTAATTGGACGGAGGTCGTAGACGGGCAGGCCCTTGCCGATGGTCAATCCCTTACTTTTTCAGCAACAGAAACTATTGCTTCGTCTTCAACAGGATATTTTAGATATCGTATTGCTGAGACAAATCCAACGGACTCAACATCAAACGCAGCTTGGGCAGTTTTTAGTAGAGAAGCGAACTGTGTTGCCGACTTTACACAGTCAGCAACCTTTAGTACTTGTTCCTCTGTCGGAAGGTACTCAACTCTCTCAGTAACTAATAATGAAGCACAGACTTTGTATTTCAAAGCTGCGCCTTCTTTAAATTCATCTTCATACTACAACCAATATTCTTCAAGCTATGTTGATTGGTCTAACGCAATAACTTTTTCAGTCGCAGCAGGTCAAACTCTAACTTATGATGCTACCAACAGTCCAGACATGAGAAAACTGTACCCTGACGATACTGAGGGTTATATGCAGTGGGTTGTACAAGGTTCTTATATTGAGAATCCTGATTGGACCAATACAAGTGCGTACCCATATAAATATACAACCTATGAATTCAACGACTGTAACCCATCAGTTACATTAAGTTATGAAGTTACAGCGTGTAGCTCAGCAGGTCAGACCTCTACATTAACTCTTACTAATAATGAGTCAGAGACTGTTTATTTTAAAGTAACACCGACAAAAACAGCTAACCCGTATAGCTACAATACCGGATCTGCATTCGATTCTTCAGATACAACAACGTTCTCGATTGCTGCTGGGCAAACTTTGGTTTACACCGCTGGAGCAAAAACATATACCAATGAAGCAACTGCTTATATGGGGTGGAAAATTCAGAAGTCTTATACTGAAAATCCATCATGGAATACCACTATTTATGAAGAACAATTTATAAATAATCCATCAAATGGAATTAGTTGGTTTCACGACTGTTCCCTGGCTGGTATTTCACCAAATCGGACTGAACATCAGTACGAGACATTCCCATCCAATGTAGTTAATAGTTGTGTTGATAACAAGCAGTGGATGGGTTGGCAACTGTACAATTCTAACTATAACGATGCAAGCAGAACAGCTCTTTGGTATGCTTTTGAAATCTCACTCGACGATGGCGCTAACTGGACTACAAATGGTTTATTTTACAGAACGTATTCGAACTATCATTACAATGCTGATCTCGCAGTAGGTAATAGTGATGTTACTGGGAATCTAGCAACAGATGGCTATACGGCAGTCCAAGCTACAAATTATATCAACATGCAGTCAAGTTATAATAATTCATACATTTATCTTGGAACACGTGCATTGTCTGGCTCCGTAATGAAAATTAGATATAAAATTGCATTTGCTGAAAGTGAACTTGCAAGCACTGATTGGATTGTCTGGGGATATTATGGAAAATCTACTGAACAAAGAACAACAAATTGTGACCCTGTCATCACAACTACTGATTGGGGAACAGCAACAACAACTGATTCAACTGATGATACTTACAGCGATCTTGTCACTTTTGGAGAGTGTCAAAACACTTTAGAAATAGGAGGGTTCGCAACTGCAACGTTTACTGTCACAAGACCTGCTGGTACGCAGTATTATCTGTACCTTGCAAAAACGACGGATGGTGGAAGTAACTGGACTGATGTTGAGACTAATCTTGCAGTAGGCACCTCATATACAGATTCTTCAACTGTCAACCACGCAGGTACAATTCAGTACAAATTTAAATTTTCTTATACTAGCGGTGATTTTAGCAACTCAAAGCTTTACTACTCAGCAGTAAAAACAGTCAACTGTCCTACAGTAGGAGCTAGCACAGCATCAATTGCTTTAGGCACTTGTGTCTCAGGTGGTGCAACACCATCCATTACAATTGGCAATAATGGTTGGGCAAGAGGCTACTTCCATGTTCAGTACTCAGTTGATTTAGGCAATACCTGGGAAGAGGCATTTTATGACCCAAACAACGGCAATGCTGTCATTTATAAGAGTATTTTACCTGGTGCTGTAGAAACATACACTATCCAAGATACTATTCCACAGGGAACAACAATTGTCATGAAGTACAGGTATGCGGTCACTTCACCTGTCACAAGCGGAAGTTTTACGAACACATCAACGCTTCTTCTTGATTGTACAAGTGATGTTACTTCTCATTCTTTCAGCCAACTGCACTCTGCGAGCTCATGCTACGACAATGAACAAACAATCAGACTAACTTATGGTGGAAACACCAGTGATACCAACTACTTAATTTATCAAATAAAAGTAAATGACGGTGCATACTCGGTTGAGAGAACCCTTACACTCTCGGCGACCTCTGGAACAAGTACTGTCGATCTATTTGGGACTTATAGTGATGGAGACATAGTTACAATTAAGTATCATATTGAAAACACTACAGGTGGTACTTACGCCACTGCCGTTGAAGCAACACCAATAACTGTTGATTGTGGAGTTTCAGTAGGCGATTCAACTGATGACCCCCTCTACTTCCAAACAGACTATGTGTCTTGTAGCTTATATGGACCTGATAAATTTGAATTAAAATTAAGAACACGTACCAGTTTATCCTCTTACACATATGTTCATTTTCAAGTTGAGATTTCACATGATGGAAATACTTGGAAACCTTTTGGACAAATGCAGTATTCAAATGAAGGTAACACACAGTGGTACAAAAATCATGATTATGGGGGCTTAACTGGTGATAATGCTACATATTTTGGTTATGTCAGACCCTATTATTACAGCACAAGCGAATATGTAGCTAGTGTTATCTTGCTTGACTCTTCGCATGGGTATCAAATTAGATATAGACATTACTCAAGCAACACGTCTACAAAGTATATGGAAAACTTTACTGGAAATTATTCAACCATTACTGTAGCTGCAGACTCTGATTGTAATAGCAATGACCTTCAACCAGTTACTCTTACAACAACACAGTTAACATGTCTCGAAAATAAGGGTCAGGTAGAGTTCAAGTTTGAAGATACAACTGTTACTCATTTAGAACCATATATGAGTGCAAGATTGTTTTATCAATACTCTACAAATGGAGGTGTTAGTTGGAGTACAGTTGCAACCCAAACGGATGAACTGACTAACTCGATAACGTTTAACTTGCCTTCGGTTCAAACAGCAAATGGACAGAGTATTAAGGTAAAATGGGGTTATATTCGATACCACGATTTCTACTCTACTAACGGTTCCTATCAGATATACGATCGTGGAAGTTACTACTATAGCTATGATGAACCTCCAACAGAGTATGCATTTATAAAAGGATTAACAAGTACAGGTCTATATTACGATCGTTATGATGAGGGTACTAACACTAGTGGTTCAATAACTGAAAACTTCAATGCTAACTTCATGAATCATGTAATGGTAAATACCACAGACTTGGCAATAGATTGTGACCCAGACTCTGAGTACTCACAAACATTAACAACCTGCGAGTGTGATGATGCAGGTGCAACCTCAACACTTTCAATAACTAATAACGACAACTACACCTCATACTATAAGGTGAGGTATTCATTGGATGGAGGTAATTCTTGGCTATCTGCCACAGACTCCTTAGAATCGGCGTTCGATATCTCGGTCTCTGCAGGATCAACGAATAATACTTTATCTAAATTTGTTGACGATGGAAAATCAATTATTTGGCAGGTTAAGGATACTACTAATGGTGGTGACTTTGAAGGACAAGAGTGGGAAACTGTTAATGCTAGTGCAACTGTTGATTGTGGCTGTGAGGGTGGTACTGTACAAGTCAATGTTGGAGTTGGAACCTGCGGTAATGGTAGCTCCACACCAGTAGTAAAATTAACCCCAACAAGTAGCGACACTACTTATTTCAAAGTTGAATATAAAAGAAATATTGATACAGATTGGCAGACATTTAAAACTGCGGAAGTTGTAAGCAATAATCAACCAGAGGAACATAATCTAGATGTTACGGTTGTTCATAGCGGGTCTATCCAAGTTCGATATAAAGTTTCCAAAGTGTTATCCAGCCTTGATTCTGGAGATTGGAGCTATACAGATACAAAGGTTATTAATTGTCCATTTAATGCAGTGACAGGTGAAGCAAGTTATACTGCTTGCGCAGCAGACTATAGAGCATCATCGTACAAAGTAACAAATACAAGCTCGTCAACTTCA
>TARA_B100000963_G_scaffold193849_1_pt1 | contig 11984 bp, 13 predicted proteins | sample TARA_B100000963 | Tara Oceans TARA_B100000963 (sample SAMEA2622097) | marine metagenome | biome: marine biome (ENVO:00000447); feature: surface water layer (ENVO:00002042); material: "saline water (ENVO:00002010), including plankton (ENVO:xxxxxxxx)" | depth 5 m | reverse complement strand
AAATGGCCTGCTGACATGTATTTAGAGGGATCAGATCAACATAGAGGTTGGTTTCACTCGTCATTACTAGAATCATGTGGTACAAGAGGTAAAGCTCCTTTCAAAAGTATTCTCTCACATGGCTTCGTTGTAGACGGCAAAGGTATGAAAATGTCAAAATCAATGGGTAATGTGATTTCTCCAGAGGATATTTTAAAGAATTATGGAGCAGATATTCTTAGAGTTTGGGTTGCCTCTTCTGACTACGCTGAAGATTTACGAATTGATAAAAGTATTTTGACTCAGCACGCAGAGTCTTACAGAAAAATACGAAATACTTTTAGATTTATGTTGGGAAATTTAAAAGATAAATACGAAAAACAAGATTTTGAAAAAATAGATCTAAATGAACTTGATGAATTAGAACAATACATACTTCATAAAATTTATCATATTAGTAAGTCTGTAAAAATAAACTTAAAAAATTATAATTTTCATAAACTATATAAAGAACTATTAAATTTCTGTACTTTAGATCTTTCCTCATTTTATTTTGATATAAGAAAGGATGTTCTTTACTGCGATAGTTTAGATTCAAAAAAAAGAATTAATTGTGTTAAAATTTTAAATATAATTTTAGAAAGCTTACTCAAATGGTTTGCTCCAATTTTAGTTTTCACAGTAGACGAAATATATAGTTTAATTGATGAAGGCGAAAAAAATATACATGAACACTCCTTTGTAAATGTCCCAATCAAATGGGAGAATAAAAAATTAAACGATAAATGGGAACAGTTATTTAAGATCAAACAGGAAGCTAATATAGCCATAGAAGCAAAAAGGTCATCAAAAGAAATTGGATCAAGTTTAGAAGCCGAATTAAAATTAAGTGTAAATAAAAATAAATTTGAATTATTAAAAAATTTAGATTTGGCTGAGTATTTTATTACATCAAAAGCAGTGAAAGTTCTTACCCAAGATGAAGAAATGAAAATTGAGGTAAATAAAGCAAAAGGAAAAAAATGTCCTAGATGTTGGAAAATTTTAGAGGAAAACTGTATTAGATGTGCACCACTAATTTAGCATGAATTTTTTAATAAAATTGAACGAATTTAAAAACCACTTATTCAAAAAAAAAAATATTATTAGCTTTATATTTATAATGATTCTTTTTTTTTTAGATCGTATATCTAAGCTTCAAATAATTAATAATTTCAACGAAGCTACTTATTATGTAAATGATTATCTAAATTTTGATTTAATTTGGAACACAGGAATTGGTTTTGGACTTCTTAGTTCATCTTCAATAATAATTTATAGCATTATTACATTTATAATAGGTTTAGTAATTGTAATTTTATTTTATTTGATGATCATTTCTGAGAGTTTTGATAAGGTGATTTATTCAGTAATAATAGGTGGTGCAATCGGAAATTTTTACGATAGATTGGTTTTTAACGCTGTGCCTGATTTTATTGATTTACATTATAATGATTTTCACTGGTTTACCTTCAATTTTGCAGATATCGTGATTTCATCAGGAATTCTTCTATTTTTTGCCAAAAACTTCTGGCAAAAAGAAAAAAATATATGAAAAAAATAATTATATTCATAGTAGCAATTTTATTAAATTCTTGTGGAGGGCTTGATGAAGCCGGAAAAGTTTTAAGAAACGAAAAGATCCAATCTAATGATGAATTTTTGGTTAAAAAGAAAACGCCATTAGTAATGCCCCCGAATTTTGAGGAAATACCTGAACCTGGTTCAATAAATAGAAAAACAGAAAAGGAAGAAGAAAAAATAAAATCAATACTAAGTGCACCACAAACGGAGTTAACTAATGAAAAAAATAGCTCTTCAGTTGAGGAGTCAATTTTAAGAAAAATAAAAAAATGAGGAAAAATGGTTTCCAACTAAAAAATTACATTAATACAAAGACTACTGACACTAATTTAATTAAAAAATATTCAAAAAAGTTTAACATTGTATTTAAAGAGTTAATTAAAAATGAGATTAACGGTAAGAGAAAAACTCTTAATATTTTAAATAATAATTTTAATTTTAACTTAAATTTTAGGGAGCTAAAAAAATTTAATAACTTTAAAACTATTGCTATTATTGGAATGGGTGGTTCTATCCTTGGCGCTGAAGCTTTAAATAATTTTTTAAATGGTAAAATTAAAAGAAAAATTTATTTTTTTAATAATATAGATATTACAAATATAAAAAATTTTAAGAAAAAAAATAATCTTACAAAAGTACTTTTTTTAGTTATTTCAAAATCAGGAAATACTATTGAGACTTTATCAAACTTATTTTTTTTAAAAATTATTAAAAAAAAAGCAAAAAATATCATCATAATTTCAGAAAAAAAAAATAACCCTTTATATCTAATATCTAAAAAATATGATTTACTTTACATAGAACATAAAAATTACATTGGAGGAAGATATTCTGTTTTATCAGAAGTAGGGATGGTACCAGCTTATTTAATGGGGCTGAATACTGTTAAATTAAGAACTAATTTAAAACGTTTTTTTTATGCTAATGATAAGATAATATTGAAAGATAGTAGTATAAAATTAGCTTCTCTTATTCAAAAAAGTAAATTTACCACAAGCGTTTTCTTAAATTATGTTCCAGAATTAGAAAAATTTTTATACTGGTGCCAGCAATTATTAGCAGAAAGTTTAGGTAAAAAAGGAAAAGGATTTATGCCTATAATCTCTAATGTGCCTAAGGATCATCATAGTTTATTACAATTATACTTAGACGGACCAAAAGATAAAATTTTTAATATATTTAGTTATAATAATAGACACAAAAACAATCTTAATACAAAAAAGGTTAACAAAGATCTAAAGTATTTACATAATAAAAGTTTGGATGAGATAAAACTTTCTCAAAAAGAAGCACTTCTGAGTGTTCTTAAAAAAAATAGAATACCTTTCAGAGAATTTAAACTTAATAAAATTGATGAAAGTGAGATTGGTCAATTATTTTCTTATTTTATTTTAGAAACAGTTATTATTGGTAAATTGATAAATATTAATCCTTTTGACCAACCAGCTGTAGAGCAGGTTAAAATACAAACAAAAAGAATTCTCAGCTAAAAATACCAAATATAATTTTTGATCTACCGTATTCTTTTGTACTGATAATCTTAATAATTTTTTCAAAATTATCTATCTTATTACTTTCACGATGGATAATAACTACGTGATTTATATTAAAGAGTTTTTTTCGTTTAACTGTTTTTAAATTTTCGATGAAACCATTATCTGCAAAAGGAGGGTCAAAAAAAAAGACATCATATTTGTCCTCAAGATAATTCTTTAATGCATCATCAATTTTTTGATTAATCGTGCTCGATTTTTCTTTGATCTTTAATTGAATTATATTTTTTTCTAAAATACTTAACGCAAGGCTGTCTTTATCTATAAAGGTAACTTTTTTTGCTCCGCGGGAGATACATTCAATGCCAAAAGAGCCGATACCACAATACAAATCTAAAATGTTTGAATTATCGATTTTTGTTTTTATGAGGTTTGAGTGCTTTAGGATATTGAAAATATTTTCTTTAACCGAGTCCTTCAAAGGTCTTGTCTTAGAATTTCTAATATAATCAATCTTCTTTCCTTTTAAAAGGCCACTAATAATTCGCATTTTTATTTATCACCTTAAAGCCAATATCTTTTCTAAAAAAACCATGTTTCCAAGAAATTTTTTTTAAAATTGAAATTATCCTTTCTCTTATTTTTCGGTAATCGTTTCCTATTGATGTAACGTTTAAAACTCTACCACCATTTGTTAACAACTGCTTATTGAATAGTGTTGTGCCTGCGTGAAATATGAAATCATTTTTTGATAATTTAACTTTATCTATATTTTTTAATTTTAAAAATTTTTTATAATTACCAGGGTAGCCTTTTGAGCACAAAACGATTGTCATACTTTTTTCTTTTTTCCATTTAATATCGACATCTCTCAATTTATTTTCAGATGCTTTTAAAATTATTTTTACTAAATCAGTTTTTAGTCTTGGTAAAATTACCTGACATTCAGGATCACCCATTCTTATATTATACTCAATTAAAAATGGCTCGTTATCTTTAATCATTAATCCTACATATAAAAAGCCATTATAAAATTTATTATTTTTTTTTAAGGCTAATAATGTTGGTTTTACTATTTTCTTAATAATTTTTTCTTCTAATATTTTATTAATTATAGGTGCTGGAGAATAGGCCCCCATTCCCCCAGTGTTAGGGCCTCTATCTTTCTCATAAACTCGCTTGTGATCTTGTGCGGTGCCAAAAAATTTAAAATTATGATTATCTACAATTAGAAAAAAGCTAGCCTCCTCTCCTTTTAAGAATTCTTCTAAGATTACTTTCTTAGAGGATTTAAACTTTCCTTTAAATATTTTTGAAGTTGTATTAATTACTTGATTTCTATTTTTGCATATAAAGACGCCTTTACCAGCAGCTAGACCATCTGCTTTGACCACAACTGGAAAATTACAATTTTTCAAAAACTTATCTACATGTTTTGAACTTAAGCAGATTTTAAAGTTTGCAGTTGGAATATTGTTTTTCAAACAAATCTTTTTCATAAATGCTTTTGAGCCCTCAAGTTGAGAAGCAAATTTGTTAGGTCCAAATACTTTAATCTTATTTTTTTTTAAAAAATCAACTATACCTTTTACTAATGGTTCTTCAGGACCAACAACAACAAGATCAATTTTATAAAATCTTATTAAAGTGAGTAATTTTTTAAAATTTAAAATATCAACGTCTACGTTTATTGCTAATGATGAGGTTCCAGCATTACCAGGGAAACAAATAATCTTATTCACTAATTTTGACCCTGATATTTTTTTGGTTAAAGCGTGTTCTCTTCCTCCGCTACCAATTATTCCAATATTCATGTTAATTTATATATTGTATAATTTATGAATGATAAAAAAAAAAGCTAAACTTGTTTTTAAACACAACTATTTTGAAATTATAGAAGAAGGTGATCATGTTATTTGTGCTATATCTGGAAAAAAAATTATGTTAAAAAACTTAAACTATTGGAATGTAGATTTACAAGAGGCATATTATTCACCTTTAGAAGTGAATAAAAGGTATCAACAAAATCAAAAAAAATAATTACTTCCATCTATTATGTGTCCAAATCCATTGATAAGGATTTTTTATAATCATCCTTTCAAGTACTTTATTTAATTCTTCACTAAACTGTAACTTATTATCAAATTTTTTATTATTTAAAGGTTTTAAAAATTCGATCATAAAATTATTATCATCTGTTCTTTCTATGAAAACTGGAATAATCTGCAAATTAAATTTGATTGCAAGTTGTGCTGGCAAAGTAGTAGTTAAAGCAGACTGTCCAAAAAAATTGATTTTTTCCCCTTCACCTAAACGTTGATCTATCATTAAAGCTATAGAGTAATTATTTTTCAAATATTCAATACTTTCCCTAACACCACTAATTCCTTTTTTTATTTGATTCTTACAAATATATTTTTTTCTTACAAATTCCATAAAGGGATTCAAAAAAAAGTTATTAAGAGGTCTATAAATAGTTGCCAGCTTAATATCTCTTTTAGTTATTTCCATGGACATCAATTCAAAATTTGCAAAATGTCCAGACACAAAAATTACTGGATTTTTGTTTTTTATGGCTTCATCTAAATTGTCTTGTCCTTTGATTGAAATATGGGAATTATTATTGTGTAATTGTCTTAGAAACGCGTATTCAATAAATGTCTTTCCATAATTACTCCACATTTCTTTTTTAATTTTTTTTTTATTACAAGCTGGAACATAAGAATTAAAGATTTCTAAATTTCTATTCAAAATTTTGTTAGATCTAAATATGGGACCAATTAAAGAAAAGAGTGAGGAAAAAATAATTCTACTTAATTTTAGCCCGAGAATACGAGCAGCGAAAAAAAAAAAATAGACAATCAAAGATTGTAGAAAATATTTTAACACTTTAATCATATAATTTTCTTACGCTTTCAAAAAATTTTACTTTATTGTGAATCTCTAAATTCACTTTTAAGTAGTCAAGTTTATTTAGATTGTAATCATTTATTTTGAAGTAATCTTTTTCGGTCATTATTATTTTTAATTTTTTTTTTTCAGCTTTATTAATAATATTCACAATTTCTTCTTTAGTAAAATTATAATGATCTGGAAAAATGAGTCTCTCCTCTATTTGTAAATTATTTTTTTCCAGCAATTTAAAAAAATTCTCAGGATTTGCAATACCAGCAAGTGCTAATAATTTATGATTTTTAAATTTATCTAAATTAGTAGGCTTGTAATTAGAATAATATATCTGGATTTTTTTGTTATATTCAAAAAGTTTTTTCTCAAAGTTAAGATCTTTATTTCCATTTATTAAAACTATGTTCGCATTTTCAAGTGATCTTAAACTTTCTCTCAATGGTCCTGCGGGTAAAACAAAACCATTTCCTATTTTTTGATCGTGATTAAAACACACTATACTACAGTCTTTTTTAATTTTATATTCTTGCAAGCCATCATCAAGTATTAAAATTTCATATCCCTTTTTCTCTGCTTCAATAATACCTTCGACTCTATTTTTATTTAAAATTAAATCTTTAAAATTATTTTTAATAAGTTTGTACTCATCTATGTGACCTCTATAATATTTGCATAATATTGCTGATTTGACTCCTGAATTAAGAAGTTCTTTGGCAATTAAAATGGCAGTTGGTGTTTTACCAGTTCCACCAATGTAAATATTTCCAATGCAAATAATAGGAATATTAAAAATTTTTTTTTTCCCAAAAATTTTTTTTGAAAAAACTAAAAATAAAGTGATTAAAGATAATGGTAAGAGTATTAATGAAAAAAAATTAATACTCTTTTTATCCCAAAATTTCGGCTTATTAATTTTTATCATTTAAAAAATTATTAATTATTTCCATCGTGTTTTGTAGCACTTTCTTACCAATAGAATGAACAGAATTAGAATTTTGATTAAAAATTTTTCCAGATTTTTTTAAATCAAGAGCTAAATTTTTACTTAATTCATAATAATTTTCTATTTTATTGGAAATATTGTTTTTTTTTAAAATTTCATAAATTTCATTAAAATTGGACACATACGGACCATGATAAACTTTACAATTCAAATAAGCTGCATCAATAGGATTTTGACCACTATCATTTTTAAGATTTTTGATTGTAGATTTTCCTATAAAAACACTTTTTGCAAGTTGAAAATAATCTTGCAAAACACCAAATGCATTAATGATAACAACTTCAGTATCACTAAAAATATTTTCATTTTCGTTTAAAATTTGAGTTTTTAAATTTAAATTTTCAGATAAAGATTTTATTTTTTTTACGCGATTTATATGTCGTGGTGCAATAATTGTAATGATATCTTTATATTTCTTTTTAAGTTCAATATGTGTATTTAAACACAAGGTATCTTCGTTTTTATGTATACTTGCTGCAATCCAAAATCTTGAGTTGGCTAAAATTTTATGATTATTTTCATTTAATGCATTGGTTTTAATTTCATTTATCAGTTTAATATTTCCAGCATATTTAATATTTTTTGCTTTTAATACTTCTAAAAACTTTTTAGTTTCATTATTTGAACAAAGGCATAAATCAAATACATCAAAAATTTTTTCTGCTGTTTTTGGAAATTTACACCATCTATGAAATGATCTTTCTGTTAACCTAGCATTAATAAGGGCTATTGAAATTTTTTTTTGTTTTGCCTTTAAAATTAAATTTGGCCAAATTTCAGAGTCTACTAGAAATATCTTTTCTGGTTTCCAGCTGTTTAAAAATTTTTCTACCAAATGATTAATATCGAATGGCATAAATCTATGATGAACATTCTCAAATTTTTTAAATTCTTCTTTTGCCAGATTACCAGAGCTTAAAGTGGTAGTTGTAATTAAAAATTCAATATTTTCCCTCTCATTAAGACTCTTAATTATAGGTATTATACTTTTGAATTCTCCTATACTTGCTGCGTGAAACCAAACTAATTTTAAATTGTTATTCTTTCTTACATTAAAATGCTTAACAAATATCTTTTCTTTGTATCTATTTGGATCTTCTTTTTTTAAAAAAACTCTGAAAATTAGAATAATTAATATAACAGGATATAGAATATTCGTTAGAACTCTGTAGGCTAGAATCATTTATTTTAATTGTTTATTATAAAGAGATTTATATTCCTCACAATTTTTCATTAAAAACTCGTGGTTTCCTGAATTCATCATTTTTCCATTTTTTAATACAAATATTTTATCTGCATTATGAATAGTTGATAGTCGGTGAGCAATCACAAGAGTTGTTTTATTTTTAGTTAAATTATTAATAGCGTCTTGGACTATTTTTTCAGATTCTGAGTCTAAAGATGAAGTTGCTTCATCTAATAATATTATTGGTGACTCTTTTAAAATGGCTCTAGCAATGGATATCCTTTGTTTTTGTCCCCCTGATAGCCTTACACCATTTTCTCCAATCATTGTATCGTAGCCTTTAGGTAATTTTTTTATAAATTCATCTGCAGCAGCAAATTTACATGCTTTAATTACCTCAGCTTCCGTTGCGTAATTTTTTGCATAGGCAATATTATTTCTTACAGTATCATCAAATAAAATTACATCTTGGCTTACCATTGACAATTTTTTTCTCAGAGATCTTAAAGAAACATTGTTAATGTTTTGATCATCGATTTCTATTGATCCTTCTTGTGGATCATAAAATCTAGGTAAAAGATTAATAATTGTACTTTTACCAGCACCACTATGACCTACAAATGCTGTCATAGTATTTCCTTTAATTTCAAAATTTAAATTTTTGACTGCTTTCTCATCAGTAGAGTCATACTTAAATCCAACATTTTTAAATTTTATATCTGAATTTTTTAAAATTAATTCAGGGGAGTCTGGTATTTCTCTAATCTTAATTTCTTTATCAATGATGTCACTAATTCTTTTAAAAGCTGCAGCACCTTGATAAGCTGCCATATTAATAGTAGCTAGCGACCTAATTGGCTGATACGCCAACATCATGGCAGCTAAAAAAGAAAAAAAATTATTAACACCTAATTCTCCGGATGAAATTAGTTGTCCTGAATAAATAATAAATCCGGCGATCATGAAACCAGTAAGAGACTCCATTATTGGTGTTGCTCTTATCATTACACTTCCAATTTTGATATTTTTTTCAACTAAATCATCTATCACTTTATTTGCTTTTATATTTTCCTCTTTTTCTTTCTGATAAATTTTAATCATTTTTGACCCTTTAAAAATCTCAGTTAAAAATGATGCTAAATTTCCAGATGATATTCCTGCTTTTGATGTTGCTTTACCGATTCTTTTACCTAAAGACTTTGCTAATCCCCCAGCAAGTGGCATCATTAAGATAGCAAACAAAGCTAATTTCCAATTCTGGTAAAACATCAGAGAAACCAAAGCTATTACTGAAAAACTATCTTTCATTAAATTCAAAACACCTGCACTCACCAAATTTTGAACATGGTGCGTATCAAACATCACATTTGAAATATATTTTCCCGAGTGTCTATTATCTAAAGTTTGAGTATCAGTAATTAAAATATTATTAGCAATTTTTTTTTGTAACTCGCCTGCAACCTCTTCACCGACTCTAATAATATTTATCCTAGCAAAATATAAAGATAAACCTTTACTAGAGAATGCCACAACTATTAAAATTGGAATAGTCCATGTAAATACTTTATCTTGCTCAATAAATATTTTTTTTACAGCAGGGTCTAGCAGCCATGCTATTCCGGAGGTGCTGCCAGCTACGATTATTGAAAGAACTAAAGCTACTAAAATTCTTCTAATATGTTTTTTTACATATTCGTGATAAAGTCTTCTTAAAATAATCTTTAGTTCATCAAATTTCATTATTCTAATTAATAAAAAGAATACCTAAAAATAATAAAAAACCAGAGTAATTATTAAATTTAAATAGTTCTAAATAATTTTTAGTTCTTTTTTTTTTAAATTTTATTATTTGATAAAAAAGGCTCAAGATAAAAAAAGTTAAAAATATTGTGAAAATATTCAATCCTACAAAATTTTTAAATAAGTAAACAATCATTATTGTCGTTATAAAATAGGAAAAAAATAAAAATAGTTTTATATTTTTTTTAAATTTAATTGATGTTGATTTTAATCCAATTATTTCATCTTCTGACATATCTTGAGCTCCATAAATGGTGTCATAACCCAATGTCCAAAATATGGCTGAAAAATAAAGAATAATTATATCAACCGAAACAGTATTATTCATCGCAGTCCAAGCCATTATAATTCCCCAATTAAAAGTAATTCCTAAAAATAGTTGCGGCCAATAAGTTATTCTTTTCATAAATGGATAAGAAAAAGCTAATAACATGGAACTCATACCAAGGATGATTGTTAACAGATTAAATTGAAGCAAAATAATCAATGCAACCAAACAAAGCGCAAGAACATATAATAATGACATGCCGATCGATATTTTTCCAGAGGCTATGGGTCTTTTTTTTGTTCTGTTAACTTTCTTGTCAAAATCTTTATCTATAATATCGTTAAAGATACATCCCGCACTTCTCATCAAAACCGATCCTAAAAAAAATAGAATTAAATAGTATTGAAATAAATCCGAATTTTGATTTACTACATTTGCGTAAGCTAATCCCCATGAGCACGGCCAAAATAGCAACATAAAACCGATAGGTTTGTTTAATCTAGTTAATTGAATAAATATATTTAATTGATGCATGAAATAACACTTGTAAATACCAAACAGTAACCTCATAATCAATTTGATTCGAGATGGAAGTAGATTACACAGTTGCAGCATTAATGTTCCCAGCTATACCGCTGATGATGACGATGTACAGTAATAGGTTTCACACACTAAGTGCATTAATCAGACAAATACATGATCAATATACCTTTGAAAAAAAGGTTCCGCCAGAATGGGAAAATCAATTACATGTTTTAAATAAAAGAACAAATTATTTAAAATATACTATGGGTTTTGCTGCCTTTGGGTTTTTATTCAATATGACCACAGTTTTGATGCTTTATATAGGAAGCTTACAAACAGCGCGAATAATTTTTGCAGGGTGCTGTGTTTGTATGATCATATCAATTTTTTTATTTATTCACGAAATTAGGCTATCAAACCAAGCTTTAAAATATCATTTGAGTGATATGGAATCGATGAAAAAAGATTATTAATTTTTAATTTCTAAAAGTTTTTTTTTAAATAAAGATATTCCTCTGCTTTTTTTGTGGTCGTAAGACTCTTTAAATGTATTTAATTGCCATCCTTGCATTCGAGTTAAGATTATTTTTAAATTTTGCTCCTTCCATACGTCTGTAGTAACATCGTCTTTCCATTTTTTCTTTTCTTCATTAGTTCTTGCACAACCATAACAATAGCCACTAACAGGATCCATTCTACAAATACTGATACAAGGAGATATTATTTTTCTCACCATTATGGAATCAAAATAGCCGGGCCTGTAAGTCTTCTCGCCTCTAAATCATCATGAGCTTTTTTTGCATCTATTAAACTATATTCTTTTGAAATTTTAATCTTAATTTTACCAAATTTTACTTTTTCAAATATAGAATCTGCTCCAGCTTGAAGTTCTTTTCTATTTTTAAAATACTGACCAATTGATGGTCTTGTCAAGTAAAGACCTTTTGGTTGAATATCTTTTGGGACGTCTACTGGATCTAACGGACCTGATGCATTTCCGAAGCTTACCATCATGCCTCTGACTTTTAGACATGCTAATGATCCATGAAAAGTGTTTTTACCAACCCCATCAAAAACTGCTGGAACTCCTTCATTGTTTGTTATCTCCATTACTTTTTTTGCAAAATCATCTTTTGTGTAATTAATGACATGCGCATAACCATTATCTTCTGCTATTTTAATTTTTTCATCTGAACCTAC